>JAABUP010005565.1_pt1 | contig 18940 bp, 17 predicted proteins | sample 5559201 | NCBI WGS metagenome assembly JAABUP01 (sample SAMN10711887, study PRJNA513373) | rock metagenome | isolation source: Antarctica rocks | place: Antarctica
CATTTTGTCAAAAGATGCTTGAATTGCGATCGGTGTACTAGGCCTAATGGCATCTTCCCTTTGGTCAAAGCACCATCAGACTCATCTTCTTCGTTTGAAGCTTGTTCACAGATGGGATCGCTGACATAAGGCATAATACAGGAAATCCAACAGGTGAGCTTACGTTCTTGTTGTGCAGCAGCATAGTTAGACCTCCTTTCTCCTGAGCCTACAAAGTTCTGGGGTAACACGTCATTCATTGTGTTCGAACTGTCTAATGGAGACTGTGCACCGCCATGGCTCTCTGGATTCGAGATCGTGGCCTAGCCGTGGTCGCAGACATGTCAATAGACCCTGGACAGTCGTTGTTTTGGATGCACCCGGCTAGCCATATCTCTTCCCGGGACCTTCAACATCTCCGAACATTTTCTTCTATTCTACGCAGCATCCTCGCTATCTAACGGCTAGCAATTACTTGTTCATCGTCTAGAGATGAGCATGTCGAGCAGCAGTGCACTTTGCTTGCTTGACCCCGATTTCTGCCCTGCTTGTGGCACAGACAGCACAGACACACCTTGTGTTGATATCAATTTGCCCCTTGACTTTGATGGATAGTCATTCAGCAGCATCACTTCTGATATGGATCTCGCCTTGGCCAAAGTAATCGAAGTCCATATTTCTTTACTGACTCCTGAATCGCAATAGATGATGTTTGTCGCTGGTGAGACAGGGGAACCAACCAGCGAGACTACAGCGCTCGTTGAACAAATTGTGCATGAGCAAGTATTTGAAATGGTTCGCTCATCTTATCCTCCGCGCCGTCTTCTCCCTTTCACTGATCTCCTCATAGCTCAAAAAATCCACTGAGACCGCCTCTCGACGTGGATTACGCACCATAACGTCGGACGATCTATTCTTTTTGATTCGCCATGACAAAGCAAAGACCTCCCGTCTAAAGACCTTTTTGTCTTGGAAAGACGTCCGCAAGACTGCAAGAGACTCTGACGATAAAGGCGCTGATGCAGCTGATGCCGCCGATGATGCTCTTGGTGGTGGTGACGTTGCTGGTAAGTAGTTATTCCTATCAACTGCCTTACCTTCAGCTGGGATTGTGCTTTATGAGCGCTTCGAATCCTTATCTGAAGTGTTTTGGGTACACTCGGTCCTATCTTTCAATGATGATGCTTACTGTATCCCTCATAGGTGGCCCCACAGCTCCCATCGGCGAGTTGACAAAGCGAAGCAAAAGAAAGATCAAGCTTCCATGGGACATATCGAGCTTCTTCAGCGAGCAATTGCCCGAAGGTGACGACGAGGATGACGAAGAAGAGCAAGAAGCCAACGCTGCGACCCTTGAGCGCCTCAAGCTGGCCGATCGACGTACGAGAGGCATGACAAAGGATGAATACGTCCACTACAGCGAATGCCGCCAAGCCTCCTTCACCTACAAAAAGGCCAAGCGATTTCGAGAGTGGGCTGGGTTCGGAACCGTCACAGATAGTAAGCCTAACGACGATGTAGTGGACATCTTGGGTTTCCTGCTCTATGATATCGTGCAGACATTGACAGAGGAGGCTCTGAGGGTAAAGGCCGAGGAAGACCGCTACAAGGCTCGTCACGGCGGATCCGATCAGAGCAAAAAGCGCAAGAGACAGACTGGACTCTTCGATCCGCCTGAAGAGGGAACGACCCCTGTCACTGCTAAGCACGTCCGGGAAGCTTTCCGTAGACTCCAGGAAAAGCCAATTCCGGGCAGATGCAGGGTATGGATGGGACCGGAGACTTTGAAAAAGACTGAGCTCAAATTGGTGAGTAGCTATGACGGAGCTACATGGCAATTAGCTGCTAATGAATTTTTAGATCTGACGCTTTACTTTACGGCGTTTACCGGAGTCAGGACGAGTATGATACCCCGGAGTAGGTGCATGGCTGGCTACGACAATGGCGATCGCGGCTTTAGGCGTGTTCCATATTTCATAGCAAATGAGTTTCATGAGATCAATTACGTGTTGTTATTCTTCATAGGTGTATTTAGCACCAATGAAACATCGCTTACTTACGACAACCGAGGATGTAAAACCTCTGCTGCAAATTTCCATTGGGTATCTAAACGCCTAGAATCATGCACCTCCTTCGTCCAACGCTATAGATAGACACACGTATCTGCACTACTCTGCCCCTCCCACTCAACAGATAATGCCCCCACCAACCCCTTCATCCTCCTCGACCTTCACCCCCGCCCCACCCTCCGTCTTCCTCCTCTTCTCATTCCTCTTCTTCCTCTTCTCCTCCCTCTCCCTCTCATCCACCTCCTTCCTATCCACCAACCTCTTCCCCAAATCGATCACATTCCCCTGCTTCTCCTCCTCCCTCTTCCTAACCAACCGTTCCAACGCCTCTCTCACCTCTTCCAGCGTCGCCCTCTTGACTTCTCCACTCTGCCCAACAGCCACAAGATGCTGTCTTGAATTCAAATGTTCAATCCACTGTAGATTATCCTTGAATGTCAGATCACAATCCGCACAATAGAACCCTGCTCCCCGTCCTCTCTTGCCCGTCGCGGCGCCGGCAGGTACGAGAGTGGTTTTTCCGACGTTGTTGGAGACATCGAGACGAGCGGTGCGGGATTCAGTATCTTTGACGTCGGGAGGGGTGGAGGCGCGGGGATGGTATTTTTGACCAGCAGCCTTGGCTTCCCAGCGCGCTTTGCCTTCCTCTTTGTATTTAGCTTCGCGGGCTTCAGCTTTAGCGGCATACTCGGTCCTGTCCCATGTCTTGCGGAAGGAGGTGTCTGAAGCGGTGGATTTGGTGGGAGCCGACATTGTTACAGTCGATAGAGTGCAATAAATATGGGATGAAGGGTCGTTTTTTTACATGCTGTCACGTGACTAGCAGTATTCTTTTCAGGATGAGTCAGCTTCGCTTTGTCATTTTCGCAACTTTTGCTTCTGCTAAATTGGAATTATCAAGGACAGAGCAGAAAGATTTCACGCTTCCTCCAGGATACTGGCTAGCTCTTGTCGGCCACTAGTCTTTTGCAACTAGAGGAATTCAATGCATCCGTCACAATTTTCGGAAGTGAATTGCTAGCTCGCATGAGGTTTGTTCGTTGTCTCATAAGACTTAATTGAGCTATCAATGTGTTTTGTCAAGAACTTTATCTACTTTCCAGTCAATCTGATTGCATCGGCTGCATGTGCTAGCTTTCCAGATCAGGACATCACTGAATAGTAGGCTTGGCGACTTTCCAACTAAACAGCATCATCTCCACCTTCCCTCGGCTTCTGCGGCTCTCTGAAAAATTTGATGGAGACCTCGAAGGAGACCTGTCCGTTCGGGAATGACCACGGACTTCTCCAAGACTCCATGAGGAAAGCCATACGGCAGCGTGCTGCAAATAGTATCAGATGTACAATCCTGAGCCATGTTATTAGCATGAGTGTTTTGCAATGTGAATTGACCTTGCAATATCACAGTCCAGCAATTCGTGGCCGGAATAGATACTCACCCAAAGATAAGCGCCATTCCCAGTCCGATTCCCGACAATACTCTGACGGCCAGATTGCCCCAATTCCAGCCATAGTAATCAGCAACGCCTGAAAGACCAGCGGCACCATAAGAGATAGCAAATGCGGCGATCAGGATGTCGAAAAGCATGTTAAACGCAAGAGGTGCCAAAGGGCGCCTTCTCCGGATGCGAGCTAGGTTAACGGCACATATGAAAATAGAAAACAGAGCCTTGTGCAGCAGTGAGTAATTGACAAAGGGTGATTGAAATGATAGCTACGTACCGTGACCACGGCAGCGCTCATCGCATCGCTAGTATCCCATGGTATGTCAGTCCCACCGGGAACAACTGACCCGACAATCTTCGTCACAATGATAAGGGCAAGGGCAAGGACCGCAGACGACATGGCTAGTGAGGTCAAGAAATGAACGAATTTGGCAGACACAAATCGAGCTGTACGCGTCCCTTCTTCGGACTGAACTAATGGAGCTGATTCATCTCCTGCCACTTCGTCGTTTCTCTCATCTCTTGGAGGAACATTTGGAGATGCAGGGCGCGATGGAGGTGGTGATGTTGCTTGCGCGGAGGTTGGTTCAGCCATTCTTTCCGTTCTAGAATTTTGGCGAGGAATGCGTGGGGAGATGGTTGAGAGGTATGAAATACTATATTTGCAAGCTGGCAGAACAGTGTTCTCTTTCGTTGTTGCCTTGAAGGATCGCGGGTAGAAATCCGGGGTTGAAACATACACAGCCTCACGCTAGGTTTTGTCCAGCCTCACCTAACCTCAAATATAGAAGGCTAAAATAGTATGAGTATGGTGAAGCAAAGGCCTTCACCACTGCGCACCCATTCGACATCCAATTCGACGTTTTGGCAACCTTTCGATTACGCTTTACTAATTGGAGGTGGTCTCTAAGCCATTTGAGGCAAACGCAAACCTGACAGACTGGCTCACCTACCACATAATTTGGTTCCAGTCTCGAGCTCTCCAAAAATGCTGTGAATCACGGCAATATTGTTTCATCCCTCACCAAGCCAATAACCTATGTTTGAAGTCGGCGCCGCTCCGGCAGAAATCACCAGACCTTGAATGACTCCACAACCGCAACAATTCTTAGCAATATGTGGTGTGTATATATCCGCGTCCTTAAATAAGCCTTGCCGAATATTCACTTGCCTCCAAACTGCTTATCGCGTAAGCGATCTCGCTCAGCAGGTCAGCCGAATATCTTGCTTAGTCTGAAACATCTCTCATACCAATGGCAGTACTATCGACCGTACTGAAAGTCTGAAGCTACATGCTGCATTCACCAGCAGCAGGTCTTTAGACAATGCGCCATATGTCATTGGGCACAGCTGTACAAGCCATGCTATCTATACGTCAGTACTGTTGTATATGTTGAGATGTAGCGATCTGTCAAATGAATTCCCCCCTGGATTCTAATCAGCTATCGTGGACCTTTCCGATATTCCTGATTCAGATTGTGGATAATCCCTCCAAGCATTATATCATCGGAGCGACTTCAATCTTATATACAAAACAAGACAGTTTTTGCAATCAAACTCCAAACTTCCTATCGAAACTATTGTCATCGTCTTCCTTCAAATTAAGAGGCCATTTTCCCATATTCCAGCGTTCGCGTCGGGATTATTGCAAAGTTCCTTTCTACATGAATAGGCCCAAAACCTAAGTCATCGTCTTCTTACCGAAATATTCCCCAACCTTCAAATTTTCCTTGACTAATCAAGCGGCTGCTTCTAAACGGCCACTGCCTGGGCTAGCATTTACCCTAGCTGTGCTAGTAGAGGCACGAAACGCGGTGGAGCAAGACAGGAAGAGAACCGATCCTGGCCCTCGCAAGCATCTCCAGGTGACGACTACGAAAAACCCCCTACGAGATGACGCTGTTTATCTAAATGATACGGGCATCAATTCCCTTTCGCCGTACCATGTCCTTGCGTTGAAGTCTCTATCACTGACACCATGCCGAAGCGGAGTTTCGGGATTGATTTGGTTGCGGTCCCTCGGAATCTAATACGAACTTGGATCGAGAATTATAACTTTTGTGGATTTGATGCCCCCGCAATAAACAAGGCAAGTTCGGTACTAATGGTGTTCTGGGCGGACGCGAAACAGGATCCGGTGCTCCAATCGTTCATCGAGACTCTGGAGAAATATGTCTGAACTGTATGACGTCGAATTCCTGGAGACCACATCTAGGACAACATCGCTTAGTGGCGATCACCACCTATAGATGCATCGAATCTCTAAAGTCGAGATCAAGCAGAGAGGTTCTAAGCACAGATGAGAAAAGTGAGAAAGGTAAGGAAAGTACCGTAAAACTCTTTGCCGCGTAGGTCGGGAGAACCATCATAGACGAAAGTCATCGGATTAAGGGATTCACCACCATTCTTATGACATTTATTCGTGATACGACCATATAGCGTAGCGATCACTATCCCGAATCCACTGAGCCCGCCAATAGCCACCCCGATCCGATTCGCGATTTTATTACAAGAGCCCCCTTCGATACATCGCCCGGAGACCTAGAGGGTATATTGGCCTGTCGTGAGCTTAAGGAATGGAAAGCCCCCGAGCATTCGAAACACATACGTTCATGACCTAGGATTGAAGTACATAGGTTTCCTTCGAAGCCAGATCCCGACTGAAGATCAAGCGCTGCAAGACATGTTTTCGAAATCCAGTACCATGTTATCAAGGCTCATCATCCGTCGCCATGAAGAACCGATTTGAAAAGGCAGTTCCAAAGTCTCAAGTGGGTTCAATGAATGGCAATTCTCCCTACCATTTCTGCTACTTACCGGGACTTCCCTTAGTGTACTGACGAGTAAAATATTCTCAGAGAGCCGAAAAGCTCGGATGAATAGGATGATCCATGTTTTCAAACTTCTTTTGCTAATCGAATTCATCAAAGGAAGAAAGTTTGGACCTTTCTATAGCTGGATTGGACGGAAGTTCTCCCAAGGCTTTCACAGTTCTATCAACAGCTTCTCCGCAAAGATCAGCGACGACAGTCATTTTCACCATCTAACCTCCCCGCTAGCCTCCGCCAATTCAATGTCCAACCCTGCGTTGACCCGTTGCTAAACTCATGGCCAGAGACTTTGTGACTAGTTCAGCAAATGAAAGCAGAGCTTCCGTTCACTGAGAATAGAATCAGACTTCCAAATGCGATAGTACAACATTCTTTGAGAAATCAGCACCTGCAAGCCACCTCCCGTGAGCTTTTTCCAAGTAAGCCCATCTGATCTTATGCAAGGTATGTCATTATCACTAGTGAGCCACTTGCCAGGACCAGTATGGCATTACATACAGAACTCATTCTGCGATTGTGCACCGTAAGTTGTCATCAAAACAGGTCATTCCATAGTAAGCTTCCGAACTTTCTCGTTTTAATCCTATCTTTACGCATAGACTACTCAGGATGTGAGGTCTAACGAGCTTACATTTGCAGTTGGCCGCGAGATCCGAGTGGGTGAATCACGAGCCCGATCCCAGAGTTCGATGGTCAGTTCTTTAGCGCTGCCTATTTCTCCCAGGCGATGTCAGCGACGAATACGCCCAGCAAAGCTATCCAAGGAATAGGACCCACCTAGGCCAAGCCCGAAACCACCAGCACCGCGCGCCTCCACACACATGACCTCGACAGCAATCGATGCCGCCCATAATTTGTACCAATCACTGACGTCAGTGCTCGAAATCGTATTGACAGCCAGAGCACATCGTATTTCAGGGGTTGTAAATTTCCTGGGCAGGGGTACCTGCACGGTACGATCACTGGGAGGTCCGAAGCGACGTTGTATGCCATCTGTGGGCATCTGATCTAGGATCTTACGGCATAGACCCGGGGGTGGACCAGTCCCAGGTGCCTTGCATTGCACATTCGGACGATACGGCGTGACACGAATACTAAGAGCGCCATTCTCGCCCAGATTCCAGGCGATCCCACCTTCGCTAGGAGAAACGCGGACGCAGATGTCAATTAATGTTTTGACGATGAGTTTCAAGTCCGAAGGTATAATGGTGTCGAAGACTTCGCTTGCTCGATGGCTGAGGTCGATTGCGCAAGTCCCGTCATCTAATGCTCGTCAATTTGCTTTGGTTCCAATTCAGCGACTCGTAAAGGAGCGGAGACCCACTGCTTAGGAACCTGAAGGGCAAATTGATGTCCCAGCGCCCTTGCCCTCGCTCACCAAACGTTTGCGGTGAGTGGTATTCCCTTATTGAGTAGTAGGCATCCATACAACTTCGAAAGTTGAGGTTACGCCCATATGTCGCACCATTACATTTGTACTCTGGATTGCCAGCTGTGACTGTATTGGGCGAACTCACATTGTAAGGTTTCGGAGAGATCTCTATTGTTCCAGAATTCTCGGGCCAGATGATTTGAGGGATGGGCTTCGCAGATGAGAGGGTGGATGCGGTAGCTGAACTTTCATCTTGTATAACTGGCAGTAAAAGATTTGTGGAGTTCGTGGTCTCTGAGATTACGGTACGAGGTCTGAGCGCGTCACTGGCACTCAGTGAGCTCAGTACCACAAGGATTCTGAGCCACTGGCGCCGAACGAACATTGGTGGAAGTGGAGATGTGAACGACCGAAAACCCATCCAAAATCCTCAAGATGCAAAAGATGATGCACGAGCTTCGCTAGAGTAGATCTGGAGCTCAAGTATGAGGCGCATCAAGTTAGCACAGTGACATGTGAGGAGGTGGAGCTGGTTGCGTCGCATGAATGCGGGCGGCTACCAGGAGCGAAGCTGTGCGCTACATTTGGAGCGCCTCAACAACAAGAATCAAGGGGGACTTGTGCTTTTGTAGCGACTTATGCTCAAATGTCTGCGCTTCCGAAGAAAAAATCCTCGGAAACCGAAGCGCACACTGCGCACACTTTGGGAAGCCTTGTATCTCATAGAATCAAACACTAGCATGTCGATCAAGAACTAGACTAAAGGAGAAAGGCCAGCACTTTGCGCATCTATCCGAGAATCCCCCAAAGTATTCCTGAGGGGCTAGATCTGATAATGAAAAACACTTCGAAAGCTGTTCCATCATCTAGAAACGGTCGAGTGGACATTGGTTTTCAAAATACCGTTCAGGAAGACATGTTTCGAAGGAAAATTTAGACGCTGAACATAACTCCATTTCGATAGGCTATTGCCTCCGACAAGCAATTCCCACTTTGGGATAGAAGTCGACTTTCAGTGGAGATCAGGTAGCCAAAAGGAATGTTTCGTGATCTGGTGAGGATTTAAGGGTGGCGAGTGTCCCCAGAAGTCCCCCCAAAATGTCTAGTACAGAACTAACATAACGCACCTTCTCCTCAATTTGCCAATGCAGAAAGGATAGCTTTCGTGCGTTGCCCCAAAGATTTCGCACTAGGGCATGAAGCATAAAGCATTTTCGTTATTTCACTATCGACTGCTTAAGACTGCTCACACGAATCAGGGAGAACTCTTAGAGAGACATCTATGAATCGTGCCAGTGAAATAGCTACCTTGATCGTGCTCCTCCGCCAAAAGACTGGACTTGAGCTTGTAGCAATGGAGGCCAGCGTCAAGCTTCTGTTACCTCAAAGAAAGCTTCCCCCGGAGCTTAGGCGTTGCAGAAAGACAAGTCGGTTGATCACAAGTTGCCGAAAGCTCTAGAGAGCTGCCAAATGTGCCTTTCTTCATGACTGGGAGATACTGAGTCTCGATGGGACGGTAGGCAAAGCTTCTGACATACCTGCAAAATACACACTCAGTGCTATTATACCACCTAGCAGTAACAAGGTTATGGCAATCAGGACCAGATTGTTAAGGGCCCACTGCCTTGCTGAGCGAAACCAGTCGCCGACATTCTCTTGCTTTGATCTGTCTGGATCTGTGGTTTCCCGATTGTCTGATTCGATGTCGTCTGGAATGTTGTTCGGAAGTAGGGGAGTGTTTTCACAGGTACTCTTCGACGCAGAGATTTTGTCTGTGACAGTCATAGCTCTCGATTGTTTTGGTGAAGATTGAATAGCTTTGAGATCGAATTTAAACGATATTGTATGAGTGAAGCAATGATGCAAGAACAACGCGAGGAAACCTACGAATACCCCCATTTGACCTACCTAAAAAAGAAAAAGCTTGATATCATGACTATGGAATAAGCGTATCACAAGGTTCAGGACCAAGAGACCTAGAACATCGCAGCTCATAGGGCTGGCGGCATAAATTTTATGCCGAGGATTATGCACACTAGTGGGGGAAAGCATCTTTATGACATCGTGGTTCAGGGCGCCCTCGATATTTTGATGCAGGGTGTACAGATCCATAGCGCTCGTTACTCGGTATTGAGCAAGGCATGACACCAAACCCGCAAAACTCTTTAGAATGAGCGACCGACAACAACGGCCCAAAGTTCTTTCTGGGAAGCGATGACTGCATATACACTAACATGCCACCCGGCTCTGGTTGAAGGCAATTACCGCTGCTGACCATGGACATTGGTGCCCGATATTCAGATGACGAGGGAGGCTTTGAGGATGCACCAGAAGAAGCTCCTAGATCACGGACTCTACCTAACGATCTGCCTAAATCGTTAGACGACCGGCAGCCAGTCGGCCATTATGGAACAGAAACCGAAATTTACGATGCTTGGCAAGGTACGAGAATTCTAGTATTTACACCATTGACAGTGTCGTTAAGCCATTCACTGATGGAGACATAGGCCAATCGCAATTCTTGACCACGCCTTTACCTGCGCAACCACTTGCTTTCAATCTCTCGCTAGACGATAACGCAGTGGGTGAGGATGTTTCCGCTCGGCAACTCGAGGATAATGATACTAGACTCATGCAGATGCTTGCTGCTCAAAATGCGCATAGAGAAGATGGGTCAGCTTTTGGAGATGAGGAAGCCATCGCAACCAGCGAGAAAATGTCAGATACTGAGAAGAAGTCTGTGCTTCAGAAGTCGCTCCATAATGCTGCAAGCAATGGAGACGTTGAGCAAGTAGCTAGATTACTACATGGATCTGTGCGTAGATATATCGACATTAATGGACCAGACGAGGAAGGGACAGCGCCTATCATTTACGCCAGCTGTTTTGGCCACCAAGAAGTCGTTTTGGCATTATTAGACGCTGGTGCTGAAGTCGACCGGCAAGACAAGAACCAGTGGACCCCTTTGATGTGGGCAATGACAAACCGACACAAGGATATCGCGAAAATGCTGCTAGATAAAGGAGCTTCTCCGACTCTCAAATCCTCTTCGGGTAGGACTGCCTTCGACTTTGCTGCTCCTGATAGCGAAATATCAGAGTTCCTACATCATCATGGGTACCATATTGGCGATGTTGGGGTCGAGGATGACTTTTATGATAGCGGCTTCTCCCAGGATCGATTTGAACAAGAAATGGAAGAGAGTGAGATGAAAAGACGTATGATGATGGAGAGCTCTATGAATCTCGAGGTCGATCTTTCTAGCTTGGGCATGGACGAAAGACCCGAATCTCCAGAGGAGCTTGAGGAACAGCAGGACTTCGTCTGGGATCGGTGCCTCAACGATCAGATGTTTGTGTTCCAGGAACATGAATTAGGTCGTATATTAGATATCATCATCACCACTATGACGCCACAGAGGTCTCCTTCCCAGAAACCCGTACCTGCGAACATACTTTTCCTTGCCGCGAGATACGCACACTATCATGCAAGCGGAGATCTGCTAGCAACTTTGCTTCTTTCAGCAATGGACAAAATCAACAGCAAGGTCGAGAGACACCAATGGGATATGACTGTCCTGGCATTCTGGATTTCAAACGCTACTCTGCTCCTACATTATCTCAAGAAGGATGCGGGCCTTGTAGGGGCGACCATTGAGTTCCAAGTCCAGCTAGTGGAGCTTATCAACGAGATCTTTATTCTTATCATCAGGGATGCGGAGAGAAGAATGGACAAGGTATTGAAAGCCTCAATTCTCGACCATGAGACTATCCCGTTCGATCACTTAGAGTTTGCGGGAGAATGGAATCTTTTCAAATCCAAGAACAAAGTTAACCCAGAACCGGTGAGCTACAAGCCTCCACCGCCAAACAAGAGAGCGCAGTTGTCACCACGGAACGTGACATCGCTTCTCAGCTCGACACTCTTTGTACTTGACCTTTACGACATACATTCCGTTATTACTTCTCAGATCCTTGGTCAGCTATTATACTGGATAGGCGCCGAATTGTTCAACCACATACTATCCAACAAGGTCTATCTAGCCAGAACGAAAGCAATGCAAATTCGAATGAACATCTCCAGCCTTGAAGACTGGGCTAGGACAAACAATCGCTCACCAGAGCATTATGAGAATGGCTCGCTTTCGACATCGGGCGAGAACACTGTCGAAGCAACTCGAAAGCATCTCACTCCTGTCATCCAATTGCTTCAATGGTTGCAATGTTTCTCTAGTCTAGACTACTCGGCAGACTCACAAGACTCCTTAGAGAATACCCTGAAGCAGCTCACTCGCATCACGCCTCATCAGCTCTTGCACTCGACAAGTCATTATCGGTATGAGAAAGAAGAAAAGACACTACCGAAGGCCGTACGCAAACGGCTAGTCGCCCTGCAAACAGAGTCACAGAAGAAATGGGAGCAAATGAGGCGAGATCGTGACAGGGCAGTGAAGCGGCAGTCTCAGCCACCGACTCCTGTGTCGCCACAAAATGGTGCACAGGCTCTAAGCAAAGCTGGAGGGCATGCCCTGTCTGCAGCGCCACCAGATGAGCTCAACGAAGAGATCCAGCCAGAGGAAGAAGAGCCGCCTTCGGAACGACTGCTCATGGACCCAGCTCACATGTTACAATTCTCTCTTCCCACGACTGTCGATATGCGAATAAGCTATGGAGCAGGCTATGGTGGGGTTAACAGAGAAAGAGAGAGACGGTATATACCTACTGTACCACCAGAATTTCTAGCGAAGCTTGATGTTAACGGTAACGGCACCGGAAGTTTCCTTGAAGAAAAGGACTGGAACAAGTCGAGTGACGAGATATGACAGGACATGGTACATTATGGGATTGTAAAGCATTGCGGCGGAGTCTATGCATTATGCCCCTGTACGAAGCTTTGGGAGGCATGCCCTTTTATTCCATAGAATAGGTTGCAACGAAATCAAGATACCGAAAACACCGTATTGGTAGCGAAGAGATTCACATTTTCTACAATCGCTCTGCACAGACCACATCTAAGTCTTGTTGCACAGTTTGAGTTGATATAATGCAGCCTGGCGGAGCGTTTGTCCGTAGCCGAATAGCTCAGAATGCCACAACATTATTTAGCTTAAAATACCCAATTTTCTCCGACGCGCACGCGCCTAGAATTTACGAAGCCTGGGAAGCCTTGACTACACTTTGAACTCAGAACTGGCCAACCCATGCCACTAGATTCTTCACTACTATCTCATACGTTTGCTGAACTCATCAGCCGCCAAGATGCAGGCTCCAGTTGTTGTCATGAGTAGACATCCATTCTACTGCCATAATAGAAATTACAATCTAACGCTTTTTTGTAGACACCCAGGCGGGTGACAGACAAGTAGGTCGCAAAGCACAACTGTCAAATATCACAGCAGCGAAGACGTACGTATGCGGAAGAACTCAAAGCGCGAGGTCCACTGATGCTGAGGGATCTCAGTGTAGCAGATATAATACGGTCTTGTCTGGGTCCCAAGGCTATGCTCAAGATGCTACTGGATCCAATGGGTGGTATTGTTCTCACAAACGATGGCCATGCCATATTACGGGAGATTGAAGTTGCACATCCTGCCGCGAAGAGCATGATAGAGTTGAGCAGGACACAAGATGAAGAAGTTGGAGATGGAACTACGACAGTCATCATATTAGGTATCCAAGCTTGGGATTCATGACAAGCGCAGTAAGCTGATGCTCTGCAGCTGGTGAAATCCTGGCCCAAGCTCTTCCCCAACTCGAGCGAAATATACATCCCGTTGTGATTATCGCCGCCTTCAAACGCGCCCTTGCCGACGCCCTCGACATCATTGAAGAAATCTCTCTGCCTGTCAATACCAACGACGACAAAGCTATGTACCAATTAATATCATCTTCTATCGGGACAAAGTTTGTCGCTCGGTGGTCCGAACTCATGTGCAATCTCGCGCTCAAGGCTGTGCGAACCGTCTCTCACGAAGTGGGCGGTGGCAAGAAGGAGGTAGACATAAAACGATATGCGAAAGTGGAAAAGATACCAGGTGGCGGGATAGAAGATAGCAGAGTACTCGATGGGGTCATGCTGAATAAGGATATTACTCACCCTAAAATGCGGCGCTTGATCAAGAACCCCCGGGTCATCCTTCTCGACTGCCCTCTCGAATACAAGAAAGGAGAGTCGCAGACAAACATCGAAATCAGCAAAGAAGACGATTGGAATCGGATCCTCCAGATAGAGGAGGAGCAAGTGAAACACATGACTGACGCCATACTGACCCTCAAACCCGACCTCGTCATCACCGAAAAGGGGGTTTCAGATCTTGCCCAACATTTCCTTGTAAAATCCAACGTCACCGCCCTCCGTCGGGTCCGCAAAACGGATAACAACCGTATAGCTCGTGCAACTGGTGCTACTATTGTCAACCGAGTTGATGACCTGCGGGAGTCGGATGTAGGTACCAACTGCGGTCTATTTGAAATAGAAAAGATTGGCGACGAGTACTTCTCCTTCCTCACCAAGTGCAAACTCCCGAAGGCATGCACCATCCTCCTTCGCGGCCCCTCAAAAGACATACTAAACGAGATTGAGCGAAACCTTCAAGACGCCATGTCCGTTGCCAAAAATGTTGTGTTTCGCCCTCGCCTATCGCCTGGTGGTGGGGCTACTGAGATGGCCGTTTCTGTACGACTAACACAGATGGCAAAGGCAGTGGAGGGTGTGCAGCAATGGCCATACAAAGCTGTTGCTGAGGCTATGGAGGTCATACCAAGAACGCTGATACAGAACAGTGGAAGCAGTCCCATCAGGGTACTGACGAAGTTGAGGGCAAAGCACGCGGAAGGTGGCAGTACGTGGGGTGTTGATGGGGACAAGGGCAGTCTTGTTGATATGAAAGAGTACGGCGTGTGGGAACCTGAAGCAGTGAAGTTGCAGAGTATCAAGACTGCAATTGAGGTAAGTAATTTCTATACTGCTATGCTGTAACCGTTGCTAATTTCCTTACAGTCTGCCTGCCTACTCCTGCGGGTCGACGATATCTGCAGTGCCAAATCTGCGAAACAAGCGGGTGGCGCCAGTATGGGAGGTGGTGGTGAAGACTAGATTACTTTGTATGATATATGGCATTTCAATAGTCCCACACAAAAGCGGATATCCAGCATAGAAGCCAGCATCATTGATCTATGAATGCATTGCGGCAATGTCCGTTGAATTCTGTGATCAGAGATTCTCACGTTATAGGAGGACGACTCGTTCTCCAACCCTTACAATCCCTAAACACGTTACTACTCTTGGAACGACTTCCATGCCACTTACTTTCGCCTGAGGTGATAAGAGCTATGAGGGCTTCTGATTAGGGTTTCATTACGGCGACCAAGAAACACAACATGCGCAATCGATAAGAGTAGTGTCGTGATCATCTAAATATTGACGCAGAGAAACTCTCCCCATTGAGCCGTTAAAATAGCATCAAGAGCCATGTGTCATGGGCAAGCCTCGTGTAAGTCTTGGGCTCGCTACAAAGAGAGTGGTAGCTAATCACCAACCCTAGATGATTATACTGGTTCGCCATGCTCAATCAGAAGGCAATAGTTAGTATGAACTCCCTTCTCAACATGGCTGAAAGCTCACATGCTCAGAAAACAGAGACATCCACCAAACAGTGCCCGACCACCGCGTCAAGCTCACCCCAGATGGCTGGAAACAGGTCCCACCACACCATCCCACCACCTCCAAAACCCCCAACTAACCATTCTCCCCCCCCAGGCCGAAGAAGCAGGCATAAAACTGCGCTCCCTCCTCCACCCAACCGACACCCTCCACTTCTTCACCTCCCCCTACCGCCGCACCCGCGAAACAACAGAAGGCATCCTCAACGCCCTCACCTCCCCCGCCCCCGCCCCCTCCCCCTTCCCCCGCCACACCATCCGCGTCTACGAAGAGCCCCGCCTCCGCGAACAAGACTTCGGCAACTTCCAACCCGACTCCGCCGAAATGAGCCGCATGTGGCAGGAGCGCGCCGACTACGGGCATTTTTTCTACCGGATTCCGAACGGGGAGTCGGCGGCGGATGCGTATGATCGCGTGGCGGGGTTTAATGAGAGTTTGTGGCGGAGTTTCGGGGAGGATGATTTCGCGAGTGTGTGTGTGCTTGTTACGCATGGGTTGATGACGAGGGTGTTTTTGATGAAATGGTATCATTTCAGCGTGGAATATTTCGAAGACCTCCGGAACGTCAACCATTGCGAATTCGTCGTCATGCGTCTGAACGCCGACAATGGGAAATACGTCTTGCAGAATCAGCTAAGGACGTGGTCGGAGTTGAAGCGCGAGAGAGCGAGTAGCAAGAGCGCGGGACAGGCGGAGCAGCCGGGGAGTCCGGTGCCGATGAGGAAGCGGTGGGGGGGGTGTCAGGATGGGGAGAGCGGGGATGATTTTGCGAGGAGGCAGAGGGCGAGGAGGCAGAATACGGCGGATTTGTTTGGGCAGGGTGGGGCGGGGGGGGAGGGGGAGGCGCTGAAGGGGGCGCTTGAGAAGGTGAAGGTCGATGGGACGATACGCTCACCTGTTGTCTCGAACAACAAGACGGGAAGCAAGAGTCCTAGAAACAACTCCGCCACCGCATCCCCACCCAACGAAACCTCCCCGCCCCCACAACATCACTCAGCCCCCTCCATCCCCATCCTCCCCCCCCTTCCCCGCGACATCCTCCGCATCGGCCGCGATGGCGGCGGTTCCCGCTCCGGCGCCGCCAGCCCCAACCGTTCGGGCTCCGAGGACTCGGACGCCGAGATCATCAGGGAGCAGGTGAGGGCGGGGTTGCTGGTCAGGAGTAGTCTGAAGATGGCGCTGAATGGGGAGTTAGAGGGGAGGGAGAGGGTTAGGGCGGATGCGTTGGGGGATCAGAGTGATGTTGAGGATGAGGAGGAAGAGAATAGAAGGGGGGAGGGGAGGGAAGGCGTATCCGGGAAGAGTACATAGGAATGGAGACGATGGAGCATGTGCATCAGCGCCGGTGTTTGGGCGGGAAATGTAGACGGGTTGTAAGAAAAATGATTGATGATTACTTCGCAGACATTAGATACATATTATTATTCCTCAAATCTATACGTCAAATAAGCAGCCCCCAGCGCCGCCACACCACCAGCCCTCAAAACCCACCCTGTCCCGTAATGACTCCCAGTCACCTTCGCCAGCCCAAATATCCCACTGCAAGCCAAAGCGGCAACAATCTGCGGCGCCGAGATGGCCACATTATGCAAACCCATGATAGCGCCCGCCTGGACTTCATCCTCAGACTTCGATATCACATCCGCTACGTCGAGTCCGTCTACAGCATCCTGCCGCGCTTTTCTCAATGCGAGTTCGTTTCCGATGATGGCGAAGGGGGCCCAGAGTGTGAGGGCCCATGAGAGACCGGCGCTGGCGATTATCAATGTGGCTGTTGCTTGGGAGGTTGCGAAGAAAGTGGAGAACATGGCGAGAGCGAAGAAGAGGTGTGCGAGAGTCCAGGCTTGGGGGATGGGTTGTGCGGAGCTGGTTCTTGGGGAAGAGTGAGCGGGTTTCGTTGATTGGCGGAGGAATAGGGGGAGGGAGATGTTGGTGAGGAAGGCGGTTGTGGCGAATAGGAAGCTGGCGAATGTGCCGTAGCGGATGGCGTCCAGGCATAACGCTTTCGTTCCATTGGAGACTTCGGATATGCTTCTCGGGAATAGAGTACCCCTGAAGCTGGGCTCCGAGATAGGCAGATCCCTAGCGACTACGCGGCCTGTGTCTTCAATTTGTCAGTGACATTAGAGACTGATCCGGGAAAGCAGACGCTCACAGAATTCGCCTACGTAGCTATCAAGTAAAAGTCAGCCTTGATCTCGATGATGAGATGGTAGACGATAAGACTTACGTTGTGGAATAAAACAAGAAAGGAAACCAGCCCATCCAAGCGAAGATCTGTATATGGCACACTTTTCGAATTCTTTTCGGCATAGACTTATAAGTATGAACAAGATCCCTCAAAATAATCGTACACCCTGTCCGCTCCAATCGAACGGGAAAGGCGTATGGTGAATTCATTTCCTTGATGGAGCAGCTCATCGCAACAGTGACCAGCAAAGACAGAGAAGCAATAAGACACAGGCATTGGAATTGTGTCAAGTGCTTCGAGACGAGACTCGGTAGGCTGGCGAAACCAGCAAGATAACCCACAATGTTTCCAACACCGGTCATACCGCTGGCCCAAGCACTAGCTTGCGTCTGCTGATGAACAGGACAGTTTTCAATTATTAGCGCTCGTAACCCAGCTTGAAGCGGCTGTATGCAAATATTGAGAGCGTAGATCCAAAAGATTGCAATCAGCATGACCGAAGTCCGTGCAGTGACCTCGGCGAGGTCTTTAGAGACAGCTTTCGAAGCGCCGTGGAAGATCTCCTCAACCCATGCGAGGGCAAGCATGGCGATTATGACACCGATGGCGCCGCCCATGATGAACGGTCTCCTTCGGCCCCAGCGGCTGCGAGTGCGATCGCTGAGAATGCCAACTAAGGGTTGCACGATGACTCCGCATAGCGGCGCTGCGACCCAGACGAGCGCGGTCAAGGATTTTGATAGACCGAGTGATACGAGGAATGGCTTCAAAGACGTTAGAATTAAGGGTTGTGAGAGAATGGTTGTGATCAGCTGGCTTACAGATCCATTAGATAGAATGACAGACCAGACAACTTGCAACCTATGTCGGAAGTGAATTCTATGCTCATGGCTTTATTGAAGGTGCCACATACCCGCCAACACCGCAAGTCAAAAATAGAAGATACCATCGGCCCACTGAAGCCTCTGGCTGATGGTCAGCTATTAGCAGGGCTTCGTGGATCCCCAATTCTCTACGGCCATTCTCAATTGCATCGGTCTCGGTGTCACTCTCAGATAAATCACTGCTTCGCTCAATCATCGTGATTTCGACGTTCTTGCCCATTGCATGATCAATTGAAGATGGCGGTCTCAGCGAGCCTGTAAATCATCGGAACTTATCTAACAAAGGGTGACCATCATTATTATCGTCTGGCATTCATCGACAATTACAAATTACAAAGCAAAGCATTATGTATTAGAAACCGAATATGTAGCATAAGTCAAGTCATCAGAAGGAAACTTCGAAGGAGGAGCCACATTCGATTGACAGGATGTCTCCTGACGCTAGGCTCTTCTGGGAGTGCGAGCCCGCGCTTGCTAGGATTATCGGCTCGTGCCGAGGTCGATTAC
>JAABUP010005566.1_pt1 | contig 18931 bp, 17 predicted proteins | sample 5559201 | NCBI WGS metagenome assembly JAABUP01 (sample SAMN10711887, study PRJNA513373) | rock metagenome | isolation source: Antarctica rocks | place: Antarctica
TGGGGGGAGTTTGTTGGGGTGGTGGTGGAGAGGGTTGGGGAGTTTTTGGGTTTGTTTCGGGGTTTGAGGCCTTTGGGGGTTGTTTGGGGAGATGGGTGGTGTGGAAGGCGCTTTCGGGGGGGTTGGGGCCGGTGGTACTGGTTGTGGTTGAGAGGCGTGCGCGGAGGGGGAGGAGGAATGTTGGTGGTAGTGAGAGGATGTGCGGATTCGATTGAGCAAAAGCTCGGCGCATGCTGGTGCTCAGCATTGTTGTGAGATTGGTGTTTGGTGGTGATGATAGGATTTGGCGCAGTGGAATTTCGAGGCTCGGGGATCTGCCGCTAGTGATATCTACTCTCTAAACAGACTTAGCGCCGTTGATCCTGGTATGGCAGGAATAACGCCGGTTTACTATTCCGTACTGTAAGAGATACTCCGTCCATACACCCACGACACCGAAACATACCAGTGCAGTTTTATGAACCTGTCGGCTGCTTGCTTGTTCGAGCCACTTCGTTGAGGTATGGAGGTTCTATGACTGGTGATAGGTTGCTGATGTTCTGTGATCCTTCGGCTGCGGCTGAGGGCCTTGGTGAAACAAGGCTGGAGCGATCCAGGCAATGCATTGGCTGGTGTGTCGCTTTGCCTCCTGCTATTTTCGCGTGTCCATCTCTTTTCCTCTTCCTCTTGTATTTTTATATCTTTCGTAGAGCTTTCTTTCTTGCGCGACGAAGTCGAGTCTCTTCATGAAGAGAGAATCGTGAAGAGCGATATTTGGCATCATCTCGTTCTTTAATCCACCACTGTGGTGTGATCTCGGCCGCGAGAGTTTTCCAAGATGATGCGCCTTTCATGTCATAGCCCATTTCTCCTACCTCTTGCAGTACTACTCCTCATCCTCCCACCCACCATCGTCGCCGCTCCTTCTACAGCTACAGGGAAATGGCTCTTCCCGGATTCGAATTACAGACCAACCTACAACTACCTCGACACTGTGAACTGTTCCTGGGCATCAAATTACCCCAACGCCTACCTCGTCCTTTGGTGTGGCCCCCCCGACTTTACAAGTTTCACACCATGTATAACATCCCTACTCTCCATCCCTCCCTTTTCGCCTCAAGCTAAGACAATGCCCTAATCCTAGGCTCTAATACCTCCGTCCCCTCCACAGGAAGCCAAACAGTCAGTCTCGATTGCAACGGCGCTGGGGCATGCCATGCTGAGATCTATGCGGAAAACAAGCCTACTACGCCTCCCGAGACGCCGTTTTCCACAAATAGTGGTGCTTGGTACATTAATCAGGATTCGACGCTGAAGCCTACGACTTGGAGTCTCGCAACCTCGCCTAATACAACTTCTTCCAGTACAACAACAAGCACAAGCTCGGCTACGAGTGTGAGCTCGACAGCACCGACTTCAGCGCCGACGAGCACAGGAAAAGCAGCAGCGCCCAGCGGCGGCCTCAGCACAGGCTCCAAAGCGGGCATAGGTGTTGGAGTAAGCATGGGAGTATTGCTACTTGCGGCCGTCGCCTTTGTGATTTTCCGTATGCGGAGGCGGCGGCAAACCGACAGGGGAGATAGCGCTCAGGACATGGGGTCGGATACAGGGTTGATGGCGATGAAAGCGGCGGATAAGGCGGAGTTGAAGGGAATGCATGAAACAGGCGGCGGGGAGGCACATGAGTTGGACGCAATGGGCGGTAACATCCAGGAAATGCGTGGAAGTGATGTACAAGCAGAATTGGACGGTATGTCAGCCGTTGGTGGGACGAAAGGAGTGCGGGATATGGACGGCAATAAACGAGAATTGTAATGCTTGTACGGTGTATATGAGCTGGTTATAAGGTATGATGTCATGGGTGCATATGTTGCAGGTTCCTTATGTCTGTTGGAAGAATTCCTGCCTGACTCGAAATACCCTTTTCGTCAAATGAAATTTATTTGAATGTTGTTTTTGTGCATATCGTTTTCCATCTAAGAATTTTAATCTCCCTTGCTTTTAGACTTTCACCAGATTTTCCCCTAATATTGTCATCGAAGATGCAAAATCTGCTGGTGGTCATCTTCTAACTGAAGTTTGGTAACATTACTTTCCGTCGAAACGGAATCAAGGAATATACAATTAATTGTGCAACAACTAAGGCTTCTTGAGCAAGCCACAACAGGATTACCTTAGGAACCCCTGTATTTCGAACATAAAACGGGTTAGGAACCGAGGATATTGCATGTGTGTTAAAAAGGTGCTGCTTCAAGCAAGTCAGTGAACAACGACAGTTCTTTCATTTAAATCACTTTTGCCCCTGTTCGAGGAACGACTGCTTCGCTTTGGCTAGATAATCGAACTCAGATGGCAAAATTCAGGTTTACTTCGAACATAGGTTGGTAATCTGAGTCTCATAGGACTGAGACCTGCTAGTAAAGTTTTCGCTTACTGCTTGTGGCTGCTGAAAGACTGATAGATATCTAACAACAGCAACAACCAACATATCAATATAACCTCGTATCGCCTTCGTATTTCAACAAAAAAGTAGTGGGATGCTAATGATGATATTATCCACCGAGGTCGTGGCGTCCACGGCGTCTCAACCCTCGAGCAAACGCAAATTGGCATACAGAGCCCGGATACACTGCTGACAGCGAACTGCTTATGCTTCTATTCAAACAGTTTCCTCGGTCGTGGTCCGCTGTACGGCTCTCCTTTGCTTAGGTCAGCCTCCCGGTCCAGATTCCGGCCCATCTGGTAATTCTCATGAAGAACGGCAAAGAAGCCACGGTCGAGGTCAACATCATCGGCTGCGGCTTTCAGCCACTTGGCCGCTGCTTCAATTGTTTGACCCGCAAAGGGTGAAGGTATGGGGAAGGATATGACGGGCGCCGTGGTTCTCTCATTGATGCGATTATCGGTGCGTTTTTGGGGGGCGTCTTTGCAGGCATCTGTGGCAAGATAGAGGTCCCAAATGCCACCTTCACGGTCGCAATTCTGGGCGAGCCTGTGGCTGATTGTCTGTCTCGGGTCAGCTTGTATAACACGACATGCTTGGACGATTCTTCGCTCATCTCAAGTGTTACGTCTTCCGCGTTTACAAACAAGGCGTAAGGAGACTTGCCTATACCGGCCATACCGTGTGATCTTGCTATTTGTTTGCTTACGCGATTTCAAACAATTACTTTGGGCTTCTGATGCAGACAGTTGATGACCAAGCGAGCTGGGGTTGAAACATTGTCTTACTCCGACGAAGGAATACTACTACACCTCTCTTTTTTTTTGGAAAAGCAGGACTCGCACCCAGTGATAGGTTCTGAGATCTGTAGGTCTCTTTCTGGCAATGGGGGGCGTGGAATTGAAGATCTTGTCGGGAAAGCCGGGAACTATTCAGAATCTGCATTTGGAATAACAGCTACATAAATCGCGGCATTAGATTTATTCTAGCCGCCATGAATATCGGGCGATTCCATGTAGGTGTGTGCAGCCTCAAGACTATCGGACCTTCAGGGCTGGCGGGATAAGTGGGGAAGAAGCGATCAGGATGAGATAATCTACAAGATCTTCTACGGCCGAAGAGCGGTTTCTCTAGCTGCCGGGTCGTCTGGCTGTGGATAGCTAAATGCTCGATTCCTTTCGCGGAGTTCGTGGAGTCTATCTCGAGAGCCTGACGGAGTGCGTCGAGTCTTTCTAGAAGGTATGAGCTATGAGGATACCATACATTGAAGTTCAAATAGCGGACATGAGAAGACCATACATGATCGGGCTGACAAGACTTTGCTAGTCCATGATAGATCTGGTGATAGTGTCCAGTATAAGAATGTCTCTTCAACCTCGCAGCTATGATCGTGCTGTGGCAACCGTCGTAGCACTGTTCAGATCCCAAGGCTCTATAAGCAGGTCGAATTTCCGCCTCGGACCAATGGCCGTTGCTCCTCCCAGGGTATCGCACTTCTCCACCACGCGCCTGATATTAAGGGCTATCGAGATCGGTCTGAAAACGTCCGTGTCTGTCGGGAGCATGGAATCGAGAAAAATATAGCAACCACCGTTCCTCCATCCCAAGCCGGGGTCACTTGCTTTATAGAGATGGTACGCCGTGGCGCCTGCACTGTTTTCGATTTGCGTGGCGATTTGCAAGCAATCTGTACCAATGACGGGACGGTGCGTAAATGGTTCCGTCTCACAAGTTATTGACCACACCGGTTCCGGAGGGAGATTGAGGGCTTCGGTAGAGGGAATTCTGTTGACATTAAGCTTGTCGAGCATGTTGGGAGAGGAGACATTGTGTCTGTCAGCGACCAAGGATGAGACCAATTGCGGATATGCCGGAAATGCGTGTGTCGTAGTAACGAGGAGATGGAAGAAGATGAATGCATTCGAAGACAAGATTACAGATAGCATTTCTATTCGCGGTCCAAAGCAGTCACAAACGAACTCGGAAAATATATGCAATGAAGATAACATGTTGAGGGACACTGTAACATATATCGTCTAAAGATATGCACCCCACATGAAACAATTACGGCTTGTCGATGCAATCCATCAAATCAACGTTCAAGCGCGTCTGGAGCAAAAAGCGCCTACAACGAATTTTTTCCGACAGCCCCTCCTTGCGCTTCTGTAAGGTAGAACCCTGCAACAAGCTCCCTATCATGGTCGACGTCGAGATCAGTACAGTCAAGTAAACAGTGTTCGTAAGTCGGCTGAGGTATTCAACGCTCGAATGTGTGGATGAGGCTGCTGCCCCTTGGGTATTAGCAACCATCACAATCCCCGTCCACGTCCAGGTCAGTGGAATCCTGCTACATAGCGCTGCTACTATAATTGTAGTTGTAGAGTAGTCGGACGGACGGTTTGGCGGCTGTGGGTAAGATCCAGGCGCAAAACCTTGCAGAAGTAGCTTCGAGCGCGTGTGTACTGAAATGGTGGCGATGGAGAGGCGTTCTGATGCCCACCTCGCTACCTCAAGCTCGTCAAAACTCTCCCGTGTTCTGCTATCTTCCTTCTACCCTCCGGTCTCGCCCCCTTCCGAACACCCAGAATGTCTCGTCCCCTTCCCATCACCTCCTTACTGGCCCCAAGAGCTTGCGCAGCCTTTCCTCACCTCTATCCCTCGTCTCGCGGCTGTTCGCTCAGATCTGCATCCCAAGCTACCGAGTTAGCAACGCCTCGATCAGCTCCCCGCTGGCCTTTGTGGACGGGTTTGCTAACCATGAACGTGATGCCCAGTGCTAATCCGGCTTCGTGGTTTTTTCCCAGGCACACTGCTCATGCGTCATGATAAGCCGAGTGTAACGACATGCCAAATAGGGGGGATGGGCTTTTCTGTGAAACTGACTCTGTCGAACGCGTACTGGACTGCAGGCTACATCAAGCGCCGATGATGGAGGCCAATGCCATGGTTTAGTTACGCAAACGGAAAGCGTAGAAGATCCCACGAGCTTCCTGAGCTGCGTTGTGCTTTTGAGAGTAGTGCGCTACAGTACGTTGGAAGGCCCCACAGCTGCCTCTAAAAAGAACGCTGGCCGGCGACGACGAGGATTTCGGAAGAGTTTTTAGGGCTCGAGTAGTCAGGATGGCGCGATGCAGTACTGGGAATTGAGGAGGTCAGATGCCCCATTCACTAGCAATGGCATGGGTTTCCAAGTGCAGCACTCTTTTCGTCGGGCAATTATAGTAATCGTACGTAGCCGGATAGAGGAATCATATCGAAGTGTTATACGTAGCTTCACCTTGTTCTCTCGGGGAAAACAAGAGCCTGAATAAGGTAGGAAATATAGATATGTATGACATCACTTCCAGGACAATAAACCAACAAAAGGGGGCCGAAAAGCGCATATTCTGATGTTGACTATGGAAGAACTGCCATCTACTATCCGGGACTGCGCGCACCATCTGGATAACAGATAGCATCGCAAGCTCCTGCACAAGCACTGGGAATACGGTGACTACGGGCTTCAATCGTCTTTCTCCGGCAGATAGGGGGAGATGACACGCAGTGTGAGGAAGATGGCACTATTCTCAAATGCGCATAGCCAATTGCGGGTGCAGATTTTGAGTATGGAGGGGACAGCAGGTGGTATGTCGTCCCGATTCGCTAGAATGAACGGTATGCGTTGATAGGAAAATACCTGAAATTTATACAAAGAAAGGTCAAAAAAACCTCATACAAGATTGGAGGCTCACACAAGAGGAGCAAAACATCCCGCTAGTCGTAACCCTACGCGCCATTTCATGTCAAGTCGTACATCACCTCTTGTTCTGTCGTTCAATCATCCTATAAGTTCTAACAAATAGCAAGCTCCCCGGAAACTTGGCCTGCAAGAGATAGCGGTCAAAGCTGCTCGAAGGTAAAACTCATGTCGTCGGTCCGCCAGGACTTTGTTTGCTGTCGAGTACGTCGTCTGGGGGCACCTCTGTCTTCCAGGTCAGACTCACCGTCCGACCTGAATTCATCGTGTTTTCGGCGCTTGCTGCCGTCGTTGGCCGTCGTTGTTTGAGGGTTCCAGCTGGACCCCGGCAGAGGTGGGTAGGTGTCTTTGATGGAGTTGTTTTCAGAAGCCATTAGGTGGAGCCACCACAAGGCCAGATTAACTGTCAATGTCTGTTGTCCACCAATCGACAACGAGCTCTTGTCCTTCCAAGGGATTGCCTTGTACTCCAACATCCCTGAATGGGAAATTCGCCCTGACGGTGATGACGGAGGCTGTTTAGCAGATTTTAGAAATTTTGACTTGCGCACGGTGGACGGTTGAGCCCCGTGATAGGTTTCTTGGGAGTTGTCTGGCGATATGAAGTCCCCTTCTGTTGCTGGTCGGATGCGCACCACCACAAGTTCCTTCTCGGTAATTATGTACCCGTATCGTGATTCGGTCTTGAGGCAATAAGAGTAGACTTGCTTGATTGGCTCGATCCAATCATTGGCCATGTGAGCGTCGGCAACGGGACCCACTTCTATATTACAGCTTGACCATTTGCCCCCCACCTTCGTGTCTCCTGGTAAGATATTCCTCGCCCTGGAGGCGTCGAGTTGCACCCGCTGTACCCCGGCCCAGTCAGGTCGCAAGGTGGCGCTAGATGCAGGATAGTCTGCCTGACCACCTCGTACCATGAATACCTGCTGATAGGAGGGTAGACCTAGATGACCCTGCAGGAAGTCTTGGGCTATTACCAAGGCATCAGACACCATCGATTGATTCCACTTGACAAGAAGAGCATTAAGAGAATCTTCATCATGGATCTCGCAAAATGGGAATGGAGCTATGCCTGAATGGACGGGTAAGTTGTAGGGTTGTTGGTCCAACGCCGTTTGCAACACGCCCCCATAGCTTGTTTGGAGAGTATCGAAGTCGAAATCTTCCCACATCTGTATTACATCTGGAGTTTTCCAATTGCCGTTCGTCGTGTTTTTCTGCGAAGCTCCGCCGCTCGAGTCCGATGAATGAAGTCGACACTTCAAGGGAGGATTGTCAACTCTAAGGTATTCTAAAAGAGATGTGGTGGAGGCTGGCATGTTGAACCTATGAAGCTTGAGATATGCACGAAGTGTAAAAAACGTATGCCAGAGCCACAGAGATAGGCTGGAATAACGGTCAACCGCAATGCACATATGAGAGATATATTGCATGCGACGACCATACTTATGAACGAAATTCGCGGTGGAGTCTTGAATTAGAAAAAGGCAAAAAAAGGCATGCGAGCCCCGAATGAACGGTAGCCAAATACTCGAAGCTCGTGCAGGAGTAAATAACCAGATATAGCCCTGCATAAGTTTCTGAGCGGCTAGAAGTGAGGGGGTGGTAACAACATCGCCTGAAACTGGGCTGAACAGGAGTAGAGAACTGGGTGTGAGGTGGTTGAAATAGCCTGATAGGTCAAACAAACCGGTGTAGCAATCTTTTCGTTGAAACGCCATGCCACAATTAAGGTATCATCGCAAGGCAAAGACACAGCAGCATGACAGCAGTAAAGAGGCGTCCAATTAAGCGAAAAAGAATAAGAGACATTTTTGAATTGGTTAAGTTAAGGTTACAAACCACCAATGCCCGGGAGGAAAGGAGGCGTGGGAGGTGCATCCTCGGAATGGGGCCCCCGCGTCGCTAGCCACGAGTACTGATCCCCAGGTTCATTCCTCGTAAAGTAATCACAGAATGAGCTTTGCATCGCGCGGATTCGGGGCTTTTCGCATACGGCAAAAGTGAACGCTCCGTCGCTCAATCAGCCATGATCATTGTCTGGCTTCCTTGCCATGCTGTTTGGTCCTGAAACCTGAGAAAATCCATGATGGTGCGCATTGCTTTCAGCAAGCCTCTTCCAGAATGCGAAGGCCCAAAACTCGCCCCCTTCAAGGACAGGAAAGCCAACGTGGATTTCGTACGGCTGCTCAGCGACAATGAACAGGATGGCCAGTCGCATGTTTTTGAAGTCTCGATCAAAGGGAAGGCCTACGCGCTAAAGATTGTGAGCTTGCTGTGTCCAACTCCGGCTACCCTGCTGACAGGTTTCGCAGTTCAAATTCTATGATGTTACCGAAGCTTTATGTCTTCTCAGTCAGCAAGAAAAAGCCGACCTTTCTATCAGCGTCGTTCGCGCCCTATCGGACCCTTTCTACAACGAGTGTCGTGCTTATGGCCGACTCATCGAGTCTCAGGTGAATGGAACGGTTGCCGCTCGCTGCTATGGTCATATGGCTGTCTCAGCAGACCAGGAAGCACATCTGCGTGAGAGATTTGGCGTGTCCGTATGGGATAGGTCCCACAAAGATGCCTCAGTCCCAGTCTCCAAGAGACAGCCTTTCCGTGCAATCCTTAAGGATCTGATTCCAGATACAGTCCCGCTAAGTAACAAGCTGCTCAACAAGATGCAACGAGACCTCGTAAGGATGCGAAGGTTAGGTGTCTTCCCAAGGGATATAAGACTGCGGAACTACAGAGGAGGCCTTCTCGTAGACATGAGCATTGCTATAACGGCACCCCATTATCTCTTCGAGGTCGGAAGTGTGCGGAATACTGTATACCTCCTACGGGAAGACATGCTCAGATTCCAAGCGATCAGAGACGAGTCTGGGATTCAATCGTGGGACCGTACAATTAGGAACATTGAATATTGCAAGAAGCTTCGTGGTTGTCCTGATGGCAAGCCGAGGAGACACCGCTCCATAAAAAAGTAGCATAGGCATATTGAAAGCTATTGACTGAGGCCAGCATTGATGCAACTGGGCCGGTTTCAAGTGATCTGTAGGCCTTTGGGAAGAATTTGAATGACGGCCATTACGAACGTGGTCATGCATTTGCACGTGTAATCCCTGGACTGCTCACACTTTCCTTCTCATGGCTTAGCAATTACTGGGGTTTTTCAGACGAAGATGCCGCTATTCGGTTAGAAGTGCGGATAGAAAGAGAGGTAATGACCCACCTTTTGATTGAGGAATGTCCTGCTTGCCGTTGTCAAGAGATATTGTTATTTTTCGTTTGGAGACTAATCCATTCGGGGTTGATCTTGTTCGAAGTTGACCGATTTACTCTCTTTCGCTCCTATCTATGTTAGGCAGCCGTGCTGAGACGGACAAAAACTTTTCTTTCTCCGTAAGCTCATTCCAAACTCGGTGATGTCGCGTTGTTCCGATGTCAGATTGCCGTGTAAAGGTGGCCTGGTGCTTTGATGAGATTGCTTCGAGGCTATAGAGCGAAGCTTTCCTGACCCGGAAAAGGAGGGCAGGAGCTGTTGTGGTGGTTTAGAGAGAGCCGTGTGGGGGATGTGGCTTGTTTATGTAAAATAGTGTCACTCCTATAGTAATTGGGCCATAGTAGTAGTCAATAGCACAGAAGCCTCACATAGGAATGCAAAGAAGGTATGTACTTTCTTAGGTAGTGAATGATGGATCAAGAAATTTCCTCCTAGGCTAGAAAGGAAACCGTTAGATCGTTGTCGGCTATCTATCGGTGATCAGATCTTCGCACCAGCACCAGGAACACCTTGGGGAAACGAAATGTACGCCAGAAGTACTGATCTTGGTCTTCATGATATGAATATTGATTTCCGAGTTGATGAAGTTTTCGGGTGTATGGAGCCAGAGCAACGCTCCTGTATTGAATGGACTAAATATAGAATTAGGCTGCAAATCACTCACACCAACATTGAGCGCAACACCCTAGGGCGGCGTTCAGTTTAATGCCCGATCGAGTCTCATCTAGATAAATTCCCGTAGGGATTCTCGTGTTCTTAATTCGGAATATATATTTGTGTATTATATACACCCCGAACTTAGGATTAGCAATTACCATTTTGGTTCGGGAAGGGGAGCATAGGTAGCTTTGGCGGGAACATTGAGGGAGCAAGGGGGAGCAGCGAGGGAGCAGGGAGAGCAGCCGAGGGATCAGAGAAGCGCATGCATGCACTTCCTTGATCTCGGCTTGAGCTGTTCCGTACTTACCCTCGATTAGGATCAGAGAAACCCGTTTGTTCTACAATTGCACGATTAATTTTTGTGACCTCTAGATTCGGCATCGGCATATGCTTCGCATCGGGCTGATCTCGAAATAATTCCAACCCGACGTCAAGTCTCGCATATTTTTCCGGCCCTGGCTCAGCTTTTCCAACCCCCTACGAACTGCAATCCGTCTGGCCCCTTTGTACATACTTCGATAGGGGAGTGTAAATAGCCTCAATAGCAGTCCGCTTTTGGCCCTACCTTACCATTCAACAGTAGTACCGTACCACTAACGCGTCAACGCAAAAACCCTGGATCCACATTATGCATTTCTATTCAACACTTATTTGCCTTTCACACCAAGTTGCTTTGGCACTCTAGAGGGTAACTAACGCTGCTATCATGTGATCAGAATTACGCATTTTATTGACAAGGCAGTCTTCAAGCGATAGGATTCGTTCAGCTGAAACGAGATCAGCACGTAATTGCAAGGTCTTATGGAAACTCTTGCGGTCGTCGGGCTTGCCAGCAGCGTAGTACAGTTTGTTCAATTTGCAATTCAACTGCGCAAAGAAATCCACGAATACTCCAGCGCCTTCGGGCGAGCTCCACAGAAAATCACAGATATTGAGAGACGCGTATCATTGATTCAGACTACCCTCGCGGATCTCGAAGATGCAGAGCTTGATCAGGAGAGGCGGACAATGGAAGACTGCAACGCTAAGATCAAGGAATTGCTCGTGATCCTGGATGCATTGAAGTTGACACCAAGACCCCTCGAAGGTAAAGCCACGAGTCGGGAGTGGCTCCAGCGGAGTCTAAATCGCATGGAAACGGGCTGGAAAGCCTTCAAAAACCTTCATGGAGATGAGAAAATCGAGGCCCTTCAGCTTTCTCTTGATCGACTTCTGGCTCTTTTGGCATTGCAACTACAAGTCAAGGCGAACAAAAAGCTTGACGACAGCACCGAGGCTATCATCCGTCGCATAGAGCGTTTACACTTAGACCTTCGACAAGAACAGAAGATCTATGAGCAAGCGGGAGAGACAGAAATAAAGCATGTTATCCCCTTTGTGCGAAACGCGAAGTTCGTCGGACGTTCAGAAATCTTCAAGAAGTTGGAGGAGAAGTTCGGTCGGGGAGAGCCTCAAGTGGCCCTCTGCGGGCTTGGCGGTGTAGGCAAGACGCAGCTTGCACTGGAGTATGCGATTCGGCTGAAAGAGCGCTCACCAAGTGTGTCAGTCTTTTGGGTCTTTGCGAGTAATGAAACAAGATTTGAAGATGCCTATAAACGAATCGCTTCAATATGCGGCATACCCGGCCATCGAGACCCCGATGCTAATTTGCTGCAAATCGTGCGTGACTGGCTAGAGAGAACATACCCATGCAAATGGCTCATGGTTGTCGATAATGTGGATAATGCCAGTGACTTTTTCGAAATGCAGCTGCTCAGGAAATCTATGTACGAGTATGTGCCACAAAGTTCGAATGGTAGTGTCTTATATACCACCCGAAATCGTGACATAGCCGTCGATCTTGCCTCAGATCAAGACCCGATCGACGTAGGATCATTGAGTACGGAGGAGGCTAATCAGCTCCTCGACAAGTATGTTCGCGATGCCAGCACAGGCGACGAGCGACTAGAATTCCTCCAAGCCTTGGACTGTATACCTTTGGCAATTACGCAAGCCGTGGCATTCATGGCGAAACGTCGGAAATCGATCACTCAATATCTTGAGCTATTCGAGAAGAGCGACACCGCTAAAGCTCGTCTCCTGAACTACGAGTTTAGCGATCATGGCCGAGAGGCAAGAGCTTTGGATTCAGTAGCAAGAACATGGATGATATCCTTCGACCTCATCAAGTCGAATCATCCTCGAGCGGCAGATTTAATTTCATTAATGAGCTTCCTAGACCCGCAAAGTGTGCACCCTTCCCTCCTTCCTAGCGATGGTGAAGACGAGTGGGATCTCTTGGATGCTTTGGAAGTCTTACTGGCCTTCTCCCTAATCAAGATCAATGAAAGCGACGGCACATACAGCATGCACCGCCTGGTTCAAATAGCCACTTGTTCATGGTTAGCCAGCAGCAATGCAGGAGATTGCGATAAATATGCAATGCAGGCCTTGCGCACGCTTGCCAAACAATTTCCCGACGACTTTATCAGAAATCCGGCAGCATCCAGGTGCTTACCTCATGCAGACAAGGTTTTGGCTTCCGAGACCAAGAAAATCAGTCTGCCAGACAAGCTTAATCAAGCGACATTGTTGCATAAGACAGCCAAGTATTATTGCAGCTCAGGCCACTTGATCATAGCTGAAGCGAGGGCAAAAAAAGCACACAACATACGAACTGAAACTCTTGGTCGCCTCCATCCAGATACCATTGCCAGCCTCAGTAGCCTGGGATGGATCAGTAATAGGTTGCGCCAGTACTCTGTGACTCGAGATACTATCGAGCCGGTGCTAGGCATCCTCATCGAAGAAGGCACTGTTCCAATTGGGCTGATGAGAGAAGCGGCAAACGTGCTTGCTCAAGCGCTGATAAGCCAAAACGAGCTCAAGTCTGCTGAGAAATTGGTACGGAGCGTCCTGTCGGATCAGTGTATTGACAATCTTGCAGCAAGTATTCTACAGAAACCATCGCATGACGATCTAAAATCTTATCGCCTTATTGTCACTTTAGGACGGAGATACCTCCGCGGATCAACGTACGAAGCAGCAGAAGAACACTATCAGAAAGCACTGATGTTATACCAAAAAGCCTTTGAGGACTGCTCAGTCGACACCGACGACGCTTCACAGGCTATGATAGGCTCAATACGTCACGGAATCTCAGTTGCCACCGAAGGTCTCGCGCTAGTACTGTTCCATCAAGGCAGGTATGAGAAAGCCGAGGTCCTGTACCGAAGATTGCTGGCGGAACGCGAAAGCACGTATGGATCCAGGGGTCTCAGTACTTTGGTCTCGTTACATCATCTGGCGAGGGCTCTGGGCCAGCAAGAGAAATGGGACGAGGCGGAGGCGGCATGGCAGAGGGTCTGTCGGGATAGTGAGTTTGTTCTTGGGCCGGGGCATAGGGATACTGTGAGAAATCAACAAAGCTATGCGAAGTTTCTGGAGGCTAGGTCAGAGAGGATGGGTGAGGTTAAGTGCTGCGAGTACTCAAGGAGTTCTTGATGAAGACCTATGACCCGCTTTTCTGATAGTCGAGAGAACACTTGTTTGCGGTAAGTACACTGGTCTCCCAACAATAATTAAATCTGATCGCTTCTTCTAACATGAACCTCTCAAAAGAGCTAGTAAGAGACAGGAGAGTTGCTTAGAAACTGGTTTATTGCCGGAATATCTTACAGTGCTTAGAAACATGAAGGTCAATTGATAGGGCTTGCGAGAGGTTTGAAACTATATAGAAATGAGCTAGAATACTATCCTTCAAATGATTATCTTCTTCAAAAGAGCGAGTTCCAGACTTGTTACAACTGCGATTTTCGAAGCAGCCTGAACATGAAAACCCAAGGCTAATTCACATATAATAGTGCTTTGTCATATGTATTCATTCCAATTGATTTCCTTTCACACCATATGAGCATGTGGGATCCTTCACGGCGTACGACTGTTGACAGTGCAGTGTTGGTGCGTATGACCTTAGATCGAGAGATATACATTATGGCTTTAATCGCCAGCCGACTGTCGACTGCTCTGAGACCCGGACCCTGGCTGAGCTAGCCGAAGGACCCGGGGAGAACGCTGCGGGAGAGCAAGATTGGCCACGAGCGTCTGGATTGCGTGGTATGGCGTATGCGGCATGGCCGTTAGGTTCCGCTGGGGTGTGTGGTTGAAGTTATTAAGCCCCTGGTGGAGCCAGCCATTTCTGTGTATATACACATACGTTCAGTACACTGGGAGTTACACTGGAACCAGAGCTTGGATTGACTTGCGTGCTGAATCGGGGACTTTTTCATGGCAGTGCCCTATGTAAGTGCTTACATAGCTTGCTACAGAGCTCCCTAGATGGCTTTCCACGCAGCTCTCCATATATATTCCTGGACAGTCCCCTAGATAGCTCTCCAGATAGCTCCTTAGATGCCTTTATACATGTTTTATACACAAAACTGCATCTTTGAAGCATTCTCCACATTCCCGGCATTAATAGCAAATACATCGTAGGTAAGAACAATGAAAGCATTCCGCGCACCCAGCTGGCCTCAAGCACCTTGATGATATGCCAGGTGGTCTCGAGGGCTTTGTTTTCTGGCTGTTTGGATAAGAGAGTCCGGAGGAAATCGGGCTAGGGTTAGGAAATACGGAGGGTGAAGCGTCACGTCACTGCGCACAGATACGGACTAGAACCTTCAACGGTTATTTGCAAAGACTCATTTCCTTCGAAACACAGCTCTGAGCTAAGATGTTCATTGAACAAAGCTTTGGAAAGAGTGGAAACTGCTGTTGCGCAGCTCGTTACCCTGTTGTTGGCAGGCGGAGCCAGCGCACAGCAGAGTTTTTTCTTTTTAGTAGGTAGTTTCCCATATAGTGTCTGCCGTACAGTCAATGAACACATATACATGCTCCCATCAAAACCTTAGGTACCAACATAAACATAGTGCAAATCTTCGTCAAATCCAACCGCCTTCTTGAGCGTGATGACATTTCAAACTCTTAATCTCTTTCGCATGTCGCGTAGCTACTTTGAATACTTCATTCAAAATGCATCGAAGGGACTCTGTATTTGTGGCATTTGTGTGATAAACGTGAATCCTGTTCTGTTGGCCCCGTCCTTTCCCCATATCATGAAAGCGTTGAGCGTAGAGAACTTTGAATTCTTCGACATTATTGGGGAAGTCGTTCAGAGCGTGGTTGCCTTCGAGCTTCTCACGGAGTATATCTGTTTTATTTAGAAACAAAAAGATCGGAACTTCCTTGAACCACGGCAGACTTTCAATGCCTTGAAAGAGTATTTCCGCTTCTGATACCTGATTCTTAAGCGAGAAAGTTAGCCTTAGGTTTGATAGAACCGAAACTGGTCTCATCATCTAGATCTAGTGTTTACTGACTGCTGTTATGTCTTCGATAAGACATGAGTCAAATGCCCCCAGCGCGACAACAAAGACCAAACAATCCACGGCATCAAAAGCGTGAACCCACTTTTTCCGATCACTGCGGGTACCAGCTACATCAAAAACATAGTAGTCTGTTTCGTTGCGGCAGAGTAATGTTTCTGTGATTCCATCTGTCTTTCTTCTAGCGTGCAGGACGTCTTGGTTGGTTGGCAAGTATCCTTTCGAGAACAAGCGATCAAGATTTGCCAGATAACTAATTCTCAATCAGCTTCAGCCATTCTATAGCTTGGACCGGGAAAAGTGTATACTATTGGAGGTTATCATGAAGGGCAAACTCCCCACCCCGCAGGATCGCTGTCTGAATGGCTTCGTCAAGCCAGAGCTCTTTCATCGATGTCAGACATGCCGGGGTGAAGGGATCATCCAGATTGAGGTCATCTGCTTGATGAATGTGAGTCCTCACAACGTTTGATGCGTGGGCGTACATATTACCTACAGTCGTCGAAGCGCTCCTCAGCTTCGTAGATTATTCGCTCATACAACTTCTGAAATATCAGAAAGGCCCGGATTCTTTGTCTCTAAAAGACTTACTTCGGATTTAACGTTTTGGTACTTGAGCCCCAGCCTCGGCATTTCTTCGAAAATGATTGCGAATGCAACCAGTATGTTACTGAAGATGAGCTTTCGCGTTTCCTCACGTTCATCTAATGAAAAGGGATAGTCATGTATGGGTCTCATCTGGTTCAGCAGTGTGGTCTTGCCTCCTTCACCAGCTCCTAGGCCGAGCTCGTTAACAACGGTCTTATGTATGATGGATCTCTTCAGCAGTGTAACACACTTACCTAAAAGTAGGATCTTAGCTTGAAGCTTTTCTTCGTCCTGGAGGCCCGGCGATTGCTTGTTCAAAGGTATCTTACTCGTCGACGATTGCAAAGGGAATCTAATGCGAAGGTTGAAAAGGTCATCTCTTAAGCTCCACTCACTCTTCTTCTGAGGTTTGGGGCCAAATCCCTCTCTACGCAACGGTTCATCTGACGTCTGCTTGACAACTGACGCAGAACCGAAGTAATGCTGGGAGTTCCATAGTTCCTCTGACGATATCGGTAGTTGTATGACAGCTATAGTAGATATCTGCGAGAGGCTCAGTCCAGAAAGTACAGACCAGCTAGTCCCAAACTGAGAACTCGAAGAGATAAAAGAGTTTGAATGTTCATTCCATGTCCGTCGGTAGACCCGGGAGGCGTGGATCTCAGATTGCAGACGAGGATCCAGGTTGACTTCCGAGTCTTCCACTGATGGGGTTATAGACTGATCGTACGAATCTGCAGATGGTTTGATCGTTATTTCCGAAGAGTTGTCTGTGATTCCATGGACAAGCGGAATTGATGAAGTCGTATCATCGTGTGCTCCTGCCATGCTAAGCTCCGTATTTGCTAGACGTTGGGACACATCTTCGCTACTCTTCAAGATACTGTCAATCGACATGGCAAGCTTCTCGACCGAGCCTCGAACATCCGCCATGATCTCGCTGTAATAGTAAAGAATCAATTTGAGGGCCATCGAAATCACCCCGCCGGTTTCGGCTGCACTTACCACGTCAATATCGTAAGGATGAGGTTCAAAGAATTTCGTGACTCTCGAATACGAGAAACGAAGGGTGTTGATCTTTTGCTCCTGCCGGGCCCAGCGTAGCTTCGTGATCTTCGATAACGGTTCATTCAGCTTAAATGAATCCAACATCTTCTCCAAGTCGGATAAGTTCATGACACAAGATGTACTTATGACGACGACAGATTCTACGGAGATGGCTGCTCTTCTTGACCGAGGCACAGCTTCCGTATCGTGGAGGAAGGGAGACAATTGCGCGAGACAGATCCTGAGCTCGGTGACTTCTGCGACGATGCTGCGTGCCGTCTTTGGCGCCTTTCGTTCTCGATCAAGGAAGGCGGTCAGAGAGTTTTTTATCTTGGCCGCTGCTGCCAGTATGCCTGTGACAGCGGCAATGATGGACAGAGGATCCATCACGGAGAAATCACGCGAGAACAGTTGAATTTAAACGACACCAAGAGATGTCAACAAGCCGTTCACACTATAGTCATGATCGTCAAGGCGAATGGCGAGAGACATCTTGTAAGATCAGCTTCCAGTTTTCAAACGACAGCCTTGCTATACAGTAGCCTTGTGACAAAGACTGATTCCGAGCATCGCCGCACGAAGACCAATGTCGGGCTATAGGTAAATCCTTGCTTTGGTTGTTATAAGATGATACCATCAGTGATTATATATGATAGATATACTACGTTGAACAAACAACAATGTTATCTGCTGTTCACAAAGTACTCAGGAGTCAGGCCGGTATCTGATGTTCGAACGCACCAAGCGCTGTTTGGCTTAGCAACTTCACTTGAGCCGGCCTGAATAAAGAATGTTTAGCGATAAACTGCGTAATCATGTGACTGACGTATTAGCGTATGCAGAAAGCTCTGCATTCCTTGGCATTCATTTTCGCTCTGCCCCACGGTGATCCGTTTATATGAGGAATTCGAAAATCAACCCCACCGCCCCCCCAATTGCCCAAAATCGCCCAAAATTGAAGCTATTCAGATCTCTTTGTTTGTTGACGTTCCTGACGTTCTTGTAACCGTTTTCGAAATGCCTCAACGCCGAAGTCAAAATCTACCTCTGAATGATTCTCTCACCCCTTCTAGAGCATTCGAAAGGCGTAGGAAACTGACGACTCGAGCTGAACAGCCGTCAAAGATCACTGATCGAGCTGTTTCCTTCGATCGAGCTGCTTTCTTCGATCATCATCGTAGACGAGCTCTCATTTCATCGAATGTAGATGAACCTCAATTGCCTTCAACTTCTCGACAATCTTCATCTTCTGAGCTGTTTTCATCTCAGTTATCTTCACTTTCTTGATGATCTGAATCTTCTTCACTAAGATGTTCACGATCTGATTCACTCTCATTATTGTCATGTTCTAAATATTGAGAAAATGAACTCGACATTTCTAAAGATAAAGCGAAAAGATCAATAGCTTTTTCAGCTGCAGAAATTGCTGTGTATGCAAAGCATAAAAAAAAAAACAGAATTGAGCAGATGCTGCTTGAAGATTGAGAAACAATAAAGCTTGTGAAGAAACTTTATGACAGATAGAAATTGATGAGCATGATGAACAAAAGATTATACATCGTTGTTGTCTGAATCATCAGACTAGAAAGAAGACAGAGAAGTTGTTTATCTCTGAGCTTAAAGCTATGAACTTTAAAGATTGAGTTGATAATTCTATGCTGTTTATATCAATCTGTCTTCATGTAAATTGAAGACTTGAATGATTTAGTCACATTGCTCAAATGCTGATTTCAAAGTTTCAGATCTGAAGCTTCAAAAAGATTTTAAATGAGATTATCAAGATCAAAAATGATGATGTTAAAAACTGAATTATCATTAATTGAATGATCATCATCAAAGTT
>JAABUP010005567.1_pt1 | contig 18923 bp, 19 predicted proteins | sample 5559201 | NCBI WGS metagenome assembly JAABUP01 (sample SAMN10711887, study PRJNA513373) | rock metagenome | isolation source: Antarctica rocks | place: Antarctica
GGTCTGGCTGACAGCAAGGGAGGCAGTCACGCGGCAAGCGGTGCTGACAGATAGGTTGAGCTGACATGGGCGGGATGCTGCCTGGCTGGTGCCTGGGGACTGCCACAAATCATCTAAAATGGTTGCAACATCATGCAGGTTGCCAAGCTGGTCTGCAACCTCGGTCTTGGTCTGACGAGTGTCAATGACGAACCCCTGCAGGGTCTCTTTTGAGTATGCGTTCAAAGCACCTGCATCAACATTTCCATTATGTCATTGCATGAGTGATTTGCCTGATGAACCCTGCCTGTCAGCACTTGGCTGAGACAACCAGTGCAACAACTTGCACAAAACCATCTCGAAAAGGTGGATTGCCATCAGCCTGATAAAGCGTTGTGCATATCAGAATGCTTGGACACACCACAAGAGCAAGCTTGCTGTTGTACCTGGCAGTTGCTTCAGCTCTGCTGCAGTGAGTAAAGGACACAGCATGACAGAACAGCGTCGCATGCCATGCAGCTGGGCCAGTAGCTTCTTGACATACGACCTCTGTTGTGCAGAGAGGTGGTCTGTGTTCATCAAGCTGTAAAAGGTGTTGACCACTGGCTCAGCTACATCCTTCTTCTTGCCATCAAGTGCTGTTGCTAGCAGTTTCAGACACCCTGCAGTTGTGATGTATGCCCACTCAGATGACTAACATGGATATTTAGGAGCTGCACTGAACACTTGTCTTTGGAGACTTCATTGCAGACCCAATCTGAATAGTCTGTCTGTAGTCGACAGAGCAAGGCAGCCATAGCAGCTATCAGCAGCCTTTGAGCATGCTCAGTGTCTGTCAAGAACCAGGCGATGAAGCAGTTGGGGATCTTTCTGAACGATTGTAAACAAAAATTTAATCCCATCCTTTGTTAACCGAGACTCAAAACAACCATTAATTTCAGCAAAGCCTATAAACCATTCAAGAAACTGAGTTGTAATGGAAATAAGCATACATTTTGCAGGGGGAGACATGAGAGGCTTGGCATAGATTCTGCCTGCAACATGCACTTGAGCCACATCAGCTGGCATATATTTGCTTGACTTGCCTGGTTTCAGGAGCTCAGCAGCAGCTGCCTTGTAGACTGGTGCATTTCCTTCTGGCAGTAGGCCAAAGAGCATGCAGCAACACTCCGCCAGGTACGTCTTTTTGAGTGTTATTGCTTGCTGCATGAGTGGCAGCACCAGCCGCACCACACTTGCAGCCAGGCACTGCTCTTCTTCTGAGTCTACTAATGCACTACGTTGGGATTGGTAGCACACAGCACTTACGCAATGCCCAGCATGATGTTTTCTCAAATCGTGATTGCAGAGCTTCCAGGAGAGATACGGCGCTCCCTTGGCATAGCGCACCTCCCTTGAGTCTTTCACTGTGCTTTGCTCCAGCAAGCTGATGAGCTTGACAAGCAAGATGAGATTGCGCAAGATCACCACCAGATGTCCAGGTGAAGTGCTGTCAGAAGCAGCTTCAGCCAAGCTGCTCTCAGGAGGTGTAGTGTTATGACCTGTGGCTGATGCGCCTGCTGCATGTGAGGCAGGTGCTGAGCTGGCAGCTTCGTTGAAGGCATCTGTGCTTTCTTTTGCTCTGCCACTGACCAGCTCATGCAGAAGGTGTACGACTGGCTGTGCAGCAACCTCCACTGTCAGGCTTTGCAGCGACGAGACGTCTTTTGGCAATGGCTTGAAGTCACGGCAGATGGTTGCTGTAGAGGATAGCTCCAGGAAGCTAGACAACAACTGTTTGTCAGCAAACAGCCTTGTAAAGCGCTGATCCTTGGCTGTAAGCATATTGAGGTGTGTGACCCAGTCCACATAGATTGCTCCTTCAGCCATGATGTTGGCATAATTGAAGGTATACCATACAAGGTATGCTATAGTAGGGCAAATGACAGCGGCCATGACCACAGGCTTCCCTTCGAGTGCCTTGCCTTTGTGCTGCAGAGAATTGACATATATGGTGTTGCATATGTGTAAAACCAAAACAGCACCTCAGAATACATCTGGTGCATACCAGCTGTTGCACCTTCAGCCCTGGGTCCAAGGCGTGGCTCATGTAGGACAGGTGGCAATCTTTACTGTTCAAGCTGTGCACGCTGCAGAAGGAGGCTAGGACTGTGCCAACTGTAGCATTGTCAGCACAGGTGCACGTCCACTTCGGCAAGCCCTGGCAGAGTAAGCGTTTGAGTCAGTAAACTTGCTGTGGCAGATTACACAGCAAGCAAGCTTTGGAAGGTTACCTCCGCTCGGACTGCGACCAGCATCTGGCGTTGATAATGCTGTCGGTTCCACCAGTCTCCCCGCGGGCCAACGTGACAAAGCTTCGGCAAGGACTTGAGCAATGAGTTTGAAAGGAAGCTTATGCCCTCGGGCCAGCAGGAGCAACGCAGCCTTGTCTCCTGTCGCAACTTTGCTTGTTGCTTCGTTGAAAAGCACGAATATCAAGCTGGAACCAACTTGAACGGCAAGGCGTTTGCTTATCTCTTGTTGTCAGGACGTGCGAATTCTTGCCGTGCGCCATATGCAACTGCAATGTCAGCTTGCCAACGCGTTTCGGGATCGAAGCCGGTACCGTATCGCCGATGTCGCCGCAAGCAAGAGGCTGGCGAAGAGGGGTACTAAATCCAGCGATCCGAATTCGTACAGTCGCTGCACCCTGCACAGGCATAGGCAAAATCATTTGAGGAGCACGCGACTCTATAGAGACTCTAGCTAGGCGCGAATAGAGACTGTAGCTAGGCGCGAACAATGATATCGAAGATCAGAGTTTGTGCTCAGGCACGTCTGCAACAGGAACAGTTACTTTTGTAAAGTTAGACACTATTTTCAAGATACTGACAACATGTGTGCTACGTCCATTTCAGGGAGTGCCCGATTGGAACGTTCTCTTCGATGCTCAAATGACTGCTGGCATCTTGTTGGACCAGTATTGCAACAGTTTCAGCTTTGATAAACCTAAGTGTCATTTGTGCCACAATAAAGTTCAGTTGGAACCCTCGCGAGTCCTGCAAGACTTGTACGCACAAGCTGTGAGACAGGTAAAACAAGGGAATTGCCTGGACCTGTAGTGCACGGCTTCTTATTGCTGGTGTATGTGGTTCATGACAAGCATTTGTTGGTATGCAGCATAAGGGAAAACAACCTGGCAAACAGCTGGTCGTGCAGCTGGAGGCTGTCATACAACCTAGTGTGGCATACCTCCTGTGGCTTTCATTGAGCAGAGTAGAGCTACAAGCCAGCACAGCAACTGATTGACGTGACCATCTCCAAACAGTTGTGACAGACCAAGGTCCCTTTGCAAGCCTGTTTGCCAGCCAGCAGAGTTTGTCCAGCTTTCTTGCTGTCAAACCCACAGAAAGCTTTCCTGTCACCATTGAAGGACCAGCTTGTGACGCACTAGTACCAGCACCAATTGCTCCACAGGACGCACTGCAACCACTCGTAGTACTTGTCTTGGAGCACCTTAGGCATCACAACAATTCCGCCACTATGCCAACAGTGGCAAACAACACAGATGTAGGTGCTCTGCATGACAACAGCACAGCATTGCTGCCTTCATCGCCTTCTAAATCAGCGACAGAGTGCAGTGAACTGCCTTCCAACTCAGAAGAGCAGCATAGAAGCCTTGAGCGGCCAAAGCAGAAACCAGCTGAATCGCTGACCTTGCTGCTACGCAGTGCCTTGTTGGTGCTCAAGCTGGCTAGCTTGGTTCAGCATGTCTCTCTTGAAGGTACCCCAACCAGCAACATCGAAGCGGACAAATTATGGAAAACCTTGACCTCGATCTCCGCTGCCTTTTTTGCCATCGACACAACAGGCGACACTGTCAAACACGGTCCTCAGCCCAACTCCAGTGCGGAGGCCATTGTAGTAGAGCTGTCATGTTTGGCAGTGGCACTGTTGAGATTGCTGTTGCTGGTTGCGCGTCAAGCGCTTCAGTCTGACTGGGCGTGCATTGATGTCTGCTGTCATTCATTGTGGCGGCTGGTGCAGTGCAGCGATGTCCCAATGCGGCGCGCCATGGCAGCAGCGGTGGGCAAATCAGGCAAGCTCCATGGAATGAGCTGCATCCCATAGTGACTGCATGCATGCTTTTCAATGCTGTGTCAGCACCAGAGCTTTCTCAGGACACCACATGAGTCAGAAGATACTCGCAGTGACAAGGCTTCATATGCACAGTGCGTCGTCAGGCGCAGAAGTTTGGCTTGCTGGCTGTGGCTGTGTGAAAGCTGTTCAAGTGTTGGCTGCGGTGCTGGAATGATAGAGGCATTGACAAGAGTGCTCAGACTCCTTGCCAAGCTTTGTGCTTCCCTTAGGTGCTGTGGCTGTTCTGATGCGTATTGTGGAGCGGAAGAGACTGGCAGGGCGGTTTTGCTTAGTCTTCCTGATAAATTGGGCGTTTTCAGAATGCATGTCTGTACCGCTGAAAGCTCACATCCAGGGCCTGCTTTTAAAAGCAGATGGGATGCTTTGCTGCTCTATGCAGCTCTGCCCATGGTTTTCTACAGCAGATGAGCTTAAATATCCAGGTGAATCAGCCCTCTGTCTGCTTAATGATCGCATGCCTGACTTGCTGCTGGCACCACCAATGCCAATCTTTCTCAACGTAATAGTTACTCTTTGTTGGCATATGCTTCTCAGGTGTGGAATGTCGCTCACACATATGTATAGGAACCTCTCAAAGCAGTGCCTCAACTCTGTGTGTCCTGATTGCAGACGCAGTCAGCGTCTTTTCATCTTCTTGGGTTGAGAGCTCTACTGTGTCCAGCAGCTTGAACATAGACACTCAAAGAATGCTGCAGCACCTTCAGTCTGCGGTGTACATGGTGCACCAGCTAGCTGTGCTGGGTGACCCTTGTCGGCTGCAGCAAGTTCCTCCCAGAATCAGCGTCAAGGCCAGTCAGGCTGAGGTTCTGCCACATGCATCTTGTAAGCTTCATCTGGACGTCAGCACCACCGGCGTCATTGGCGTTCACATCAGCGTCAGCGAGCAAGGCATTGACACTGGTTCAGTTTCACAGCGGCTCGCGTCTGAGTGTTGCCAAGCCCTGCCAGGTGGGCAGACTGAAAGCAGGCCAGCATTGAGGGGTCCCTGGCCAACACCAACAGCAGCGGAGTGGAGCAAGATTGTGAAGGTGGTGACCAGACTTGCATTCCTCCTGAAGTTCCTGCACAGCCGCAGGGATGAATACCAACATCTGCAAGAGCATCAAGAGCTCAAAGAAGATGTCATGGACCTGCTGTGTCACCTGCTCAATGGCCACCTGACCAACCCAGAGTTGGACGTGACCAGAGTAATTGTGCCGCTGTTGGAGGATGTGGTAGAGGAGCTGCATGCAATAACAGCTGATCAGGTTGAGCTGTTTCAGTTTCGCAGCCTCCTGTTGCAGCGACTGGCATCAGACTCCAGGCTACTCCAGGATCCATTTGTATGCCCTGTTGGGTCCCACACAATTGGGCATCTGTGGTTGATGCTATGTAAGTATCTGCCCTGCTTAATGTTGCTTGTTTCATCTGGCCTTTCACTTTGTTGCTAACCACTTTTGACATGCGCATGCAACATGACATGTCTGGCAGCAACGCAAGAAGAGTTCAGCAGCAGTGGCTACTCAGGATGGCATTTTGCCTCTGTCAACATGACTCTGTACCTCTGTCAGTTCTGTTGACATGCCTATATGCCCATACATGCTTCTTGCTTGCAATCCACTCCAACTCTTTTGTTGTCCGTATGCACAAGAACAAGCATCAACACAAGTCCTGTTGCTTGCAGATGAGCAATTCATGACACAGACAGTTGCTGCAGCTGAAATCATAGAGGTCATCTACCTGCTGGTTGTGTCTCCGGCACATTGCACGAAACTATCGCTGTCAATCTATACAAGGTTGCTAGAGCTAAAGGGCCTCGCCTTGACCCTGACTACCCTTGCTTCGTATGCCCGAATTTACACAGTGGAGCTTCAGGAACATAGTTCTGCCAGAGATTTGGAGGAAAGAAAGACCATAAATGAGTGCTTGTGCTCAGCTGTGTTCCAGCTAGTTCTACATGTGAATGCGGTGAGCATACCATCGCCACACTGACTCAATGTCACGTTGACACTTAAGTCACGTTGTTGACACTTAAGAAGCTTCTCATCCTGCCTGGATGTGCCCATGTAAGCTGTACTGGCAGCGCCCATAGTCGCTATGCTGTCACAGCTGCATTCATCTTTTCACAGAGTCCATGAAGGCCTTTTGAGCCAGCAGATTTTCTCAGTCACTTGACTCCCAGCCTTGCTTGCTCGAATGTGTACATGTGATGCTTAGCTAATGTTTTCATGGAGGCAATGGGCAAGCTGCTGATTGACAGTGTGGATGTGCTTTTGCAGCTAAGTCCCCCATGGCCTCATGATGTCTGTCTGGGTTTGGCCAGGCTGCTGTGGAGGCTTGGGCAACTGGTACCAGTACATCCACAGGTCCTTCAAGAGGTGCGCTCCATCTCCATCCTGTCTTATGTTGCATCCACTTTGAAGCAATGCCAGGGCTTGTAAGTTTTGCACTGCTGCATGATGTTTGCATCCTGCACGCAGGACATTGGTAGCAACAGTGAGTTGCCCCTGATACACTTCATGTTGCTTGGCCGGATTAGCTGTCGTCAGAGCATAAGCAGGGGCTGTTTGGTGCAGCCCCTGTCCTCTGCACAAAGCAACTGCATTTGCCAGCTCATGCCCTTGACCACACTCTGAAGTCTACATCACAAACGCACTGTTGCACAGGCTGCTGGGTAGGTAGGTACAGGCTTGCAGGGGGGGCCGCTGACCATCTGATACTCTTGTTTCTGATACATGCAGGAGCCATCTAAACGCATCAAGGTTCATACTCGCCACAACATGTGGCCAATTTTGTTTCTGTGCCAGTTTTTGTCTTTGCTCTGCAGTGTGAAGGGGAGCTTTTGTTGATGCTGTCAACGCTGCTACCTCAGCTGCGGTTGGTCACCGACGATGCCTTTCTGCAACCAACACTGCTGCAGAGTTGCATTGGCTGCTTGTTGGCCTTGCTGGAAGCAGGTGCTAGGTCAGGCCACCTGCCGTACTCAAGTCAGGTGACTGCTGATAGCATGCGAAGTTGGAGACTGTACCTGTGCTTTGCTTACATGCTGAGCGCAAGGCCAACAACAGCTGCTGTCCTAACACGCCTCCACCGATCTTTTTCTGCCCAAGAAGACTTCAGTCAGACAAGGCAGAGCCCAGCTCCTGTGACAAAACCCTTGTTATTGAGTGCAAAGCAGATTACTGAGCCGCTAAACAGCTCAAAATTGCCTATGCCTGTCCTCTTGCACTGACTAGATACTTGAATGCTTTACATGAATGTATGATGGATGTGAATGTGCATGCAGGACACCATCTGGAGCATGCTTGCAGCCACACCTGGCGTCTGTTCTGCTGTTCGACGCCCTGTGACTGATTTTGATGACCCCAAGACCCTGGGGCTGCCGCGACTAACCCCAGATGAAGCATCAGATGCCCTGTTGTCACTGTCGATGCAGATGTGTGAGATAGCAAATCTTTGGCCAATGTTTGGGCAGCAAATTTTCCCATTTTGGGTGGAGCAATGGTGGCTGGGCGTCAGCCAGCAGTTCGACCGGGCTGTTCATTATTCAGATAGTGAGTGGTTGCAGAACCCGCTCAAGAATGCCCTGGACTGCAAAATATATCTGGCAATGATATGTAAGCTCTTGTCTGCTGCCATGCTACAGTTGTGTGACACTGATGCTGTGAAACAAGGTCGTCACTGCATCCGACGCTGACAAGGCACACTCAAGTTCTGCAGCTGTTGTGGCTGCACTGATGATCAGCTGTGAACCATGTTGTTTGAGCTTGCTTGGCAGTTGTACTGGTAGTATAGGACGTGAGCATATGCATATCAGACGCGCATCGTATCAAGCTGTGTATGTCAAACAGTACGCTGCTGCTCTTTGCTTGCAGCTTACACAGCCTTGTTTGATGCACTGACAGCATACAGCATCAGTTGCTCTCTACGCATGCTCCTCACTTGCCAAAGCCTTGCATGACACAGCAGATCTTTGCATGCACAAGCCCCCCCCCCCTGTGTGCTGTCTGAAGCCCTGATGTGGATTGGCATGCTGCAGCTCATACATCTGAGATGCAGCTTTTGGAGAGGACACAGATGCCCTCAGACTCAAACTCAAACCCAAAATTAGTACTGATAAGGGCGGCTTCTGCGTTGCTGTATACCTTGTTAGCAGGAGTGGTAGATCTAGCAATGGCACAGGTGGTTGCAGACAAGCTAGAAAGGTTCATTGCACAGATCAGATCCTCAGCCCTCCAACACATTCGTAACACAGCTCGGGTCAATCAGGAGCACCCAACTGATAGTGCATCTGCTGGCATAAAGGAACTCGTGCTCAGCCAGCAGCTGCAACTGGCTGACCTACTAGCGGGCGTGGACGTCACCAAGGCGTCAGTGGGTGCGCAGCGTGCCCTTGCTCGTGTCTCCATGTGTTGTTGAGCAGTGCCTGCAGAGTAGAGTGCAACACTAGCAGCTATCGTGCCCATCAGATCCTGTTTGCCATTTGTGGGTGCGCTGCATCCTTGCAGGACCATCAGCTCTTGAGCGCAGAGTGTTTCATCCTTGTACTGCAAGGGACCAACAGCCCTGCTGCTGTTGCATGTGCCACTTGATTTGCTTTGCACATTTTGCTGCATGTTGGTGTAGCAGCATGCATGTCTTGTCTGGGACTGTGCTGGACTTATCTTATTTAGTGATGAATGGATGTCTTGTCTGGGACTGTGCTGTACTTATCTTAGTAAGTGATAAACTGCATGTGACCCACAGGTTCAGTCCTTTCCTGCCTAGATGGACTGGTGTCTGACATCAGATGGGAAGCTCTGTTGGAAGGGATGAAGTGCTTGCCTGGCAGCGAGTTTGGTGGCGCCAGCACACAGCACAATGTCAGCAAATACATGACCTGCCTTGCCAGAAAGCAGTGGCTGCTTCCCTCCACCATTGCCCACATTGAACGCTACATGCTAAACTCCACACAAGCAGTAAGCAAAGTGTTACATGATGGCATGCACCTTTGAGCAAGTATAGTCACACACTGTTGCAAATTGGTGTTCCCCTTTTCCAGGAGACTGTCATTGCATGGCATTTGAGCAGGCTGTTCTGCATCTATTCCACCTTAGACTGCTGAAGCACTGATTATTCTTCCAGCACCCGTGCATAGGGACCAACTCCTGCATTGATGGCATCATACTGCTGAACAACACTTTGTCACAAGGGTTGCCTTGCTAGGTTGCTTGGTCTAAGAAAGAAAAGAAAACAGACGACTATGCCTTTTGGCGTCAATTTAAATGAGAAGCCAAGAATCTGCTTGGTCTAATACAGGCTACGCTCCAGACAGAGGCGTCTGCCTCAAGAGCTGCCCAGCAGCTACTAGCTGAGGAGGATCAGGCAGCTGCTTTGGCAGCTGCCAAGAAGGCCAAGAAGAAGCAGAGGCAGAAAGCCAGGAAGCAGCTGACACAAAATGAGCTTGCAAGTGTTGAAGAGGCTCCTGTCGAGAGTACAGCAGCCCCAGCTGTGGTCACTGCTTTCACCCAGGCTGCAGCAGATTGTGCTCACAGCCATCAGCCTACTGATGCCCACACCTCAGCAACAGCCACTGCTGTTGTGGACGTGCACAGCACTTCAGAAGCTCTCCAGCTTTTGGATGCACAGAAGGTGCACTCCGTAGGGAGTGTGGCTACTTCCCAGGGCCAAGCATCCAAGGATGAGCAGCATGGTGCTGCCTTCCTGCAAAGCCTGTTCTGCTGCCCCATACTCAAGGTCAGTCTGCAACCCCTGCTGCATGCAAACGCTGCCAGTAAACATCAGAATCCTGTTGCTGTTTCATACACAAGCTTGCCAGATACTCATATCTGCACATTGACAGCATGGTCCACACACCCTGCCATTAGTAACCACAACAGTTGTATGTCGAGCGGTTGCCTGCTTTTTGATGGGAAATACACAGCGTGGCGATACAAATGTTTGTCTGTTGCTGGACAGGCGGCTATGATTGATCCGGTGATTGCTGCTGATGGGCACACCTATGAGAGGGTCGCCATTGACCAGTGGCTGCAGCATCATGACATATCCCCAGTCACAGGGAGCGCCCTGGCACACACACGCCTGGTGCCTAACGTTCTCATCAGAAAGGCGATTGCGTGCCAGCAGCAGCAGCCACAGTAAAGCGATTGACAGGGTGGAAGTGTTGGTCACTTGCTCAGCAGAGATGCTGGTGGGGGACTTGTCAAGCAGATGAGAGATGCCAAGCAGGCAGCTGTTACATGACCCAGGTGTTATGTCCAAAGGGCATACTGTACTGGTGTGCGTCCATCTGCAGCAGTGACAGTTTGCATGTTGCCTGTGGTCAAGTTTGCAGGAACTCTCAGTGCACTCGTAGGGCTTGCGTGTACTCTAGCCATCATGCAAGGCAGAAGGAGAGCAAGTCAGCAAATCGGACCAGTACAGCTGCCCTGTTGTTGTCAGATGTTGCTGTCAAATGTGTGTGTGAAGGTCACAAACGTGTCTTTCTGTAGTATGCGATAGCATGCGATAGTATGCGTCTTGACAGGTAAACCAACATCTGTTTTTATTGACAGTATGTGCTGCTGCAGATTGTGGACACCAAAGGAGCAGTTTGAAGCAGGGGGGTCCTATGGCTGTGCCAATTGGCGTCATGTGGTTGCATGGTATTGGTCCATGTCAGCGATTGTTATACTGCAGGCTTGATTCCATGGTGCATTTGAAGCATCAAGCTAGATAAGTTATGCAGCTTATAGGTTTTACATGCATACTAAGCAGCATTTTAGGCAACAGGTATGTGAAGTGATTTGCTGCAAGATAGAAGCAGATGCAGCTTTCTTCCAGCGGACATGTATGGTGTCAACATGCTCTTTACAATGTAAGCAGTCAGTCACAGCCAGGTGTCACTGAATATCTGACTCAGGCACAGGAATCAAAGCTGCACTGAACAGGCAGAACGAAAGATCAGCTACTGTTGGGGATTGGGCAGAAGCAGAACTCACTTCAGAATGCAGATCAGATGACTGTCAAATTTGGCACTTCCAATCAGACTGCAGAAGTAAATATACCTGATAAGCAAACAATCAGTACAGCACACTCAAATGATGTCTGGCAAGGTTAGCAGCTACAGCGCCGCCCCCCCCTCCCTTTAACAAGCAGGCCCCTCAACAACCCTAGTTGTGACGTACGTCGACCACTTGCAGGGGTCGTTACCCTAGGGCAGTCCATCTCACATCATTGTGCCTCCTAGATACAGTGAGTGCTACAAAACTTCAATACTTCAGACTGAATCCTCACAGCAAAAGGGATGCCCATAACTTCAGCTGACTGTCATGCTCATGTGCACAAAGTGCATGAGGCAAGCAGTGTACTGTTACTTGAGTACACCGCTTGTACGAGCTTCCGCATGGCACAAGTGGTACATGGGCGTGGGGAGATCAGTCCACCACAAGAAGGGGTTGAATGTAGAATATGATTCCTTTGTCTTGATCAAAGTCAAGCAACTTCCTGGTGTGTGCAGACTTGAAGTGTTCAGCATAAGCCGCTTGACTTGTCCATCTGCCAAAGATATAAAAGGTGACATTGTCAGTAACAGGCTTCAGCAAATAGTAATCCTCGCAACCTTCCTCCTTCTGAGTTTCTGCATCATCAACGGCCATGCAGCATGTCACTTCTTTCATCACTGTGAGTTTTGGTGCAAAGAATTGCAGATTTGATCCATGAAGAAATTTGTGCATATGCAACCAAGAAGTATACAACAACAATGGCTCAGTGCTTGACGGGCTGCCATTCAGTCATAGTCACACAATACACAAAGGAACCAAAATTAAAGGTCAAAGTGAACATGACCCATCTTTTCACTTTGTCTGACTGGCACGTTCTTGTCAGAAATGCGTTTGCAAGAACAAAGGCCCAGCTGGAAAGGACGCTGGAGCAATACCTACCTTCTTTGACGCTTTGGAAGACCTCGATGAACTCCTTCTGTACCGGAGGCGGCACAAGGTACTTGATGAGAACATTCGACGCATCGGAGTCAGCAACAGTATGTGCTTCAGTCCGCCCCTGCATCATTCGAGCCCGTCAATGCCGGGCGTTGCTAGGTGTCCTTTTCGCCTGTGGAGACCATGGCCCTGCACACGAGACTCCTCATGGCCGCAAGCGCTACGTCTTAGCAGCTGCCGCCACGGTTGTTCCGCTGAATAGCTTTGCAACATGACTGGCGTACAATATGCTACGACTAGGCTTTGTCAGACAGGTCAGAGCGATGTCCGCAGGCGTTGATCCATGTATCAAGGACTACAATGAGGTAAATGCGCGTAGACTGTACTTATGGCTGACTCAAACGACATCACATCAAAGTCTTCGTACCTGAAACGACATCAAGATGTCTTCGGCTTCGTTGGCCTGAAACCCCGCAGACGTGTCGTGCATGGCCGCGTGGCCTGTTGCGCAGAGACAAATCAGGAGGAAAATAACAGCGTTGCTGTGCCCCATCACAAGCAACTTTCACGCAGTAAGGATTCCAGCTCGATATCGGTCGCGCGAAGCCTGGCAATTGTGGTAATCAGGTATCAGGATTGCAGCGTAAATCGAAGTGCTCTGTGCATGCATGTGACGGGATTCTGGCGAATATGTGTCAAACTGTCAATTTGAATGGATCACAGCTGGGCCCGTGCTGCAAATGGGACCCGCATGTGCATCATGTGAGGCACTACAGTTTGGATCAGGCATGCCCTATCTCTCAAACTCGAGGAAAGGTGTGATCGGAAGAAAGGGTGCAGGATCTAACACACATTACGAACATCTGGATCCTTAAACAGAAAATAAAACATCCCATCATCCTAAAATATATCTTTGGGATACGACTTGGGATGAAGACTTTGCAAGGCAGACATCATACATACAGACATCATACATACAAACAAACAGATCCCTGCATCCCACGTGACCCCTTGCTAATGCTTAGCGCAGGAAGGGTCCCATCATCAGCACATGAAGCAGATGTCCTATCCTAAACTGCCCTAACCTAATGGGTTGAAGGAAGTCTGCTGTCTCTTCATTTCTGCAGTTTGCCGCGTCTTTGCAGCAGATGCCCTTGGAGACGGCACAGCCTTTGCCTCGGCTTGCTGGGTTTTGGGTTCGTTCACAGGCTTTTTGCTACTCTGGCCACCAGGATCAGTGCTTTGCAATTCAGCAGACCTGCTTTCATGTCTCAGCCCCCTACTTTGCCCTTGCCTATGTGTGCTGCTGGTATGTAGGGGGGTTGGTGCTTGGTCATTCCCAGCCTGCCTCATGGACACACCAGGCTTTGCTGTATCTGCTGATGCAGTTGAGCCAGCTGAACCATCCCTGCTTTCATTCCCTATCGTTCCCTGGTCCAGCTTCTGCTCACCTGCTTGAGCAGAAGACAGTCCCCCAGCTATGTTGTCAGCTGTGAGTGTCGATGCAGATGGCTCTATGCTGCCCTTCTTGCTATCTGACTGCCCCCCTTCCCTTGTTGGGACTGCAGCCTCATCAGAGGCTGCATCCACAGCAGCTGATGCCAATTTGCCAGCAGCGCCTGTTTCAGGGGGGTTCTGCGAGGGAGCTGCCAACGCTTGCAGCATTTCAGCAGCAGCCTGCTGTGTGACCTGCTGAATCTGCTGCTGTGTACCTGAAACTGACCGAGCAGACTGATCAGGCTCTGCTTCTGCTGCTGCTGCTGAGTCATGCCCAGCAGCTGGAGAAGCTAACTGCGAAGGTGACAGGGAAGCTGCTGGCAACTGGGGTGCGCTGTCACTGAGGCTGTGTGAAGCCCCTTGCTGCCTAGAGCCAGTGTCATCAGCATCGGCCTGATCAGGAGATGACTGGACCAGGGGGTCCTGGAGAGCTGACTCAGCACTGTCTGGTACAACACTGTCAAGCCTGTCAGAGGGTTGACTCTCGTCACCAGCAGCATCAGAGCCAGTGTCTTCATCAATGTCTGTCAGTGCAGCTGTGCCTGCCGCAGCTAGCACGGACTGTTTCTGAGCTGCTGCCACATCAGCACCATCTGGCTTTGCTCCGCCACTGGCTTCACCAGGCAATGACACAGCTTGTGTGTCGTGCACAGTTGCTGGTGCCTCAAGCCGAGTCTTGTCAGCCGCCTCAGACTCTGCTTCTGAGTCAGAATGCAGGCTGGATGTTGCAGTCTGGGTCTCAGCAGCCTCTCCAGCATGCCGTAGCTGGTCAGCAGGTGCAGAACTGCTGCTGCGAGGGTCAGCAGCAACAGCAGATTTGTCATCAGCTTCAGTTGCAGCTTCTGGCGCAGCAGCAGGTGCAGCTTGCTGAGGCAGCTGCCCGGGCTCATGCGCACTGCTTGCTGCCTGCTGCTCAGCCTGAGTGTTGACAGCTGCTCCTGGCTGATCTGATGGCCCGAGAGGTGCAGGCAATCCCGTCTGTCCACTTGAGCGCTGTTGCTCTTGCTGCTGTGCTGGCTGAGCTGACCTGTGCACTACATGTGAGGAGGCCTGCAATGGCCCTGGGGATGCATGCAATGGCCCTGGGGATGCTGATGACTGAGCATCTGCTGCAGGGTCATGGTCAGCAGCAACGGCAGCAGCAGTGTCAGCAGCAGCAGAAGCTTGCTGCCTTTCTGATGCAGTAGCTAGAGGAGAAGGCAAGCTAGAGGGTAAGGCTGGTTGTTGACTGGCCTGGCTAGGGCCCTTGGGTGTCTCAGCATGGCTCTGGGGGTCTGAGGTCAGGGTGGCTGTGGGTGCTTTTGGGGTCTGGGTGGAACCAGAGGAGCTCGGGGTGACAGAGGTGGGGGGAGCTGGGGCTGTCGTAGGGGCAGCCTGGGCTGGCAGTTGGACGTCTATGGAAGCTGCTCTGGCAGCTTCTGGTGCAGGAAGGGCAAAGCGCGCCACCTGGCTGCCCTTCAGCAGTCCTACGACCCCAGCCTGACAGTGCACATGCAAGGTGTGAGATGCAATCTCTGACAGTGCATGCAGCTTGTGCACTCCTGCAGTCAACTGCAATTGCGGAGCTGCAAAGCTGACACTTCAGAAACCAAGCAATAAGTCACAAGCGGCCTTGATGGCATCACACGGGACTTCACAGAGGTTATAAGTGTTAGCATGGAGTAGTGCTGTGCACTGCTGTGTGACATATGAGTGCATTGACATGAAGCGCCGGCAGAACACAATGGCAAGGGCAAGAGCCACTCTGTATACTTCTCTCCCTCCAGAACCTGGCTGCGTAAGTCATGCTTTGATGCACTGATGCAAGGCCATAGCATAGCCTCATCATGTGCATCAGCAGTGCACTGACATTCAGCAACTGCCTCATCATAAGAGTCAGCAGTGCACTGACATTCAGCAACTGATGAGGGGTGCTTATGTGGCAGACAGGGACTCACTGAACGGTCTCCAGCAGATGGCAAGAAGAGGTCGTGCTTCTGGTGCTTGTAGGCCTGCCACACCTCTGACGCCCCCAGAGTGTCACTCACTGAGACTGAGTATGCACCAGGAGCCCTGAGTAAGTGAAGCACCTCAACTGCAAGCACCCTTTCGACCGCCTCATCCCCTTCCTGTGTGGGTGTGTGTGTGCGCATCACTCAGTCATCATTCACAGTTTTTGGGAGAAGAAGTACACTTTTTGGCATGAATGCACAACAAGCTAGAATGTGATGCTTGATCAGGCTGACTTTGATGGGTATGGATACATGCTTGGATAGGACCATTAGTAGGCATGAGCAGGCATTGATCATGACAGTGTGTCGGGTGAGTTGGTCACACAACAATATCAAGATGAAGATGCAAACATGATGAAGCCTTCTTGCCGGCAGGCAGGTGACAGAGTGTGTGGCGTTCCATAAGCATATCTGGTCCTAACCTGGCCAGGTGACTATCTGCATGCCCTGGTGACTATCAGCATGGCCCTGGATGACAGTCATTCATGGGAAGCTTGCACATGCAACAAAGAGGTGGAATTGCAATAGGTTGTGCTGGAGAACAGTTGCCCTTACATAGCCCAAAGCATGAATGCCCACCTACAGCGAAAGGATTCAATAAAAACACATGATGAGGTACCTGGTTGTCAGCATCAGCGCCACTTCCAGATCGCCAATCCAGCCTCTGTAGCAGCACCTGGACCAGCCCTGCCCCAAGGGCACTTCCCACCAGGCTGTCTCTTGCCCTGTTGGCCAGCGTCAGCGCCCTCTGGAGTGGCTCCAGGGCTAGGGCACTTCCAGCCATGCCCCACCCCATGGCGGCCATGAGGGTGGGGGCTGCAGGAGGGCTGGTGCGGGCAAGTGCCTCTGCTGCTGATGTGGCACTTGCCAATTGGTGGAGCAGACGCAGAACGCTGCCGCCCAACTCATCAGGGGGGTCAGAGCTGGGGGCCTGACCCTCTGCACGCACGCACGCAGACTATTTCACTCACAAAGCTGGATGGTATACAGCAGGTATACAGCAGGTGATGTTGCCCACAGAAACGAAGTCAGATCTAGAGGATTGCTCTTGCTTTGTCTACGCACATCATGCATGACGCGCTTTGGATGCAGCAACTGCAGCGACTGAAGGAGCAGGCTTCTGCCAAAACATTCTTCAGTTGCTGCATTTGCAGCATGTCATGCATGCTGCGCTTAGACAGAGAGTTTCACACAACAAGCAGGAACCTATGCTGCAATGTGCACCTAGGCCAGTCACAGCCATCATTCCAGCAGCTGACCTCTGTGCAGCTGGATCACATTACAACAGCACTCACTGGACTCTGGTGAGTACTGAGCACCGTACTCAGCACGCGTACGTACAGCAATATGTCATACCCTGTGCATACACATAGTAATGTCTGTTGCTGTGCTGAATGGGTCTTATCAGGGCAGGCTGACCTTGGTGTTTGACAGGCAGGCGAGCCACCAAAAGCTTCAACAGGCGAGCTACATATCCCAAGGCCACAGCGTGATCGGCCAGCAGAGCATGCGCCCGCAGTAACTCCACTGTGGCAGCTGACAGCAGCAGTGCCCTGTCGCTGTTCTGTCTGCCTCCCACTTCTGTACAGTACGCCTCCAAGAGGCCCTCTAGGAAAGCCTGTACAGAGCATGTGCGGCCTGGCTAGCTCATGCTGGACATGAAGCATGAGCGTGATACATGGGACTCAGCAGATTGATGCATGAGAAGTGAGATTGTCGGTGTGAAGAGCACATGTGCCCTGAATGCAGATAGTGCACAGCAGCAGCAGCAGCAGGAGCAGCAGCAGCAGCAGCAGGAGCAGCAGCAGCAGCAGCAGATATGGTGTCCACAAAATGCGCAGCATACAAGCAGAACCATTGCACAGCAAGGAGGTATTGCAGCGTTGGAAGATATGCATACTGGAACAACAATCTAGGCAACTTGAGCATGATCTGTTGCCCCTTCCATTCATGCAACAGGACCTGCTGTCAAGTGGCATGTCACTGCCTGCCTGACAAGTACTATGTGTTTGTGTGTGTCTGCTGTACTTGGAGCAATCTGGATGCTGATGGTTGCAAGCCCAACTTTCACGCCATGCAATGCACAACATGCACAAATTTGATATGACCACGTTGATGATGCATGCTCACCTTGGGGTTGCGAAGGGGGAAGTGGGGGTCTTTGAGGAAGATGTGCACGTGCACCCCTCCCACATATAGCTCCTTATCTCCCTCCAGCTGCATCTGGTGGCTCTCAGGCAAGGACCAATCCCTCTGACCTGCTGCCTGCACAAATGCTGCTGCTTTTTGCTACTGTCTGCACACTCTGCCGTCATAGATTGCAGCAGTCAAACACAGTGGCACTGACCAGCTATGCAGAAAAGGCTCTGCAGAGCATTGCGCTGTTGAGATCAAGCGCGAGCATCGTAGTTGTGCAAACATGGCATGTGGAGCAAAGTAAAAGAGCTGCAACCGGCAAAGCTAGCAGCAACGCGCCACACAGGAACTGGCAGAAAAGGGATGACGACGTCATCAGTAATCCATAGCACATGTGCACAGCCAGAGGAGGAGCCGATTCTGGGTGGGACAAGATAGAAGAGCAGCAGATATGCCATTGCAACAGCAATGACACTAGCAGAATTTGCATGAATGTAGCAACATGTCACATTATCTTCCTGCACAACAACAGGCAAGACAACAGCCCAAGCAATGGCGTCAGGACATGGCAACAGAGGAGCAGTGGCAGCTTGTGCAGCCAGGCACAGCATGACTGAAGCCACTTAAGACACATTCAAGAAGCTGGAGCAGAGGCTAGCGTGACGGCTGGGCAGCCCGGTATGATACTGGGCTTCTCGTGAAATTGACACCGAAAGGCGTAGTCGTTTCTTTTTTTTTCTAGTGTGAGGGCTGACCTGAGCAGCATGGGCTTGCAGTGCCAGGTGTGCAACCTCCTCAGCAGTGTTGGCTCTCATGGCGGCGGTCCACAGCCTCTCAGGCGTCTCTGTTGCTTCACCCAGAGCAGCCACTGCTGCCTCCCCTGGCCCCTCCTAGAATGAAAAATAAAAGGAAATAAACAATTTTTCAGCAATCATAGCAGGAGCCTCCCAAGGTGGCAGCCCAGAGACCTGGCCCCTCCTATACGCACGTACATACACATGTACACACAAACATGTGTGCAAGCTCACGTGTGACGTGCATGCTGCAGACCCTCATGCCTGCCCAAAGCAGGCATGCCATGCTAGGGCTAGACATCGCGTGGATGGTAGTGTGAATGTGACCCCCAGGGATAGCCACGTTGGCAGGCTTGAGACGTCAGTATGGAGAATGTCACACCATACAGTCTCAGCATGGACGGACACATGTAGGACAGCACAAGAGCAAGATGCTGCCTGGAAACATTGCCGTGCACTGGAAGGTCAGTGGAACAGCTTGACAACAA
>JAABUP010005569.1_pt1 | contig 18922 bp, 24 predicted proteins | sample 5559201 | NCBI WGS metagenome assembly JAABUP01 (sample SAMN10711887, study PRJNA513373) | rock metagenome | isolation source: Antarctica rocks | place: Antarctica
TCACACTGTGCTTGAGTCAATGGACTGGGATATGCAAGCAGGGGACCCTTTCGGAGAGTGATATTCAGTAGATGTGATGCAGTGGCCAATAAAGGGGGGTGTCCCATTAATAGGGGAATCACGTTACGAGATACAGAGACAATGCATTTCGGCTTTCGCCGAAGCCGAATGGGGTCGATTTCGCTGATCCCCTAGGCCCTGGTTCCACTGCCGATATCCTATTGTTGTTCTCACTTCATAAAACGTCCTTCGAAGCCCCTATCCAAGACAATGCGGGCAGCGATGAAATTCTCCCGAAAGACTCCCTCAACGATAGTCAGGGTTGACGGTAGCGAAGCGGCGTACGCTGTGGGGCTCCAGCGGTTCGTCCCACTTTTTTGTGGGAAACCCCCGGCCACGGATGCCAACCGGTCCCACACTATCCGCTTTGTCCGATTACTCCTGCATATATCTCCTGTGCATTCCGCCACGTAGGTCTCCTGTTTTTCTCGCCCATCATCGACCTCTTTCAGGAATCATTCGACATGTCCACCACGCTGCAGTCCTCTCCCGCCGTCGAACGCGAACGCGAACACGACGTCGAGGACGAGAAGGGTTCCGAACAGTATCAAATGGAGCAGAGCCCGAAGCAGGGCCCCGAAGACATCAAATCTGATCTGGGCAATCTCGCATACGCCAACGAAGACGAAGAGCCCGAGTTTCATGCCCGCACGTGGTTCGCGCTCGCCGCCCTCTTCTTCCTGAACTATGTACAGCTGGTTGCGCTTACTGGCCCACCGGTGGTGGTGAGTTTTTGCGTCTCTCCTCTGATCTTTGTATGCTCACGTGGTCTCGGTATCCAGCTCGATTATCTGGGTGAGGATCTCGACGCCACTGCAGTACAGACATGGGTACCAAATGCGCTGTCCCTCGTCCAAGCAGTAGGCGGACCGATCATTGTGAGCAGAAGACTGTGACCAGTGCTTGCATCGATGGGTCACCCAGAACTGACGATCTGTCCTGTCTCCTTCACAGTCGTTCGCCTCCGACACCTTCCAGGCTCGTAAGATCCTTTTGATCGGGACTTGTACCGTCTCTTTCATCGGCGCCGCCATTGCCCCAAACTCTAGCAATATCTATCGAGTCATCGTCGCTCAGATCCTCGTTGGATTCGGATTTGCCGCTGTTCCTCTAGCCTACGCCATTCCTTCTGAGGTGGGTCCATGATCGCTAAGAAATTCATGTATTGGGCTGACCAGACTCGTAGATCCTGCCGCGAAGATGGAGACCATGTTCGTTGCTATATACTCATGCAGGAGTTATGTCCAATTGATCTCAACCTCGTACAGTCACATTGGCGGGAATGAATGTCGCAGCCTCACTAGGGGCTATAACAGGACCTTTGTGAGTCATTGATCGTCGGTACTACCTTATCTGCTCTGACTTATATGACTTTCAGGATCGCCGGCGCCTTGACCAGACGGTCCTTGCATAGTGGATGGCGGAACTTCTACGTAAGCTCAACAGTTCGAGGAGCCTGATGACATCGGCTGATCTTGCCGGATAGTGGGTTCAAATGGCTCTCTGGGGTGTCACGGTCGTTGGCATAGTGATTGGTTATCGTCCACCAAAGCGACATACACGACTCGATAACCTGACATTGGTGCAAAAGATTGGTCGACTCGATATTCCGGGCATGCTCCTGGTAGGCAGCTCAACCATTCGTGCTCAATGAACCTAGCTGACTTCCCCTTGACAGCTTACCACCGGTCTCACTCTCCTTTTGACTGGACTGAGTCTCGGTGGCAATCCATGGCCATGGGCGAATAAACGTGTTTTGGCTACCATGATCACCGGCATCGCGATATTGATCGGCTTCGGCGTCTACGAGTGGAAGGGCACCAAGACTGGGATCATACACCACGAACTCTTCCGCAATCGGACTTTCCCTCTTTGTGTCGCACTCATCTTCATCGAGGCCATTCTTCTCTTCACCATTATCGTTTTTTACCCGGCTTTGTAAGTTTCTGACCGGTGGTTTCCGGTCGTTACTGAACAGGTGATTGTCCAGGACGGGAGCTCTTTTCGAAACCGAGCCATTCTTTGCAGCACTTCGAACGATCCCCTTCTGGGTCTGCAGTGGTTGCACCACCGTGATCTTTGGGTTCTGGAGTACAAAGAGGCGCACTATTCGTGCCCCGATGATGACGGGTTTCGCGATCATGACTGCAGGAATCAGTGAGTTCTCCATAGAGTCCGAAGAACCAGATCGGATTGCTGAGCGTGACATCTCAGTTGGAATGGCGACGATTCAACCTGGCCAGTCCACCCGTGCTGTCGTCTTCGATGGCCTAGCCGGACTCGGCTTCGGCGCTCCTCTCGTTCTCATCATCGCTGGTGTGCAATTATCGACACCGCATCACCTCATCGCCACCGCCACCGCTGTGGTCACCTCGAGTCGCGCAGTAGCAGCGGCCACCTTCACGGCCGTCTACGGTGCAGCTCTGTCCAGCCGTACCGCGGTCAAGATTCCCAGTTACGTAGCGGCTGCCGCACTGGCTGCGGGCTTACCTCCTCAATACATCATGCCCTTCGTCCGCGCCTTTCTGACCAAGAATACCGCTGGATTCAAAGCCATCCCGGACGTCACGCCAGCCATCATCGGTGCGAGTGCCAAGGGCCTGTCGCACGCTTTGGCAGACAGCTTCCGGGTGATCTATATCATCGCCCCACCTTTCGGTGTCGTCGCCTGCATCCTCTGCTGGTTCTTGGGGGATATGACGAAATTGATGAATTACCGAGTCGATGCGCCGGTCGAGGAGCTCCATGCTCGGCGTAAACATGATGAGGACGGGTCTTGAAGATGGGCGCAGCGCCGTAATCAGAGTCCGGGGACCCGATATGAGGCAGGGATCTAGGCGGAGCTTCTGCTTGTAATGTAGTATCGTATGTTGTGAAGTCAATCATGCCGGACGACGCGGTTGCGCGCACGCAATTGGATATCAACACAGTAGACTCGTGCGCTACTGACTGAAAAGTGATTTCTGCGATCGAACGGGAACCCTGCTTAGGGGTGTTTCGCTCTCTCATCGAAACAAGGCGGTAGGATATGGTAAAAGGTTTGACATCGGCTGCTCTGACCTCGGCTGCTTATTGGTCTCTGTGAAGCTGGCCGACGGACTCCCTTGTGTGGAACTACCTTCGACGGCGAGTAGGATAGCCGGTGAGAAGGTGCGAAACTTTGCCATACTATCCTTGGGACTACTATATGCCGTCCATGTCCTTTGCTTCCCATACTACATCCCGCTCAATCCCCACAATGATGCACAGCTTTTCGCAATGCTCCCAGCTGCGCCATGTGCTATGGTTGCTTCTCAGCGACCGCCAATTCACAAAATCCATACTAAAACGTCTAGCCTCACCTAGGACCTAACGCATGTACTTCGAGGGATTGCTGTTTATGAAATCCAGCTGCGTAGACCGAAAGTCGTCCTTTTCGACATGGCTTGCATTGGGCTGAAAGACAAGGTTGGAGGCTGTTGAACCATATTCGGGCCATGACAAGCTGCCTGCAAGCGAGACCGAATTCGGATTACCATTCGCGATGAAGCCTGACAGGGCTTGGTCAGCTCAGCTTTGAGGGATTTCAGGTCTTCCATTCTCACCAATCCACAGATGAGACATGTAATCCGACAATCCTATGTAGGACGAAGATCGATTCGCAAATGGATCCCCCGTGGAATAGCCGACGCCTTCAACATTGTGGAAGGCGAAGGCTATCTCGGTCGTATGATAGACGCCGAAGAGAATGTTCGGGAGGACACTCGTTGGCAAGGTATCGAAACGATAGGTATAGGCTGGAAGTCCAGAGGCAGCCCACACTTCTGCTGTTTTCCGCTTGTTTGCAATGAACATGAAGTCGCCTATCCAATGTGATCTGGTCAGCTGGGACCACTCTCAGGAAGTAGCCGAGGCCCCTTGACTTGCCTACATATGACGCTGCCCGTTTGAATTGAGCGCCCAGAGTAGGCGGGAAAGCCGCCGAGTCGTTGCCAGTGTTGTAGGGCGAGCCTAATGCGGGTACATTGGGATAAAGAGCGGTCAACTTCTGGATGTCGCTTGGCATGAATAACCCCGTCTTGTCTGAAACATCATGATCGGTCAGCGGCTTCACTTGAAAGCCATGGGAAGCTCACTGAGCAGGCTCTCAAACTCTTCATCGTTAGCGACCCCAAAAGGCGCATTCGGCGGGGTGAAGAGGGTCCCTTCGTCTGAATGAACAAGAGAGCCTCGGGTCAATTGACATCCAAAAATGTCACTTTGAGGCAGCCTACCTGTATTGGTACCGATGATGATAGGAACGCGAGCGAAAGCCCCCTTTGACAATGCCTTGCTTGGATAGTGCGGAAGGAAATCGCCATCGATCAAGGGGTTAAAGCTTGTATTGTAAGGTGCAGTTGAGAGCGTGGCTTGCAAGATGGTCGAGGGTAGAGAACGGAGGCATTCGAGTGGCGATTTTGACGATCTGCAGTTCACCTGTTTGAGAAGAGAATCGAAAATGGGCTGGTAATATTCGACACCGAGGACTGTCGAGAGGACGATTTAGCGCGCGATAATAGGGATGAATGTCACTCACTTTTCATCGGGTTGAAAACACTTCCACTCTCCATGATGGCCGAGCGGAAGAGATGGTCATTGTTGCCCGAGTAGGCAAGGATCTGATAACCAACAGCTGACACGAGTGCCTCTCAGCTCTGACTCGTTCTCTTCCGACAGGAACATGAGCTCACATGTCGCTCCCGCACTTTCACCCATGATTGTGATCTTGTCGCAGTCTCCTCCGAACGCAGCGATGTTCTCCTTGATCCACTGGAAGGCCATACGCTGATCTCGCAGGCCAGCGTTCGCTGCTCCATCATCGAGAATCTCGCTTGAAGCCAAATAGCCCCATGGCCCGAGGCGGTAATTTATGGTGATACCGATGATTGGCGACCCGACCTGGATTTGATGATGTTTTTTAGCTCTTCCGGGACGGGGAATCATATCCCACCTGGACTGATTGCTGCACCAGATACGACGTGTTGAATCTTCGATGGACAATGATCAGCAGGTGCACGCACGTAATCGAATTCGACCATTCTCACCTGGTATCGATCCCACTGCCGAATTGAAACCCGCCACCGTGGATCCAAATCATCACTGGCAGGCCAGAATGCCCCGAGGGTCTGACGATGTTGAGGGTCAGGCAGTCCTCTGAATGATTGGCATATGTCTGGCTGATGGCCGCCATAGAATTGTAGCCGAAGCAGGCGGCACCGTATTCAGTAGCATCGCGATTCGAATACATTTGATCATATGGCTCGGGCCCGTTGAAACGTAGAGTTCCGAGTGGTGGAGCTGCGTATGGGACATTCAAGAAGAAATCTTGATTGTAAGAAGGAGAGTGTCGTCCGAGTAAGGTCCCATTCCAAGTTGTGACGACGGGACTCGAAGCATGAGCAGCAAGAGATGCTGGGATTTGAGGCGCGAAACAAGCCAGAGCTATCAGGAAGCATCCAGAAGGTGAGGTGATCATCGTCAATCCGGGCTAAGGTGAAAGCGAAGGTCGGCGGAAGATGAACCCAGTCGGAGTCGTGGGAGAACGATTCGCTAGAGGTCGCTTGCAGTGGGGCGCACATCCTGTCAACCATGGATTTCAACGCCCTGTCGGCCAAACTGACGCATCCGACTGGACTGCTTGTTCCCTCACTTCCAGTGGAAATGGTGGGTCTTTCCACGAACCTTGAATCAGTCATATCCTGGGTGCCTCTTACGGCCCGTGTGGCCACATGGGAAAATGATTCTCCGGAAATGTGGGACCTTCCTGCCGCTTTTTTCCGGACCGTGCATGCCGGTAGGAAATGTACCAAAACGAGGTTGCGACTACCAGCAGTTTCGAAGAACTGACATCAGAGAAGCATCATGTCCAAGATCGACGTTCACGCTCACGTCGTTCCACCCGTCTTCAGGGAAGCTCTCGAGAACTCCGGAAAAGACTCATCGGGATGGACAATCCCGTCAGCGACTCTCAAACTCGTCCGAGTCGATCACTGACTTGGAATCGTACGTTAGCAAATGGACAGCTCAGAGCGCCATAGACTCTCAAGATTCGCTCCGAGTCAAGACGAGCGTCCTCTCCGTCACCTCGCCAGGTTAGTCCAAGCTGCGTGCCCTGTCTGGAACAAGTCGAAGCTCATGATCACACAGGATGCATCTTCCTGGACCTGGAGGGCAACCGAGGGCTGGCCCGAGGCTGTAACGAGTACTCGGCCCAAGTCCGTGTCGATCATCCCGGGCGTTTCGGATTCTACGCCAATCTACCCAATCTCAAAACCGACCTCGAGGGCAGTCTGGCCGAAGTCGAATACGCTCTGGACTCGCTAAAGGCGGACGGCGTATGCTTGATGACTCATTATGACGGGTATTACTTGGGGCATCCGGAGTCAGTGAAGACCTTTCCGTCCATCGTCATCCGTACTGACGGATGCGTACCCCTGGGAAGCTTCATTCCGCTATGGAAGGAGCTTGACCGGAGGAAGACGACTGTGCTCATCCATCCTACCCCACCTGAAGGCTACAAACCGATACCGGCACAGAAATACTGTCCGTGTCCTGCGTTCGACTTTTGCAGCGAGACCACTCGAACCGCGAGTCATCTCCCGGACTCTGTTGATTTCGTTGTTGCTCATGAGGGGGACCTTTCAGGTTAGCGATATCGTCATGTCTGGCCGACGACAGCAATTCCACAACGTGAATATCGTACTTTGCCATGGAGGGTAAGTGACGTCTTCCTCGTTATAGTCTGGCTGATCTTCCAACCGTTCGTTCCCTTTTCCCCTTCCCCTTTCGCGCACTCAATCGCTCCCTATCAGCGGCACAATCCCTTTCTTGGCCGATCGTATAGCGTACCTCACGAATGCTCCCGCTCTCCGCAATCCCCTTTCTCCTTCCGAGATCATCAAGCAGTTCAAGACATTTCATTACGACACCGCTTCATGCGGTACTTCCCCTGCGTTCGATGCCGTCGTCGCATTCGTGCCAGAGGACAAGCTGCTGATCGGGACCGATCATCCGTACGCTGCGCCAGAGGGCATGGCGGCGTTTGCAAAAGGAGTAGACGAATGGAAGTTCAGCGAGGGACAGCGGAAGAGGTTATACGAGGGCAATGCGGTGGCGTTGTTTCCCCGATTAGGATGATATTCCGGAAAACAGCTGGAGGAACAGGATGACGGGGCCGGGAGCGAGGCGAAGAATCACGGTGTTGGGCCATGGGGCAGTGAAAGTGAACGTATCTGATGCATTCGCGTTGGCATTCTTCGCGAAATCTGATATTGCTTGAACAATATCCTTGTTTGCGAAGAAGCAATCGAGAACAATTTCAAGCTGCTGAGGGATAGTCACCCAGGCACCACATTGTGGGACGGTGTGTAGCCCCGGCGGCCCCAAAGACAACAGGATATAGATCCGCGCCGGTGCGTTTCGCCGTCGTGAACGACTCTTTCAGGTCGTATACCACTTTGAATCTTGTCAATATGTCCGTCTTCGCTCCGACGCTCGTCATGGAGGCTGTCCCCAGTTTTTGGGTGCTCGCAGGTACCGCGGCTCTCTGCCTGGTCGGCTTCCAGCTGGCTCGCGCCATCCGTCTGGCCTTCTTCTCTCCCCTCAGCCGTGTACCAGGGCCGCTAATCTGCAAGTTGTCTGGAGCTGTCGATATATACATGGGGATTTTGGGCGGAAGACGGGCGGAATGGATGCACGGACTGCACCAGATATATGGCAGGTTACCCCTGAGGGGTGATACCCGCTCGCTTCTGACGTTTATCGCGTAGGGCCAATCGTCCGGGTGTCGCCTACCCTCTGTAGCATTGCCGATCCCGAAGCTTTGAAGATTGTGTACGGAGGCAAGTTCCCGAAAGCAAAGGACCGCTATCAGGGCAAAACCATCGCTGGTACCGAGCACTGTCTCATGCTGCGCGAGCCCTCCGAGGTGAAGGCGAGACGAGGTCTTCTCCTGCCGCTGTTCCAGCGCAGCAACCTGGACGGTTTCTTCGACGAGATGACGCGACATACGGCGGTACTGCTGGACCAAATGGCTCAGGAGCAGAAGGAGTCCTCCAGCGTGGACGTGTTTCGATGGTTTCGCTTGGTTGCCTTCGACGTGATAGGTATCTACGGATCGACCGTGCAGATCTGAGGACGCGGAGACTGACCTGCTGAGTTAGGCACGATTGCATATGGCAATGATATGAAGATGACCGAAACGGGCAAGACGAACCCCTTAGTCGAGATGATGTCCCAAGTCTTCTTCGCATGTGAGCAAACTATAGCCACGGGTGGGCATGACGGTCCGCTGATTGCTCTGTCCATAGTCGTGTGCAGGGACTTCATCCCCTTCATCAGCAACATCCAAGATATGAAGCTCATCCCTCCCTTGACTGCTTTGAGGAACGCGGAGCAGAGGTTTGTGCAATACGGGAACGACATTTTGGAGGGAATGATCAGGAACGGTCAGATCAATCATCAGGAAGGCAAGACCAATGTCAGTGACCTTCACCCAGTATTCTGTGTTGACATACCACGATTTCAGCTGCTCAAATCGCTTTACGCGGCCTCCCAAGTCTCTCCCAAGATCACGCGCAGGCACGTAGCGACTGAGGTGGGTACCACAAACGCTACCAGGGGAATGAGAATCGCTAAACAAGGGTCAGGCGGGAGCGATCCTCATTGCCGGAAGCGATACGACTTCCACCGCCATGACCTATGCATGGTGAGTTACAGATAGCTTTCTTGGCATATTCATTGACTGACGTCGAGTTCAGCTACGAATTATCTAGGCGGCCCCAACTGCAACAACAGCTTCGAGACGAGATGTGTTCAGTCGCCGAGAATCTGGACGACTGGCCCACGTTCAAGGCTCTGGAAGCGCTTCCACTGCTCAACGCCTTCATCAAGGAGACGCTGCGTGTATGGCCCACCCTACCGGGCCCTCTCGAGCGCTCAGTCACCGAGGGTGGCCGAGTCATCTGCGACGTTTACCTGCCCGAAGGGACGGAAGTTACAATGCAACCTTTTACGATCCATCGCAACGAGACCATCTTCCCAGATCCCCTCGCGTTCAAACCGGAGAGATGGCTCCAAGAGACGTCGGAAATGAAGGCGGCCTTCATACCGTTCAGCTATGGAGCGCGAAATTGCGTTGGCATGAAGTGAGGGCATCTCGCAAGCAAACAGGATACTTGGGCTGACTATCTGGCTTCCCAGTCTCGCCTGGTACGAGATGAGACTGGTGCTGGGAGTTATGATCCGAAGGTTCGAGATCCTGCCAGATCCTCAAACGACCGACGATACCATGGCTCCCGTGGAGCACTTTTTCGTGGTACCCAAGTGCGTCGAACCGTTGCTTCCTACCTATATGCGCATCTTGCTGACATCGTGTGGAGGGCAATGCGGTGCCAACTGCGGATCAGGCCGGTGGACGCTTGACACCTGGTCGCATCGCTAGCTATTCGTATACGGAGTGACGTCTCTACCAATCATGTCACGCAAGATCTTGTCCCCCGACTATACCCGATGAATGAAACGTCGTAGCGTCGCTTCATGGTGCGCACAGCTGATCCATGAGCAATCCGTGACACGGGAGCGCCAGTAGGGATGTGCCACAAAGGATTCCAAAGAATGGCTCGATATTCTACCCTCGTAGAGCCTGGTTCCTTTGTGCCTGTTAAATGGACCCCACTAATCCATGTCACCAAACAAACGGTTCGGCTCAACATGCATATCAGAACGATGATTTTTTATCTCGTACAGGATAGCCAAAGGCGGAGATGGTATTCCTCATGCGCGTTCGTGAGGAGCTTTGGCGGATAGGGCCTGGAGCGGGGCGTCGACACGGTAGGTCATGACGCTGCGGAAATCCCCCACGAACCAGGAAGCGACGCACGTCACCGCTCCAAAGGGAATCGCAATGACTTGGACGATTCTGATCGGATCCGAAAATGCTTGCTTGAAAGCTGCAACCCCTGACGTCCGGCGGAATCTCCGGTGGCGATCGCTGCGACGAAAGCTGGGATTGAAGAAGTGGGAAGCCCAGCCAAGGGTTAGGGGGTTTGAGTTCGTTGCATTCTGGTCATTAGGGTAGTTCTGGGGATCTACGGAAGCTATGATATCCGACGGAGGAAGAGGAGGGCGACATGGAAAGATGGGAGTGGCTCTCAAGAGTCGCCACTCAGCTCCTCCAGGGCGTTGCCCTGTCTCCTGGCCTTCCTGCCTCAAAACTCCTTGTCCTGGCCTTGAGCAAGGCGATACTCACCATCGTCTTCATCCTCTGGAAAGTGTTCGCTTCCAGCTTCTCTCCCCATGTCTCCAGCTGTTTCCTTGTCGCTTCAGACATCATCCCACCTGCCGAGAAGACCAAGGGGATGAAGCGTCCATTGGTGAGAGGCCTGGCGTGGATAACTCGCCTCTCTATCTGCTCGAGGTACTTTGTGGCTTTTTGGACGATGTGGAGAGGTAGAGAAGTGCCAGCGGCTGGATTGGTTGTCGTTTTGGTAGCCTTACTGCCAAGGAGGGTGTAAACCTTGACCTCGAAATCCACAGTCACCTTGAAAGACCCTCTGAGCCGGATATCATTCCTTCTCCTGCCTTGGAACGAATGTGGCTCATGCTCTGCGGTTGGATGGATGGTCTTCAAGGTGGAATGGAGGATTCGAGACACAGATTCATGCCTGGCCATCGTCTGCCCTCGTCTGGCAAGGCAAACCTCATCATGGCCCAAGGAGTTCGATTTTGTGCACCATGGGCAAGTGGTGAGGGGAGAGGTTGATGAAGTCCGATAGTGGATGGCAGTGGAGACTTCGAAATCTGTGAGGCGCAGTGTGTGGTAGTAGGGGATCGTTTCGAGCCACTTCCTGCCGAGTGTAGAGGATGATTCCCCCATCAGTTTTCGTTCGGGGTCGTCCAAGGCGGTCAAAAGCTCGTTCCGTTGATCCTCCCAGAGCTGCTTGCACCGTTCATGCTGGGATTTGGGTTGGGCTTCTTGGGAAGCGTCCATATTAGAGGAAAGGGGCAGGAACGAGTTGATGAGGCGGTCTGATGTCTCGGTTGGCTGCTGACAAAGCCAGGGGATAACCTGGTGGGAGAGGATGCCCATGCCGCTCAATCGAAAAGGAAGAGCCATCAGAGTCTCCTCCGTCTCCTTCCTGTCTCCCTGGCGATCAGAGACCCTCCCCCTAAGTCTCCTGACCTCATTGTTGGCGCCGGCAACCTCATGCATAGTCATAACTAGGTATAGTGTAGTCGTTACCAGTTTTGGACAGAAACCTTGGCGGGGTTACTATTTCATGCCACAAACTTGAAAGTCCTAGTTGATACGTTTACTCAGGGATTTTTGGTTGGCTGGACAATGGGATTATGCGGGCCTGGAAATGAGACTTGAGGAATCCAACACACGCATCGAGAATCTCTTCTGAGACTTTCACACGACTTCATAACCCCTCCACGATACGGATTCGGAATCGTAAGGGGGGTTTGGCGTTCGCATGTTTTGATAGTTATGATGGTGTTTTGGACAATGGTTGAAGGAACCCGATTCAAGCTTGGACAAAGAGGTGCGAGGGTGGGCCGGGAGAGTCGAGGTGGGCTGAGTCGGGGTGATTATACTAGCATGAGATTGGATTGAAACTGACCTGACCTACTATTTTTGGTATGAACGCCGCTTTTGTCTCGTCTCCATCCCCGCTCATTTGATCCATCGTACGGGGTGACGAGGGTGGCCGCCGGCGGGGCGTGGTGAAAGCGTGAAAGATAATAAGCTCACAGCTCATATACGGTATTATCCATGGCTCATCTCTACAGATCGAGGATCACGTCGCCACGAATTCATACCATTCACTACTGGAAGAGCTTCCTTGGTAAAAATCCCGTAGAATCAAATCATCCAACGTCATCTTCATCCCTGACCCGAAACCCGATCGCGATATCCTGCCTTCCCCCGCGTCTGTCCTTCATCCCCTCAATACCCTAAATCGCCTAATCGCCTAATCTTGACTGCTGACCATGACCACCGTCTCACAACTCAAAACTCCCGAACCTCAACCCGATCATTCTCACGATCCATTCCTCCAACCTTCCCACCATTCAATCCGACTCGAGCTTTCCCCGACTCATGCTCCGATCCCGACCGGCCTACTGATCTGATCATGACCAATCGCTCGACATCCATCAAAGCTCGATCCAGCTCCCTGGGCGTGACGAGGCAGATGGACAGTCCCGCTCGAGCGAAGGCTGTCCAAAGCGCCGACGTCTCTTGATACAATCGGATGTTGCGAGATACTGTGGAATTGGGAACCGAGAAAAGGTAGTATCAGCTGATGAGATTGCGGGGAGTGATGAACAGGATCCGAGTCGGAACACAGACATGGTGGTCAATGGACTTGGAATGACGTGGGATGTACGAACGATATAGAGAGGGAGAGAGGGATGGGTAGAATCCATTGGCGAGATGGAAACCGCGGGATCATGGGAGACCATGGGTGGTGGGGCAAGTGAGTAAGGAAAACCACATCAAGTCGCGGATCCAAAAAAAGAAGGGCAGAAACCCAGAACCGGCCGAACGAAAAAAACCACTCACGATCAGACTCGTCTAGCCCGGAAATGTTCGAAGTCTTGTTCCGTTGGATAGTGGGGTAAACCAGGTCAAACATTCTCGTTGCATCGGTGGGAGGGAGATGTGGATTGGGTAGATTGGGTGTACAGCTCGTGATCGACGGCGATGATGGTGAAGCTGAAAAACAGACATTCAATCAGTCGATAGTCCCTTCTCCTTCGCACCGTCATTCCTTTCGCTCCACACTGTCATCCCAATGGGTTACTTTGATCATCCATCTGGGATCTGGACGAATCGAGTCGAGTCGATAGCTCGAACAAGGACAGCCAGTGATGATATAAAACAGGACCTCGACCACTCACGATCCGTCACGACTCCCTCATCTCCTCCCTGTCCACAAGGCTCTTCCTCGTGTTCATCAAGCCCCGTCCGATGGGTGTCTTGATGTGGGACGGCGGCACCAGTCCGAGTCGTTTCTCCAGCCCGACCCTGACCACCCTTTCCTCCTCCTCCTCCTCCTCCTCCCCCTCCCCCTCCGCCTCCCCCACCGCCTCCCCCACCGCCGCCATGGCCTCCGTCATTCCCTGCTTCTTACCCGTCCCACCTGAACGTCTGTTCCCCTTCCCCTTGTCCTTCCCCTTTACATCATCTCCTCCTGAACCTTGTCTTTCCTCCCCATCACCCTCCCCACCATCCTCATCCTCGTCCCGTCTCCTCGAAGACTGTGGCGCACTTCCCCCTTCATCGAGCTTCCGTTTCTTGTTCATCGAGGCCTGAAGTTTCGGAAGTGCCGTCTTGGCCAGAACCCCGACTTGCTCCACCTCAAACCCATCGACCTCCATCCTTGTACCAGCTCTCGATGTGATGGTGCAACGTTCACCTTTCTTACGTCGTCCACCTCCATCTCCTCCTCGTATCCCGGCTGATCGTCCCGTTCCGGGTTTCATTTCCCTTCCCGTTTCCGCGGAGAGAGAGATAGGTACCGAACCACCTCCCCATCTTGTCCCCCACTCGATCGGGACCACCAACTTGTCACAAATCACAGGATGTCGCAATACCAAACTCGTCCCAAGCCGGACGAGTTGTAGGTATTTGCCGAAACCTTCCGACAGGATCGAGGCCGGTCGATCCGAGGAGACGTTTCCGATCTTATGCGGGAAGAGATCATATATGCTCGATTGATCGATACGCTCGAAGAGCAATTCCGGACGGATCACCTTCTTCGCGAGTCCCGATCCAGAGTACGAGGAGGATGAGGAATGGTAACCGAGTAGAGCGGATCGAAAGGCTGGTTGACATTCGAGTACGATCATTCGATCAGTCGGAGCTATCATCCGACACAGATGAGTCGACATCAAGAAATAGCCGAGGTATGTCCCGAAAGCCTCTTTCTCACTCAAAAGTTGGACCATCGCCGCTGCCAAACCTTTCCGGGTCTGAGGGATGGATAGCTCGGTGATGAAGGCGGAAAAGGTCGCGGAAGTCGAACTCCGATCGCTTTCGGTGGCGTTGTTCTCTGCCGCTTTGTGTTTCCCATTGACTCCGATGATTCGGAGATTGGAACGACCGATTTGACCGGCAGCGATGAAGTCGGGTCGGCGAATACCATCTGTACCATAGGAGGATTGATGGGAAGATACTGATGTTTGACCGCCTAGAGTAGACCACCGGTCAAGGTCAGTAAGAGAGTGTACATGCAAGGGCGTGAAGTGCACATTCAAGCGCTTAAGATAGGTAAAGGCGAGGATCGTGAGATGAGTCGAGGAGTGGACTTACCCAGAGCAAGAGGTGAGTCTGAATGACCGCTCCGCCTCGAAGCAACAGCGCTTGACTCGGTGAGCAAACCAAACTCCCTCCTCACACTTCTAACCACCTCCTGCATCCAAGTCTGAGCATAAACCGTACCATCCCTCGCCTTTGAGTTTCCTAGATCCTGATCCGTTTGCCAGTCAACGAAGGGCTCGGTAGGAGGTCCGAGCTTCCTTTTGAAGAGGGATGTCCAGAGAGCAGCGATCTTGGTGTTGTATTGAACCTCATCACTTGGATTGTGACTGTAGGGAGCGAGTACTTGAGACAGGAATTGATCTTCGGCATACGGGGGAATCAAGTAATCGCCAAGGATAGTCGCACCGAATCTCGAGGGATCAGAGGGAGGTTGCGAATTAGAGGTGGGGAGGGAAAAGTAGGTGGCGGCGAGGGGGGAGATCAGATGGCTGGAGGTGGATGAGGTCGAGTGGGAGGATGAGGAAGAGGAAGATAAAAGGCCTGTGCTTATCCCGGTTGGATTGGCAGTCTGGCTCGATCGTCCTGGTCGATTCGTGGACGAGTGAATGTGGGGAATCAAAAGGGGAATCTCGGGAAGAGCGATCGATTCGGAATTCAGTGAGATGGGAGCAGATCGATGGGTCTTGAATCGAGCTTGAGCAGGGTTAGAAGTATAGGGTTGAGTGATGGGTGATCTTGTTCGGATCCATGAGCGTCCCGGATTGGCAATGACCACGTCTGATACTGACTCATCCTTCGGCCTGCCCTCTGACTCTTCCACCTCTTTTCTCTCGATCTCCCCCCCATCCGCCTTCTTCAACCCTTTCTTCCTCTTCTTCCTCTTCTTCCTCTCCCTGTTCTTCCTCTTCCTCTCCTTCTTCTTCTCCTCCTTCTCGGTCATCGACACGTGATCTTTGGCTTCACCACCCGGCATCCTCTCCACCACTTGCCGGGTAGCTCAGGCTGTACTCGATCGTATAGGGCGAAGAGAGATGCCTTTGAGAATTGGGAAATGTAGAGGGATGGAAGGGAAAGAGAAAGGCGGCGGGGCGGCTTACTTCCGCCGGTCAGGCGTTCATGACGTGTCGTTTCAACACGTCATTATCGAGTCCTCCTTCCGCCATTTCCTTGGGCCCTGCCTGGCATTTAATCTGGGAGTGATTGCTTTCCATTCCTTTTATTCCTTCTTCCGTTCTCCATTCCATTCCTTCTTCCGTTCCGCCAGACCGTCAAACTCCCATCCGACAGCGATCCCGGACCTCGCGCAACAATGTCACAGACTATACGTGAGTATCTGATCTCTCATCTCCAAACTGTAAAGGAAAGGAAACACCAAGCTTACAAGCGCCTAGTTCCAACCGTGACCGAAGTCACCGAAGCCGCCTTCGCCTTGGGCGCTATCTTGGGACAGATCGAGGTCGGCTATGCAGTTTGCGGAGGTACCGCATGCGCTTTTCTGGGCGGAGGGCGAAGTACGCACGCCGTGGATCGGGTCGTCAAAGTCGACGCGGCAAAGGTCCCCGACATCAAGAGACAAGTGGCCGAGAAGGACCCCACCCGGTTCGTCGCAATCGGAAAATCCCTCTACTTTTTGTCCACGAAAACTCCGTCCGCATCCCCATCGGAATGCTACCTATCGAAAATTTCACCTGGCCCAAGCCGCTCGGCAAAGGTTCCCTCCCCGTTTCACCTTCGGCGGTGAATCAAACGTCCTCTCCCCGACTGCCATCATTTTCTGACAGTGCAAACGGGCCGCGACAAACATGCATCGCGATCGCCCGGCTACTATGTTCAAGTTCGGGACCGACGTCCAGACATGGAATTCTTATGCGGATAGATCGCCGATAAAGAAGACCTCACCACCACCTTCGACCTCTACACGCTCAAAAGGCGTCAGGAGATTCGCACCAACCTCGCGAAGCTCGCCGAGATCTCGAGGGCCATTCGCCGCCTTCACGAGCGGCTTCTTGATGCTTCACCTTCGTGAGTGCGTTTGGTCACCTTGATTTGTGGTGTTGATAGTCGAGGCTATCAGGTTGGATGGATCGCTAGGGAGGGAAGCTCTTGACCGGGAGGGCGTGGAGGGGAGATAATACATGCCATTCTTCATTGTTCCATATGTATGAGTGCAGGAGCATAAGATGACGGGCATCAGTAAGTAGGTTTTCCCCAAGCCTAGAGGTGCCCGCCCTCCGGGACGCGAAAACCCCTGCATAATCGACACAATCATATACATGCATAAAGGAAGTCTGCTGGTTGTAGATTTCACAGTGTTGCAGCGACGGTCACAGTGTCCTTCCACCACTCATGGGTGAATTGAGTGTAGCGGAACTTTCCCCTGACGAGACAGCTCAGCGTAGCTCGGAGCCAGCGCAGATCATCTGTCCAAGGCAATTGGTCCAGACGTATGAGGCCGTTCCTCTCCAAATCCAGGTCCTCGTACCTATGTGACAATTATTTGACTTCCGGTCCCTCGCAGCCACATCAGACAAACTCACACGTCATCCTCAATCTCGCACTTCGGGATGTCCATGACACCGCAAATGGTGTAAAGCACGAACTCGCTGATCCATATCCTCACTGAGTTGTTGGCCGTGATGTTGTCTGCCTCTGCGTACATGCATACAACGTGAATGTATGATCGTAGAGCTTCGATAAGATTGGGTCGCCAGATATTGCACAGAGGGTGGAAATCGATGCGACTGAGGTCGATGGGCACAAGTTGGGTATTAAGGAGGAGAAGCGTGGCGTGCCGATCCCCGGCGCCAACCGGCTGGTCGGGAACGGCATACCATTGTGCGAGCTTGCCCAGGCGACCATGGGAATTGGTCGTCGGCGAACAGCATGGTAGGATTTGTAGGGCGATGTCGATCGCACTCTGATACTGCTCGACAGGTACGATGAACAAGTGCTGCTACGGAACTATCAGTCACCAGGAATATGATGCATGACGTGCTGAGACAACGTTCGGTGAACCCATCGAGCGGCTCAGCCCAGGACCCCATTCAATGGCCTGGATGCCGGCAGCATGCAGTCTATGGAAAAGGAGGAGCAAAGAGGGTGAAAAGGCGCGGCTGGAGTCATCTCCTGGTGCTGGTGGTGGTGAAGGAGGCATCAGAGGAGGTAAGTCCAGAAGCCGATATACTGCAGGAGGGGTGAAATGACCGTCCATGGTTGAATGGAAATGTTTTAGTAATAGGCAATTTTATGGAAGGGAAGAAAGGGTCCGAAGCAATTGAGGGTGATGCCTATTCGGGATTAGGCGTCCAAGCAAACCGATGTTTTCTGTTGATGAAAGCCCACGAAAATAATAACGCGCAAGTTAATCACCCTCGCCCTCGCCCTCGTCCTCTCCTCCCTTCCCCCCTTCCCTCTCCTCCGATCGCCAGCTGGCCCTCCTCCCCACGACCCAGCATCACCTTTCCTCTGACCGCTCAAGACTGATCGACCATGGAGAACACGATGGCATAGACAGAGCACGCACGCGTGAGCCTCCCGCATCGACGACTCCAGTCTACCTTACCCCATCGGCCGGAGGTGGGGGCGAGCCAAAACCAAAGACCAGGCAAGGTAAGGCCAAAGGTCGTGGTGGTAAGAATAAAACACGGCTGCATCGACGACCGTTGTGAGGACGAGTTGATTTGGCGGCTTCAGATATCAAAATTGTGGCAAGATCCTGATGCCCCGCCATAATTCGGGCAAGTCTCTTCGTTTCAGGCTGTTGTACGCCAGCTTTGGTTCCTCTTGTGAGATTAATAACGGTAGACCACGAAACATGAGTAGAGGGGGAGATCAAAGCGTCTGACTAAGAAGTTAACTCCCACTAATGAGTCTTGTCTCCCGCACACCACCCCCTACCCTCGCGTCTGGTCGCGGGTCATCGGAGTCAAGGGACGCTGTCGTCTCGTCTGACGTGTCCTGATCCAACCCTGACCGCGTCTCGAAGATCGATGGGAGTCTGCCGGAAGTATCTGTCAGTAAAGATGAGTCTTTCCTGTTTGCCCTTTTCAATCCTCACTAGGATATCAGCCTACGAATGACAGCTAAACGATGTGCGATCAGGTGGAAATGGCCGATATCAAGAGCGACAGAGAGGTCGAAGGGGTCGGGTCCGCCTTCTCCTTCTCAATTCGATACCCCAGAGACAGTCACTTGTAGTGTGACCGTGCGCCTTGTACTGCTTGTAATCAGCCAAAGGATTTGGACCTGTCCTGATGCTATTCACTTCGTCCAACAGCATCCCTGACCCCAAGACTACAAAAGCCATAACCCCACGAAGAAGACATGATGGATATTGACAAGGAGATTGTTCCGTCGAATCACCGTTCTATGTCTCATCATGGCTGACATAGCTAGAACTAAGTCTTCGTCTTGTTGGTTGTGAACATTTCAGCCTTTTTCACCACTGATTGGTCGAGATCTTGGAATTGTCAAGCGTAGGTGCAAGTCCAAGCGTGTTTCCACCGGTCGTCCCTCTTCCTTTTCCCTTTTCATCGTTACCCTCCTTGCGCGACGAGTCGCGATCCTTCCTAGCAC
>JAABUP010005571.1_pt1 | contig 18915 bp, 27 predicted proteins | sample 5559201 | NCBI WGS metagenome assembly JAABUP01 (sample SAMN10711887, study PRJNA513373) | rock metagenome | isolation source: Antarctica rocks | place: Antarctica
CTCAAGCAAGAACAATGGCAACTCTCAATACCAAACTTCCCTTGAACACAGGAGCCGAGATTCGTATGTTTGCACGACTAAAATCTAGTAAAATTTACACTGACGACGTGTTCTCGCAGCGGCCGTTGGCTTCGGAACTTGGCAAGACAAAGACGCCCAAGAAGCCGCCGTCCTCTCCGCCCTCAAAGCAGGCTACCGCCATATCGACACCGCGCGTATCTATGGGACTGAGCCAGCGGTTGGCCGTGCCATCAAAGCGAGCGGAATCCCACGCTCGGAAATCTTCATCACCACAAAATTATGGAACAATTCCCATCACCCCGACGATGTTCTACCCGCCCTTGATGCCTCCCTCAAGGATCTCGGAACGGACTATCTGGACCTCTACCTCATGCACTGGCCCTCACCCTTCGCGCGTGGCGACGCCTTGATCCCCAAGAAAGATGACAAGATACAGACCGGGGATACAGACTACGTCGACACCTGGAAAGCAATGGAAGCGACGTTGAAAACCGGCAAAACCAAAGCCATCGGCATCTCCAACTTCAGCAAAGCCGAGCTCGAACGCCTCCTCAAAGAAACAACAGTCGTCCCCGCGGCCCATCAAATCGAACTCCACCCCTGGCTGCAACAGCGCGCCTTCACCGCCTTCCATAAATCCCACAACATCCATATTCAACAATACTCGCCCTTCGGTAACCAAAACGAAATCTACAGCTCAGGTCAAAACATGGGAAAACTCATCGACGATCCAGTCCTCAACGAGATCGGGAAGAAATATGGGAAGAGCGGGGCGCAGGTGGCGTTGGCGTGGGGCATTGCGAGTGGGCATTCGGTGCTGCCGAAGAGTAAGACGCCTGAGCGGATAAGGGCTAATTTGGAAGGGGACTTTAAGTTGGATGGGGAGGATTTGGAGAAGCTGAAGGGCGTGGACAAGAAGATACGGTTTAATGACCCGTCGGGGAGCTTTGGGTGGGATTTTTATACGGATTTGGAGGGGAAGAAGTGAGGGTCGTGGGGAGGGTGGAAATGCATATAGTCCGATGTTTTTTGTACTATGCAAATGACTGAAATGCGATGTTGAATCCGTCATTCAAATTTTCGATGAACAAGTTTGATCATTGCCTTCTGAAGTACCGCTATCGCAGTACATACCAACGTTATGACATTGTGGCACTGTCGAATACAAAATTTGTCCATCGATGGAGGTGCTTTCCCACCGAACTGGTCGACAACGTTGGTCACACTGGCGTGCTAGGCTTCGTGTGAAGCCCGTAACTTTCTTTGAGAGCCAGGGAGGAATCGACACCAGTACAGAGTCCATCTCACCTTCGATTATCAGCTCATTCTCTTGAGGTTGACGTAATTCCTACATCTCCATACTTGATATCCTGATCACGTCTAGCAACTCGAGAATTTGACCATCGTCAGCACCTGGCTACGGTGCCTTGACCAGACGCGGTGGATGGTCTCGAGATGGAAAGCTGCAGTAGCCACGCCCCGGACCAATTGTGATAAGCGTTTCCAGCTTGGCCGAGTGACAGGCAAAGCCTTGATCTCTGGCGGGCTCTTGCCAACCTTTGAGGCTTGACGCGAGACATTCGGGTGGATCGGCATCTGTTGTCGAGGAGTCTCAAAACTCATGTTTAGACTAGCAGGATGAGCGGATGCGTGGCTATCGGCAGGTCGTTCGAGAGATCCTAAGGAGCAACCGTGGAAATGGGCAAGCGGCCGTCAAGCTGACAGGACCCAGAAGCAAGGAGGGAGTCAGATGCTTCGGAGGAGAGATCGGTGTGAGACTGAAGGCTTGAGGAGATTCGAGTGTTAGGATGGGCCGAGAGCATGGTGTCGAAAGCAGGAGAGAGGATAACTGCGGGGTAAAGGTTGGGAGCGTCTTTGGGATCAGAAGCGTCCAGCGTGGTGTCAATTGTTCACTGCATAGAGTGGGGGGAAGAATGTTGCAGCTGGCGTTATTCACCCAATGCTCCGGGGCGACAGGTATCAGCGGCAATCTCTGAGGGGCCGACCATTGCATTCACGGTGAACCGGGTCTCCCTTGCTGCAATATGCAAGACCCCGCAATCATGTGCAGGCGTGTGTGTATCCAATGCATTGCCTGATGAGAGTGCTCTGGCACTCGCGCCACACGGTCAGCATTGGTTATCTGGTCAGTAGAGGAACATGATGCGAGTCATGATCGTAGGCTCGAGTCTCGGGACGGTCACATCGTGTTGGATGGCATGGAAGCGATTGGTTCATGATGGCAACATGCATCGAGATGCAAGATAGCGGAATCAATCTGAGGCTCGTGAGCGACCAAGATGCTCAATAATCCTGGTCTGATCCGCGGGATTCCGCATGCACATTCGCAGAAACCGTTTCAAACAATCGCGCGGCGCTTGAACATGTTATCGCTGGGAGAGGCACGGTCTATCAGGGTTGGCTGCATGCTGCAGAGACCGAAGGAAGGGCTCTTCCCCACGTTGAGACCTCTGTGCAGATGCCATGGCTCTTGTTGACGACATTGACTCAGTCTGGTAGCTCGCGCAACTCCGCTGGATCGCCACCATCATTACATCTGAGCAACTGATACGGTGTCGGCTTATAGCCTGTAAATGACGAATTCACATTGGCATCAGTCGTGATCACACAAGATGGTAGTACAATAGAGTAATCATTAATGGTATGGGTTGGATCAGTCTGACATCCAAGCTGCCACTCTGTTTGTAGCAAATCTGGCGCCAAAACGAAGACCGGTGCCTCCCATAGGAAAATAGCTGACCAGGTACCAGACAAGTGACACTAGCTGGACGATGGTAGACATTAAAGTGAGGATTGTACTATGAAGCTGTCATGTGAACGCGAGGTCAGCAGGCTAGTTCTTCCAAATCTTCTTCAGACCAGTCTTAGGTGTGGAGGAACTAGACGCTTTGGAATCTGCTCCACCATAGAAAATCCAAGGAAGGATGGTAAAGACGTACCTTGATGGCGAAAAAAAGCGTCAACCCGATCGATCCAAAGTATGCTGCGCTGAATGGCAATCGAGGGCCCGAGATAAGGTGTTTTGCGTATGTTACTGGGCCCATGAGGACTGCCCAAGACGCTAAGAATAGTAGGGATCCGAGAGACCACCTTTGCAGATCACATCAATGTTAGCGAACCATCTCGTATTCGAGCGAGTATTTGTAAGGGCGAAAGTGTGAATCATGACGTGAAACCAAAAACAAACAGCAGGCAGTTGAAACATTTCTGGAACGCCTGTCTCGTCCGAGTCTACCTTGTAGCCCCGTGCGAAAGTGGCGCTGGAGGACGCGAGTCGTTCAACGCAATCGGGGTTTTCGAGGGAACAAAAAGAACCGGGCATACGAACAAAATAGCAAACTTCCGCGGCACCGGCCACAGGATGGGAAACAGGGCGAAGCAGAGGACGAAGCAAGCCAAGGCAGCTAGATTGCACGCCCCAAAGACTAGAAGGCGGTCCCATCTACTCACTAACGCAGAACAGGGAGCGTCAGTATAGATCTGCCACTAAAACAGTAAGGTATCGACCCGATGAGTGCACGGAAGGGTGCAGGTCTGCATGATCTTATGCATGTGACGAAAACGGCTGTGCAGGAACTTTGGTCTTATCACAAGCGCTTATCGTTAGTCTCACGAGGGGAGGGTGCCGGGGACGTACACGCAAAGAAGCCTTCCTCCTCCTCTCTCCTGCTCGGGGCAGGCAGCGGGGCACCTGGGCCCTCGTTGGCGGTAGGAAGCCTGACATACCCCCCGCTGCCGAACGGGTTGAGTGACTGTAGCCTGGACAGGATGGGCGTCGAGGCGGTATTGACGGGGATGTCTGGATCTCGTCGAGACCAGCCCATGGAGTTCATCGAGTCTCGAAAGGACGTAGAGGCCATGACTAGCTGCCTGTGATCGACTTCCTAGTGTCGGCAGCAGCCTCTCCCTCAACCGAGCTTCCCTGCAATATAAATGCACCAATGGAGCCCAGAGCCAGCTAGTGGGCGTGGTGGAAGGGATAGAGTATAGTAGATGATCCTAAGAGTCTTCACGACGGCGACCAAGATCGGGGCATGGACCGAAGCATGGATGATAGGCCGCACTGACGAGCTGCAGAGGTGGGAGGTAATGCGCGGCGGGAACGGAAGATTTCGTGCAGATGTGGGAGCAGCCAGGTGATCGACCTGTGGGGTAGAGGCCGGCTGCTTGGGGTCTGTTCGACTAAAGTAGGGTACGAGGGAGGGAGCTCGACGGGCGTGGAGAGGGTGTGGAAGAAGGTCCAATGGTAGGTCGGTGTGACAATGGCAGCCGCTCTAATAGGGTAGCGCGAGATGCGGGCTTGTGACGGCGAGGTCTGAACGTTGGGTGATCTTCGATGGCGCAGAGGCGACGAGGGAGAGGGAGGGTCTTGGGTCGCTATCGCTGTCGAAGCAGAGCAGGATTCAGAAGGGAAAGAGGGGTCCTGGAGGGAGCTTGAGGAGGCTAATGGCGAAGGAGGGTGGGTGGGTGAGGCTATGCGGAGTGCGCTGATTGGGCGGCCGGATGCACAGAGGCACGCTCTTGGGACGTGTATAATCGAATGTTGACGATACCCCCCTTCCTCTATCGTAGCAGGAACACCGAGCAATATAGCAGTCTATCTGGAGAGAGTCGTGGGAATACGGAATATGGAGTATGGAGTGTGGGTGGGAGAGGAAGGCAGGCTGGGTTGGAAATAGATTGACGCCTTGATGGAGACGGATCCACCGCAAATCCTCCGCTCGCCGCTCCACCTGGTCTGAGCTTCCCCTTTCGCGCCAAGCCACTTCGGGCCCAGCGGACGCATCAGGCGCCACACCTTTTGTTCCCTTTCGCTCGCATGAGGATACGTCGATTACGAGTCTGCCCTCCCTTCTGTCCAGAGGCAGCGCGTTTTCGTACGACTTGGACCGGTGTGGAGGTCGCCCTTCATTTATCCAGTCGTCCTCCATTCCTGCCTGCTGCCAAATGACTCACACCCCCATGTCAGTCGACCAGAGTCTTAGTCTTAGCTTCTGTGGGCAGCCCACTCCCTGTGGCGCTGGCTGCGTCGAAGGGCATCCAGGGTGTCCCAGAGTCGCAAGTGAAACGGTGCATGATCAGCGAATGGCAGCTGCTCCCTGTCCATTTGATCGTGTCGAAACAGGCTCGCGATCCTGTCAAACGACATATATTCCCGTTGACCCTGCAGCTTCTTCCCGCTGCGCCTTCCATCATTCTACATCAGCTCCCGTGGATCCCAGCCATAGCACCAGACGCCAGCTCTGTCCACCCTGTCTCGACGACCTTCTCCTCTGAAGCCAGATCGGTCGGAGCCCTGTGTGCGCGCACCGCTGCCCCGCCAATCCCCGCTGCTTTCTTCAAGCACCCAGAGCCTGCTGTGTTTGGCCCAATTGAGTCTAGCCTCGTTCCGCCCTTCCGCCCTTCCAACACCACCCGTTCTCACTCGTCGGTATAATACTTCACTGCTTCATCTCCGTCGAGCTCCTTTGTTACTGCGGCTCGACGAACCTTGCACCACCCGTTAAAGTCTGAACCGCTACTACTCTGCACCCCACGCAATCCCAAGGCATTTCTTGGCGTCAGCGTCATCGTACATTCGGGGCCTAGCGCGGATCCATCCGAAAGGGCAGACAAGCGAGTCATCTCAGATACACCGCCAACGAATCATCGACCGCTCTTCCTACTCCCAACTTCAACACCGCCCTTTCCTCCCTCCCTGTCCTCTCGCCCCTTTCGCCCTCCACCTCTGAAAGGGCACCATCACGACGACCCATCACATCGCTGTCGCTGTGAGCAGCGAAGCTCTTAAAGGCAGCCCGCGGCTGACACCAAGCCAATCCTCCCAGCGTACACCGACTCGGTATCTGGCGGGCCCAGAGCTGCCAACCGCAACGGTCGACCTGCTTACGACCCACCACAACCAAGTGTCATTGCAGTCTTGTCGCATAGCCACAGATCTTCTCCATCGCCGATTGCCTTGCCGACTCAAGCAGCGACTATCCGACCTGGTACGTATCAACCCACCCCAGCGATTACCATTCCCCATCCACCTATACTCCTTTGGCCTTTGTCATTGCCAAAAAACTCGGTTGGACATGTCAGCACAAGCCTTTTGAAGAGAGTAATGCAAGCTGCTGCTGTTTCCTATCGCAACTTGCCTTATCTAGGCATACATAGCCGCTTGAAGTACTAGATTTGAATACTTGCGGGACGCAAACTCCTGCTTGGGCTTGACTGTTTTCATACCGAGTGTTTTGATTGGTTGCGATGGCTCCGTCTACTTTTACGCTTTCAACTTTCGTGATGACCAGGGCTAAATTTACTGACACGATATAGCTAATCCTCCATCCTCCAATCACCGATCCTGAAGGAAGCGAAGGCACCGAGCACGAGATCGATCCTGACCCTTTATCATAACGGCGGCCCACGAGAAAGTCTAACTTAGAGAAAGCATCTCTGCTGCAAGGTGACAGGAGTCTTGTTGTTCACAACCGCCTTCGCTACACATCCGGTATGCATATCCCAGCTTGACTTCTCACACCCCCATTGAGGCACCGACAGACTCACATCGCAAACTCAAAGTGCCTAACTCTCATGATAGGGCTTCTTGATTGACAGATTCTAAATCAGCAAGCCGCATATTCACCAGTCTCCGACTTCGCAATACGTTGAGGCTATCGCCACGACCTTTTTATTGCTGTACCAAATCGTACAGCACCAATTTTTCCACCTTCCTTTCCGGGAATAGGCTTTCTGCAGGGTCCTTGAGCAGCTCTTAGACCATACTTTGAACAAACCATTGTCATGCCAATAACTCGTAAGTAACTTTGTCCTACATCTATATATCTAGAGCTGTAACAAGTCGGTCATGTTTTGTGTTCTTCAGTCCTATCGTCGCCGTTGGCTGACTGGTTTTAATTTTAGCTGAGAAGGACACTTTCGATCTTCAATACTCACTTCCAATGAGTAGAGATGATAAGCTAAACTTCGCTCCACATCCAGAATCAAATTTGGACGACGAATTGGATTTCTTCAACAGTGGTATGGCTGGTACAGGCAATTCGAGCCCATTCATCAAGAACGAGCCCGAGGATTTCTCATTTCTCTCCCACAATTTCTCGCCAAGCCAGCGTGGGCCCAACATGCACGCTGGCCAGCAATTTGGCCAAGGCTCAACAGGCAACATCGATCCTTCAGACCTGACCATGTCACACGGTAACTATGGCCAATATGGCTCAAGCTCCCAGCAGAACATGTCCAACAACATCAGCTTTGCACATTCAGGCATCAACGATGATGAGCTACTAGATCTCGACTTGAATGACACATCTCAGCAGCATAATTACCAGAATGGTCAGCCAGGATTTGGGCACCAAGGGGCCACTCAGAACTACTATCCTAGCCAGTCTGGGGTGAACATTGGTGGACAAAACCAGGTAACCCAACTATATTCCAACACACCAGATGGTGCCCCCATTCAAAGTCCATTCACAAATGGCAACTTCAACTATGCCCAATTTGGCCACATGCAGCCACAGCAGATGCGCCCGAACTCTATGGCCATGCAGAATTCTCATAATGCTCGGCCAACATCATACATGGCCCCATCGATGGACCGTCAGCAGTCGGATTCCAGAAGTCCTATGACTCCCAAAACACCAGGCATGAATGCCCTTAACCTAGGAACGCCGGAGTCAGGCAGCCTACCATCACAACCGATCCATGCCAACTTTCGAGGCCACCAGAATCGTCTCTCCAGTCAATTTGACACTACAGGGTCGTACGGTGAATCCCCAATATCGTCGCCGAGCCACCCAGCAAGCCATGCCCAGATCTCTGAGGTCTTGAAATCCGGCAAACATGCATCGCTGCCTGCCAAGGTAGAGAACAATCACCATCCAATTCCTGCCTATCAGACCCAAGAAGCTAAGCGACGCCGACGTCGTGAGTCTCATAATATGGTGGAGCGCCGCCGTCGTGATAACATCAATGAAAAGATTCAGGAGCTCTCGCATCTCGTGCCCATGCATCGTCTGGAAGACGAAAAGGTCCGCAAGCACATTGCAAACAATTCGCCTCTTTCGCCCACTCTTACGGCGACTGGCAGAAGCCCAGAGCAAGCAACGTCGCTTCTTGCCGGAGGCGGTCGCCGTGCTACCGGTGCAGGCAGCATCAGTATAGGCATTCCTCCAGAGGATAAGGACAAAGGTCCAAACAAAGGGGACATCCTCAATGGTGCGGTCAGCTGGACTCGGGATCTGATGTGGGCCTTTCACGTCAAACTCCAGCAAGAAGCAGAGCTTGTCGAGTACATTGAGAGCCTTGGCGGCACATTCCCGTTCCAACCCACCGAGGACGAGAAGCGTATGCGCACGGAGATACTCAATGCCATGCAGGCCAATAATGCAGACACTTTCTCCTATACACGAACGCATGGCACTGGACTCAGGGTTCCAGACCACACAAATACTGCTGGGGAGCCGATCAATCCCGGTAATCTCGGAACTCCAAGCCCGCAAAGCTTGAACTCGGTGCAGCCATCAGGGGACGGCAGCTTCCAAACGCACCATCAATATTGGAATCCAAGTCTTAAGGAAGAGGACGAGTACGGGATGGAATTGAACTGATCATGATGCGCAATTACAAATTAGCCTGCAGCTTTTCGGGCATCATCTGGATTCGCAGAATTAGTCATCTACTCTCCCAGATCACCAGACTGGCTTCTTGCTTCCTTTTGACCAAATTTATTCGAGAATTTGTTTTGTTCAGCATACGTTTCCCTCATATTGCATAGGCGGGACAGTTCGAGTTGAGTTGGGTGGGCATCCTCGACCGGCTAGGAGTTAGGGAGTAAGAGTTGGGGATTTCTTATACCACCGTCATTTTCGCCTCCTCATCAGCATGGCGCATGGCGCATGGGTCTCCTACTTGCACAACCGATATACCAATTTGAGAGAGTGGTCTTTGTGGATCGTGGCTCTGCGAGCTTGCTTGCGTTGGAGCGTTTCCCGGTTGTTTCTTGCCCTTAATATTCGTCTCTAGCAATGCCGACTGTTGCTTAGATAGCTTTTCCAGAGATATCATTTCCACCTGACGGTTCTCGTCCTTCTCGTCTTACACTTCTTCTCCGTCTCTCTGACAACTTCTCAATCACATTGCAGGCCCTCTTATCAGCTAATGGCCAAGGCAGGCCTCTTCACCCCCTATTCCTCAATCCAAACGCCATCCCCAACGCTATCGCGATGCAAATCGCCGCCGCCACCAGCGCGATCCGCCAGCTCGGACAGATGAAAGAACTCAGCCCGACTTTCTCCTTGGTCGTCAGATCCTTGCGGTGGAGCAAGTCAAACGGTTGCCTTTTCCCTTTGGAAGTGGAGGCTTCGAGTTCACTGGGGGTGGGGGAGCTGCGGCCGCGTGGATAGCAGGGTTTGAGAGCAGATTGGGACTCTGATGGTTCCTGTTGTGGCTGGTGGAGAAACGGTTCCGAGGGTCGCGGTGGTGATGGGCGAGGTGAGGGTGTTTGAGAGGGTGACGTGGATTTGGGATTGTGGGGTGGGATTGTGGGGACGGTGTAGGATTGGGCATTGGATGGGGTGGCGTAGGGGTACTGTTGCGATGTGGGCATTGTGATAATTGGAGAGCGCGCGTTGGGGGGAATTGTGGAAGTATGGAAAAGCAACACTTCCTTCCTGGGGCAGTGGCATAGGGTAGTCATACTACCTGAACGTCCAATTTCATATTCGGCTATTCCTGGAGGCTAGGCAGACTTGTAAGTGGTTTCATCCATTCAGATGGTCCATGTGGCTGAGCCATGCCGTCTTGGCTGGCTGAATCCTTCGAGAATCCTACGTGCCAAGCATGGTGGAAGGGACGGGGGGCCAGATTTCAATGGACGGAGTGAGGTTGAATGTGTAGCTTGGGAGAGACATGTGATTCAACTCAATCTGTATTGATATCTATGCTATGGTTCTGGACCATCCAATAAGTATCACACACATCGAACAAAGTCGCTCAATCTGGGTCAAGTGCCATACGTCAGACGTGGGTCAATAATTTCCAAATGTACTTAGACTGCAATTTGTATCCGATGGCAAAGGGAAACCCTGGCCCCCTGCCCCTACATGCCCGACAACCCCAACGCCGCTATCAGCTTCACCGTTTCGAGTCCTCACACTCCTGTAAGAACTTATATATGCCTTCTAAGCCCTCATAGTCCGCACTCTGGCTGGTGCCGTGGCTGGGCGCCTTTAGTGGAGATAGGGTATGATAGTAGGCATCATCGGACGCGAAATCGCTCTCCCTCAGGCTTTCGTAGCCAGAGGGCGTATTGACTTGTTGCTGAGGTGAAAATGTCGTTGCGTATGAGTGCAGAGATGCGTTCCGAGATGGCGTGCCACCAGCCGGCGAGAGCATATGACGCCATTCGAGTTCTTCGGGTTGATGGCCCTGATCGAGGGGCTTCTGCTCAAAGTATTCCTCTCCATCATCGGATTCGGTCACGGCATCGTGGTTACCCGTGGGCGCGAATGGGAACAGCAGTGCCATCTCGACGTCTTTTTCGATAGTCCAGGCTTCATCTTGGACGATGATACCTCTTCGTACGCCGACTTCGTTGCAAAGCTTGGAGACTAGATCGCCATCGCAGCCGGGGAAGCGGACGCGTATGATTGGGCCCGAAGGTGTTGTGATGAGGCTGATGGGTAGATCTCCGAAAGCGGAGAGGATACGGAGGTCAGCGAGAATGGCAGACAAATCCTGGATGGCGCGGGCAAAATCGGTAGCAAAGTTGTCGAGGAGGTCGAGGTCATTGAGTGAAGGTTGGTCGAATGCCGACGATTGGCTTACCGAAGAGAAAGTGGGTGAGAGAGCGGTCATCGTGGGACTAAGCTTAAATTCCAAGTTTGTGCCTCTTACCGATTTCGCAAGCGGACTTCCCCATTTCGCATAGACAGCATCCTCAGTATGGCTTACGCTTCGAAAGCGCTTTTCTCCAGTGGTTGGATCTAGACCATCGAATCTTGCCTTTCCACCACCGACAAAAAAAGCTCGGACACCTGCACTGACATTTTGGATCACTTGCGCTTGTGCTCCAGAGGTATGGGAGAAATGCCTGGCTCCTCCTGCGCTGAGACCATACCCACCGGCTGAGCGGGGAAGGGCGCCGCCAGTTAAATTGGGCCGGAGTGTGGATGCGAAGGGAGCAGCGCCTCGCTGAGAGATGGCTTTGCTAGTCCTTGAAATTGGGAATTTGGAGCGATCATATCGGGGTGCCTGAGGTTTAGCGGAGGAGGTAAATGTACGTGGGCTGGAGGAGTACCAGCGGTTTTGGTTGGATGAGCGATGTTGTTTTAGGTAGGCAATCGGATGGATGGGCTGATTCTGGGCATAGACTCGGATGGGTTGTGTAGCGTATTGAGCTGTAGAAGTCGCAGGTTGAGGGAGTTTGGATTTGATGATTGCTGTTGTCTTTGAGATGCCAAAGCTGGGGAATGTGCGTCAGCAGCAGTCCGCACGTCTCTTCTGGCGAAGTTCACGTTATCTTACTTGACAATCCTCATAATCTTGGGAACCAAGAGGTGCCCGCTTGAGGGTGCCATCTTGTTGGGTTGTAAATTAGGATGGTAGTGGCGACGTGGGAATGGGCGATGACGGACTTCGGTCTTCGGCCACGACCAAACTAACCCGATCTGGAGGTCCCGTGACGCTGCTTCAAACACAGGCCCAAAGCCCTGAGTCGATGATACTTCCAGCCAAATGGTTAAATTAGGTGCCGTGAAAATGTCTCATTTTGCAGGCCCAACTGTAGAACGGAATGAGCGGACGCAGGAAAGGGATGACGCTGCCGACAACAAGAAGCACCTAACAGAGCTCAGGCCGCTGGGATTTGAGGGACGAAGGGCGGCTTGGTCGGCTGTTGACATCATGGAGAGATAATAACATCCCCGTGCACTGAATTGAATGTCTTTTTTATTTATGTTCACACACCAAGCTCACAAATCTATCAAGAGGGCGACCAGCGTCACCGAAAGCCACCGCCAATGCTATCGTCGATACATGAGTGAGAAGTAGAGCAAGCATCATTTCCAGGCGCTTTTGCGCGATTATAGGTCATAGACTAGAGTAAAAAGGCTGGACATGCTTTTGGCAAGACGCCCGATGCCCTATGGCAGGCAAAGGACCCGGCCGTCAAGATGATCGTGAGATCCGTCGTCCAAGGTTTAGCGCAGCAAGAGCATCACCTAGCGAGGTGAAATTCTCCAGCGAAGAAAAAGTAGATCCGTTGTAAACATCGCTGCATGATAGATTTTGAGCACGGCTGTGCGAATGCTCCGAAACGCCCGGTATTTCCATGCACATGCAAGTCATGTAACGCCTGTGTCAATCTTTGGATCCAGTAGAAAAGATGTATGAGACTAAGCCACATAGAGTGAGAATTGTCCGAATAGCTGCTAAGGATTTGAGGGTAATTCACTATACAGTGACACCTATCATCGAAAGGGTGGCGCATCCTAAGGCGTTGACGGTATTGTACAGAAGACATTCCAAGGACTTCAGACTATCGTTCGAGCTCTGTTTTGAGATCGGGACTGACGAATTTGGTGAGCTTTGAGCGGTTTCTCATATTGAAAGCCCCGTTCCTCCACACCGCTCTCAATTTAGCAAATACCGGTCGCTCGCTCTGAAAGCTCTCCGTCTTGACAAGGTCAACGAAGTCTCGAGCGACAGTATCATCAGAAACGGCCTTTTGGCTAAGAATGGATTCATCATAGAACCGTAATAGACTTCGCACTCCGGTCGTTGATTCACGCTGATCAACATCTTCTAGTGCTAGACGATGAAATTCCTCGTACATACGGGCATTGAAGTTCCTAACAAGGAAGTGTGACCAGAATTGATAGAGACTCTGCATGTTGAAATGATCCTTGCCGATCCCAGATTGCTCTCGCTGCTTCAGAGCATCCTGCCGGAAATCATGATATGACTCGTCCACACAGTCATTAGGGATGGTTTTGAGGGGATCAGCAGAATTTTGGCGGTCTTTGATCCAAAGGACTGGTGGCGATACGTTATTGTCCAAGTGCCGGCCAGGAGAGCCCACTGAGAATGAACTCCTGGACCTCTGCACGTTGTGAGGATCCACACTGCTCATTATTAGCGCTATGCTATGAGACGAGCTATGTCTATCTCACCTCTCAGATGCATCCCCATTCGGCATGGGCTGCGTCTGTCGTTCTGCGAATTTGGCGAGCTCATCATTTATTGATCTTCCATCTATCGATCCATTGGAGAAAGTCCGAGACGAAGCGGAATGAAAGGGCGGAGGCATAGAAGCAGCTGTATTCACTGGCCGACGTACCAATATACGAAGATTCTCGACTTGGGAATCTGTGAAAACGCTCGTTCCTTGAGCATGATGGTCTGGTGTTGAGAAATTTCGAGGATTGGTGGAGCGCGCAGAAGGGGAAAATTCTGATACTGCGGCCGAGAGGGGTGTCTTGGTTACTGAGCCATCGAGTCCGTGTGATTCATTTGCGTTTGAGCCTCGACCGAAGGAAGGCGCAACCCCATTCAAGGGTTGGTAGTGAGCACCGTCTATTGTATTTCCTGCAGCCATTGATCTCGGAGAGACGATCTGGTGATCCTCTGGAGTGGGGACATAATTGAGAGGTTGAGAATATTGGGAGAGAGATTGCAGTGACGGTCCGTCATTCTGCGCCGAGGGATCTCGTTCTTCCATTCTACGAACCCACTGCTGCCAACCCTCTCGTGCTCGCACGCGGTCAACTCCATCTACATTCACGTACTCAATAGTCTGTGAGTGATGACAAGCAAAGCGAATTAGCTCCATGTCATTAGTGAGTTGCTTGATGCGATTGAATTGAGCCAAGAGATCAAGAAAGACGAATCCTTGAGAGTCCATGTGCGATCGAAGGTACATGTCTTTGCAAAGATTCTCCACAGAGAAATAGTAATTCATCTGCAAGTTGACCATGCCAAACACGGATGTTTGTTCTCCGAAGGAACTGAAAGGCATAGCGCTCATGGCACCCTGATGTGCGGGTAGATAGCCATACTCGTTTGCTATGTCAGTCTGCAGATTGGCTAAGTGCGGTGGTCCACCATGGTGTCCATTAGAGAACCTGCCGTACTGGTTTGAATGAGGGATTGATTGGGATCGAGAATTGCTTCTATAGTGCCTGGGTTGATGATGAGTTGAATAGAACGGAGAGCCTTGAGTTTGTGACGATAGCCGGTCGTGATTAGAATGGGGTTTGGATGGAGAGGTTGGCCCGGGCTGGTATTGAGACGCGTATCCATTGGAAAAGCCATGTCCATTAGGCATGTTGGCGGTGAAAAAGGCATGGCTGCCTCCGCCCCTGCCACGGAACCCTCCACGACCACGGTCTACTCGTGGTTCACCACGTTCGCGGGTTGGGATGCTTCCCTGGAAGTCTCTTACAGAATCAGATGACCGGAATGATCCTTCGCTTCGTCGCTCAATTCCTCCTTTGGACATCCCGTTAACATCAGAAGCTCCATGTTGAAGCTTCTTATCTCCATCGGTGAAATTCTCAATTACCGTTGAGCTCCATGAGGAATCCATGCCCTGGCCATAACCAGAGGACCGAGCAGTCTGTGAGTCTTTATTCGTTGCCGATGCAGATGGCCTTCTCGATGCATTAACAGTGTTGGTCGTCGTAGCGACTGCTTTGGATGTTGCAGCATCGCTGCCCTTTCGCTTCTCTAAGGAGGCGGCATCTCCAGGCTTCCGCTGTTCCCGTGGAGTGGTGGGTCCTGCACTGGAGGCTCTCTTCGACTTAGATGTACTGGGATTTGCTGGCGTTGAGCCCAAGGTTGCTCGACCTCGATCATGACCACTTATTGATGGGGTTTGCCCATTAGCCGCAACGGCAACGGTAGGTTTCTCCGGCCCATTCCCGATGGTAGCAGTGTTGCGTCCACGAGTATCGCCCTCCCTTCCTCCGCGAGCAGCTCCTCTGCCACCTCTACGAGCTGAAGGTAGTGGTGTAGTGAATACAGCCGTAGGAACATAAGGGACCGGAACCCACTTTTCCTTTCCATGGGGCTTTGGCGCTTGAGAAGCATCTTTCTCGGCTTTGTCTACTCGATCTTGGTTCCTTTTCTTTCCATCACCAGCCGCACTGTCTGGAGTCGGCCAGGAAATTGCGTCCCCAGGTGGAGGTGGGGGGGCCACAAGTCCGTGCCCGCCCTTTTCGGTGACATCTGTTGACTTACTGCCATCCTTGCCCGACCCTAAAGCAGACCGGTCTTCCGTCAGCCCAGGCAAACCTTTTGATTTCTTTCTACTGTCCTGTTTCTTAGGCTCCAAATTCGATTCGTTGCCTTTTGATGAGCCATTGGAATTCCCAAGGCCATTAACAAGATTTACTGGCTTTGAAGGCTGGATGGTGGTGGAAGACTTGGACTTGGCCTGATTTTGCGAGCGCATTTGCCAGACATTGATTGGCGGTAGAGCTGCCTCTTTCAATGTCGGTGTCGGCGCTGGCATTTCTTCGTCCCAGGAAGAGGCTACATTCTGCCCCTTACCGACATCCACTTTCTCCCCGGTCTTATTACCATTTTGGGACGTCTGGGATTGTTTGTCTGAAGTCGAGTCCGAGGATGCATTCGCTGTTGAAAACATGTCATCCTCTTTAGGTAGCGTCGATGTTGAGGTGGTACCATACTCAGGGGAAGACGGTGTTGACACAATGAGCTGCGACTGTCCAGCAACAGTAGGCTTATCTGGAAACGAATCTGGCTTAGGAATATCCTGGTTCTCATTTTGAGTGGCATCGTGAGCGGAATCTTTGATGGTCTCCTTAGTCACATTTGTAACATCATTAGTCTGAGCTGGCTGTCCATCTTGACTAGCCTGAAGTTCACTACCGTGAGGAGTGCGGCCTTCGCTGGCTGTGCGCTTTGTACGATCTTTGTGGGATTCTGCCATGGTGCTTCTTGTCTCCGAGGATGATGCTCTCTTTTCATTCCTCTCGTTGTCATCAGAAAGAGGATTTCCGGTAGCCAGTGTCGAAGGTACAGATGGAGATCTACCCTTGGCAGCCTGAGCATATGAAAAGGTCGCAGTGCCCTGCTGCAAGTCACCATAATGCTTTTGTGTCACAGCGGACATTTTGTCTGCCTGCCGATTTTGCGAAGATTCTGCTGTCAAGACTTCCGCCGGCATCGCGTCTCCCGGGAATAATAGCGATATAGACTACCAGTATGAACCAAGCTTTCGCTCTTTGCTTTTCACCAAGTTCACCAGGTTCTGGTGCTTCCTCCACCCACACCTTTCTCCTCCAGGCCCTACCAGCCCTAAAACCCTCAACTGCACTCAATTGTATCGATGTTGCAATCGTTGGCTTGTCTGAAGAAGGATATGACGGGAAGGTCAGAGTGCTGCTCCTGACTCGTGATTCTGAGGCAACTGGATACGCAAGTGCTAGTGGATGAAGTAGTAACAAGTACTTGCCGCGAGAGTGCTTCTGTGATCAACTTCGACTTCGTGATGGGTGTACACCGGGTTCCGAACGGAAGGTAGATAGCCCGTTGAGAGATTTTGAGTGCCCACAGAAAAGAGGCAGTGTTAAGCCTACCGGCGCTCCCAAGATTGCGACCCCAACCAGAGGTTCTGAAGCCTACTAAATCAAGTAAGCTCGAGTATCGTGCACAGAGGGCAGAGTCAGTGTCTGCTGGTAAATAAAGCTCTGGTTTCAGTGCTGGTAGACAAGCAGTTCTTGTGGCATGAACCTCCAATGGTAGGTGAAGGAGGAAACGCGGGATATTATATCCGTCGACCAGTTAGAGCTTAAGCTTTGGAGTGTTGGCTGTCCGAGAAGCTGGAGGAAATGTTGACTCACTGAAATCGTCAGGTGGAGGCTACTTGACCATGCGATACTCTCTGACTGTTTCCGTCCGAGCGCTCGACTGGGTCGTATGAATATTATGCCGGGACTGTCAGGCAAAGTGCGGAGGCCTCAACACCGAGTCGACCTTCTCGGGACAACAGCTGTGAAGTTGTTCAGAGGGCGGCAGCACAGCCTGTCCGTTGAGAAGAGAGTTGCGGGTAAGACGAAAGGCAAGAAGAGCAGAGTGCTTGTGACGAGAGGTGAGGTGGGACGTGGGTGACCTTGAGATTTTCGAGTGCAGGCTAACGTAAAGTTTCTGTGGCCGAAGTCTGACGCAGAGCGGAGCCCACGCACTTTTTACCCGAAACCCTCTCTCTACCGTCTACGTATCTATCTTACACATTGATGCCTTAATCTTGGCGCATTTGATGAGAAATGTGCCAGCTCCATACTTGGTACTCTGTTTGTGGGCTTTTCATTAGGCTAGCTCTTTATCAAAGTCCATGTATAGCAGTCTCGACTGCCCCAAAGACCGATAGCTATCATATATACGTTCGTAGGAATTGCACAAATGTCACGTGGGATATCATCCTTGAACTCCTCGCTATGCTTCCTGCAAAAAGACATTGCAATGTCCTGTCACCCCACTTGACTTGCTCGTAGGTATCTTGCGAAGCTATGCTCGTCAGAGGGTAAATCTCCTGCACCTTCTTCATTCAATGCTTGCTTGTAGCGTCGCGCGAGTCTGTCATCACTTTCGTCTTCATCAACCTCATCATCTGGTTCGATCAACTGTGCTTCAGGCTCGGAATTGGAATCATTCTCCAGATCGCTAAGAGTGTCTGTGTGCTGTCTTCGGGCTGGTTCTGCCCTTCCTGGCCCACCTGACGCTTTGCTTGACTCGGAGACGTTCATATCTTTCATCAGCTTGCCGAGCTCCCTTTCCCTTTTACCTTCCCTTTGATCTTGTCTTTCTTGTCTGCGTCTCTCAAGCTCCGGTTTGTAGTCTTTTTCGAACTCTTCTGCTTTTTCACCTACAGCTTCGAAGAACTCATCTATGCCTTGGCCGGTCATTGAGCTGACGCCCACGACGCTCAGGTGACGATAGAATTCCTCGAGCATTAAGCTCATGCTGTTGAGCAACGAGCCCATGTATCCACTGCCACCTCCCACTCCCCCACCGCTACCGTTGAACCCACCAAAGTTTCCGCTGTCTTCCTCTTGCTTCAAAGCCTCTTGAAAAGCCTCAAAATCGGTCATCCATTCTTTCGCAAATTCAGCGTCCTTGACGTCTGTTTTGTTGAAGACTAATATCATCGGAAGCTTCGTCTTGTAGAGTATGCTACACGCGTATAGCATGTTGCTCATGAAGGTACTTGTGGAGCTTGTTCGAGGCGTATCAATAACATATGCAATTACGGTAGGAAATGATGATGCAAGAGAATCAAGTAGAATGCTGCCAGAAGCGCTCCATACGAAGACTTCTATTTGTCCCGGCGTATCAACGATGATATTCTTTACGGGCTTGGCGGTAGGAGTCTCTGCGTTGGGAGCTGTTCGCTTCTCTAGTATACTGATGATTTGATCTATCTTTGTAGCAAATATGTTGAGTGAAGTGAGAATACCCCCATTAGGTCCCAGGTTATATTCTCGCATGACTTCCTTGTAGTTGAGGGAATCTCGGATATCAATGTTGCTTTGAAATGGTACGGTTCGCACTGCTGGGTCTAGATTTATGACATATGGCGGTTGACGTTTCGAGTGTAGGTGGGAGTTGATCCTTTGCATAAAGGTTGTTTTGCCTGACCCTGAGGAGACACGATTAGGTCTCCATAAGCACGGAGGCACAGATTAGGCAATGTCAACTCACCTGCCATACCAACGCAGACAATAGCCACAGGGGGGTTGGCCATGGTATTGGCGGTAGTACCCAATCTCGTTTAAGCTTGACTTGCTCGTCCACAAACTTGAGGTAAATGGCGACTCCCAAGACAGATTAAGTTTGACTGCATTCGTA
>JAABUP010005573.1_pt1 | contig 18912 bp, 18 predicted proteins | sample 5559201 | NCBI WGS metagenome assembly JAABUP01 (sample SAMN10711887, study PRJNA513373) | rock metagenome | isolation source: Antarctica rocks | place: Antarctica
CGTTGCACGGTTCACTGTAGCTGTACCGACCTTGATGTGTAGGTACTTAATTCCACTAATCGTAGTTGTCAATTGCTTGATAAGTTGCTGGCTCATTGCCGACGGGCTATACCAAGTAGCATTAGTTGAACTTGGCGGTGATGTTGCGGCCGCACTGTCATCGATCTAAACATAAGCCAGCCCGCCGATTTTCTGCGTCGCTCCGTAGATCCAGACTTGTGATACCGATGACCCCAACTTGATGTCCGCAGTATCGTTCGCTTGGTTACTGTAGCTTACGGTGTTGCTGTACAACGAGGTTGCCTGAACGCCAAGGGTGAAGCAGGAAGGTGTGGAGGTTGTGCTGCAATGCACCCAGTTGTTGCTCCCACTCGCCGTAAGGGTTCCGAAGACAAACGTCGAAGGCAAGGATGTAGTACTTGAAATCGCATCGTCGATCGTAGTAGTCGGGGCGGCGCTAGAAGTAATGATTGCGCTTGCGGCCGGTCCTGCTACATTGCTTAGACTAGTCGCGGCGACCTGATACGTCACGTTGGCGACTGCAGGGCTGTAATACGGGTCGGGGATGACGACGCTCGTGATCGGCGCGGTGACGACCGTCGTGGAGACAGGAGCACCGGTACTTGGCGTTTGAGTGATCTTGTAAGTCTGCGCGTCGGGCACGGCTGTCCAACTCAGGTAGTCGCTGCCGGGCATGGTGATCGAGGTGGTGGCTGTGATGATGGTCGGCGTAATGGGATATGCAAACTGCCCGTTGGGAACAGGGTCGCTGATGTCGCCGTCGCCACAGTAGTTGGCTCCCCTAACTTGATAGGACACCTGTGATCCCGCCGGGCTATAAGGATACGACCAGGTGACAGGGCCGTTCGTCGGGGCGGCGGTATAGGTGTAGACGGGCGTCGTGCCCACGCCAACCCCGTTGACGCCGGCGTAGATTTTGTAGCTTGTGGCGTTGTCCACCGCCGTCCAGGTGATGTCGTCGGTGGAAACGGGCTGGGGATGGCTCGTGTCTACGTGGTAATGAGCGACGAGGTCGGTCGGGGCCCCCGGCACGGGGCATGGACTATCGTTCTTGCTTGGATTGAGGCGTTGTATCGCGCTGTCGTTCATCAGCAAGGTGGCGCGCCCGAACAGAGGAGTGGTGGGATGGTAGTTGTACATGATATGGACGCCGAGCGAGTCGGCCGGTTCGCTCGAACTGCGCATGCACGAGGGCCAGTTATATGTATTGGTGATCAGGGTCGAGCCGGAGATAAACGGCGGCTTGTATTCGTTCACGAGCGGTTTCGTTCCCGATAGGGCAATCGTGCCGTTCACGCCGGCCTTGAATACCTGGATTTTGGCGATGTTGCTCTGGCTTAACTCACGGGTACCACTGATGATGGATTGTACGATGCTCATGTCGACTGTGTCGGTGATGCTGGCGCTCGTGTTGGGACATGTAAAGACGGTCTGCCCGCCGTTGCCGCCCAGCGCGCCGATGCGCGCGGCATGGAACGATAGGCTCTGCAGGTCCATCTTGGCGCCATAGGCGCCCGATATCTCGATGAGACCCAACAGGATAATGGCTAGTACCGGACCGATTAGGGCGAGCTCGGTTATGGATTGACCTCTGGTCGCGTGACGAGCCACGGGGCCACGGGGGCGGTGTTGCGTGAATCCGCTCACATGCTCTCCTTACGGCCTGTACGCTGTTGGCTCTAATTCCGCGGATGCGGTCTGTGTCATCGCTATCGGCGCCAGCGCGCCGGTGATGCTGTGGTAGTTGTAGGAAACTTTGATGCCAATATGATCCAAGGAGCCCAAAGTTCTGCGCATCTTTAACGGGTCCCACGTTGTCGTGGGATCACAGGGTGGACCGTGAGTTGTTCCTGCACAGACGAAGCTGTTGCTGGGTTTGTTGTAGGTATAGGTCGTGAAGGTGCTGATGTCGGTAGTCGAGACTTGGTCCTCGGTCACGGTCGCGTCGTAAATAGTTACCGTGCTGATGTTGCCTAAGTTCTCGCCGGGCAACATGGTTCTCAGTTCGTTAAGAGCTACCGGGTCACTGCCGCCAGTTCCGGCCGCCACGCGCACCGCTTCCTGCGCCGCTTCCTGATAGGCGGCGTGTGTTTTGAACAGGATACCCACATCGAGCGAGCCAAAAAGTAGCGCGAGGAAGATAGAGACGGCCAGCATGAACTCGACGATGGATTGGCCGTGGCCGTCGGCGCATCGCCGTGGGCTAGGGCGATGGGGGCCACGAGGAGTTTTGCCAAGCACAAATCGCCTTCAGGGCTGTTGGGGCTCCTGTCGCCACCTTATATGTTTATTGGGGATACCCGACCGGATACTGTCTGCTGGTACGATATGCGTAGCGGCGGGCGACGGCAATGGGACGATAGTGCCAGTACTTCGTAGCATGCGTGTCTCATCGTGCCCACCACGGGTCTCCGCATCCATGGCTATCGCACAGGATCGCGGCCCTCGCGCGCCGTCTGGTCCTTGTGCGCCGGCCCTCACTACCGCGAATGGGTATTGTGGCGGGCGGGGTACTGGTCGATATAGTACATATGGACAAGATAGCTAGCGCGCCCGCCCGCCCTGCGTCGCCGTCCCACGCCATCGATCTGGAGCAGGCGCTGCCGCGATCCGCGCACTCGTCGCCGCGGGCGTGCCACGCGCTCGTCCTGCCCCGTCCGCTCGCGATGATCGTTGCCCTGTGCTACGCAACCCTCGCGTCCGCGCTTGCCGCGGCGGCCGTCTTCGGCGACCCTTCCCGGGGTATGGCCGCGCCGAGCGTCGGGACGTGCGCGCTCGCCGCGTGCGCCGTGTGCGCCGTGTGCGCCGTCGGGTGGCTCCCGGGCAGGAAGCCATGGGTGCGCGACCTCGCCCCGGCCGCCCTTGTCGCCTGGGTCCTCTTCGCGCCAGCCCCCTGGGCGATCCCTGTCGTCGCGCTGACTATCCTGGTGGCCACGGCGACGGTCGCGCGGGGTGGGGCGCTCGCCGCCGCGGTCGCCTCGGCGGCACACGCGATCCTCTCGGCGACGCTGCTCATAGTCGCGGCCCATGCCGCCCTGGGCGACGGGCGCTTGCCGCGGGCCGTCATGGCCCTGGCCCGGGACCCCGTCGCGCTGGCGCACGCCCTCCGCGCCGCGCCCGCGCCGGCCGGTCTGGCTGCATCGGCCCCCGTCGCCGCCCCCTGGAGCGTCGCCGCTCCCCACGCGCCCGGGACGTTCGCCCTCCTGCTGCTCGTGTGCGCCGCCTATTATCTGCTCCAGACGGTCCCGCCCGCGCTGGCCCGCGCCATAAGCCAACGCCGCCGGCCCCTGCGCGCCTGGGCCGATCTCTACGGGCACGCCCTGCCCCTGCAGCTCGCCGCGCTCCCGCTCGGGCCGGTCGCGCTGGCCCTGTACGCCGCCGCGCCCGCGCTGGCCCTGCTGGCGTTGCCCCCGGCGTGCGGCGCCCTGTGGCTGGCGGCCCGCCTGCGCCGCGCGCGCGAGAGAGAGGACGAGGCGCGCGTGCTACGTGACGACACGGCCGCGCTCTACGCCCGCGCCGCGGACGCCGAGGAGCGCGCCGAGCGCGGCGACACCCACCTCGAGGCGCTGCTCGCCGCGATGCAGGGCATCGGCGCGAGCGACGACCCGGCCGGCGTGACAACCGCGCTGGTCGGGGCCGCGACGCGCCTGACCGCTTTCCGCGCCTGCACGGTCTATCTGTACGAGTCGCGCGACGGCGTCTTCGTGCCGTACGCCGAGCGCCTCGAGGGCGCGCGGCACGGCGAGACCATGTCGCGGGCCCGCGTAGAGGCCATGATGTCCCCGCGCAACCGCCTGGGCTACAACTACTACATCCCGCGGGCTCTCCCGGACACCGCGGAGGATCTCTCGACCGCGGAGGAGGGCGCATCGGCATCGGGGCGTGTTTCCGCGGCAGAGCCGGGTCTCTGGAAGGACGGCGATGTCCTGCTGGCGCCGCTGCTGCTCAAGAACGGCGATGTCGCCGGCTACATGCGGCTCGACCGCCCGTCGGACGGGCGCGTCCCCGCGGCCGGCGACCTGACCCCGCTGGAGACGCTGGCGTCCCTGGCGGCGAGCGCCATCGCGCGGCTGCGCCAGACCGACGCGATGCTGCATCTGGCGGCGAGCGACGGGCTCACGGGCCTGCTCAACCGCCGCGCCTTCGAGGGGCACTTGCGCCGCGAGACCGCCGCGGCGACGCGCCGCGACCGCTCGCTGGCCTTGATGATGATCGACATCGACGATTTCGGCGCCGTCAACAACAGGCATGGCCACCCGGTGGGCGACGCGGCGCTGCGCCTCGTCGCGGGTGTCATCCGCGCGCACCTGCGCGAGAGCGACGCGGGGGCGCGCTACGGCGGCGACGAGTTCGTGGTGGTGCTGCCGGAGCTCGACGCGGCCGGGGCGGCGGACATCGCGGAGCGGTTGCGCGCGGCCCTGGCCGAGCGGACGCGCCGCGCCGCGGCCGACGGCGCCCTGCCGCGGATCTACACCAGCATCGGCGTCGCCGCGTTCCCGCACCACGCCGGCGACCCCACCGCGCTGATCAAAGCGGCCGACGACGCGCTGTACGCGTCCAAGGGGCTGGGGAAAAATTGCGTGTCGATCGCGACAGCTTAGTTTACATATCCGCCAGCTCTTGCACCGTCTCGGCGAGCTGCTCGCGGGTGGTGCGCTGGTAGAGCGGCTCTTCAGGCCCCATGGTGAGGATGCGTCCGAGGGCGAGCCCGATAACCTTGTTGTCGTCGGGCGAGAGCTCGGCGCGGTCCTCGTAGAAGGGGTGATCCAGGGCCCAGTCCATCAATTGCTCGCCGGGGGTCTTGCCGTCGAGGAAGAGGCGGATCTGGTCGGCGAGCTCGAGGCGCAGGAGTTGCGCGCGGCGGGTAGGCTTGCTCAGGTTGCTCATCATTTATCTCGGATGTAGCCCGCGCGGCCACGGGCGCGGCCACGGGCGCGGCCACGGGCGCGGCCACGGGCGCGGCCACGGGCGCGGCCATGGGCCGGCTAACGGTCCGCGAACAGCACACCGCCCTTGGCTTTGTCGATCTTGGGATTTTCATGGATGATGACGGTTACGGCCTCGGGCTGCACGTCGCACGTTTCGACGACGACGCGCGTGATCCCCTGCACGAGCGCGCGCTTCTGCTCCACGCTACGCCCCTGCGCCAGTTCGATGATGACCTCGGGCATACTATTTCTCCTCAACCAGCTCGATCAGCGCCCGCCCCGTGCTGTGCGGGTGCAGGAAGGCGACGCGCAGGCCGCCGACCCCCGCGCGCGGCGCGGCGTCGATAAGCTCGATGCCCCGCTCGCGGCACCGCGCCAGCGCTGCGGGCAGGTCGGCCACGGCGTAGGCGCTGTGGTGCAGCCCAGGGCCGCGCTCGGCCAGGAAGCGCGCCACGCCGCTGTCCGCGCGCGTGGGCGCGAGCAACTCGACCTCGCCCCCTTGCGGCAGCGCGGCCAGCGCGGCCTCGACGCCCTGCTCGTCCAGCCGCTGCCGCGCCGTGAAGTGGGCGTCGAACGCGCGCTCATAGAAGGCGATCGCCGCGTCCAGGTCGTCCGTCACGATGCCCACATGGTGCAATTTGTCGAACACTGCGCAAAACCCTTATAGCTGTTGGCCTGATCCTAAAGGGGACGGACCCTGAAGGGTCTGAATGGTATCTACCACGAGTGCGCTATGTCGCGCATGGTCGCCCCCGCGTCGATCTTTTGAGGCTTCGGCCCTTGCTATGGTCTTTCAAGGCCAGGCCCCGTCTACTTGCTACTTGCTACCCGCTACCTGCTACCCGCTGTTATCTGCTGCTTGTTGCCTGGAGTTGCTGCGCGACCAACTCGCCGACCTGTGGGATGTTGTCGGCGACCGGGACGCCGACGGAGCGGAAGGCCTCGACCTTGTGCTCGGGGCCGCCAATGCCGCCCGAGATGATAGCCCCCGCGTGGCCCATGCGCTTGCCGGGAGGGGCCGAGCGGCCGGAGATGAACGACACGACGGGCTTGCGGCGCGCGGCGGGCAGCGCGGCGATGTAGGCCGCGGCGTCCTCCTCGTCCGTGCCACCGATCTCGCCCAGCAGCGCCACCACGTCGGTGCCGTCGTCCTCCATGAACAAACGCAGGGCGTCCTCGAAGGTGGTGCCGATGATGGGGTCGCCGCCGATGCCCACGGCGGTGGACTGGCCAATGCCGCGCCTGGTCAACTCGTTGGACACCTCGTACATCACGGTGCCCGAGCGCGACATGATGCCTACGCGGCCCGGCGAGAAGGCAATCTCAGGCACGACTCCCACCTTGGCCACGCCCGGTGTGATCAGGCCGGGGCAGTTGGGGCCGAGCAGGCGCGCGTTGTAGTCCTGCAGAAAGCGGATCACGCGCACCATGTCGTGCACGGGGATGAACTCGGTCGTGCAGACGACGAGCGCGAGCCCGGCCGCGGCCGCCTCCATGATGGCGTCGGCCCCGCCGGCCGGGGGCACGAAGATGATCGAGGTGTTGGCGCCCGTTTCGCGCGCCGCCTCCGCGACGGTGTTGAAGACAGGCACACCCGCGGCGGTCTGCCCGCCGCGGCCGGGCGTCACGCCGCCGACGAGGTTCGTGCCGTATTTCTTCATCTGCTCGGCGTGGAAGCCGCCCTCGCGCCCGGTGATGCCCTGCACGAGCAGCCGTGTGTCGCCGCCCACCAATATCGCCATGCGAAATCACTCCTTCCGATGGGCAGCGCCGCCCACCGTGCTCGCCATTAGGCTCCCGGCGCTGCCAGGAGCAGGTTTCGATACATCGCGCGCTCGATAGCCTTGGGCTAGCGTCAGTAGATGAGCAGGTAGCTCTGTCCGGGCGTCGTCGGCAAGAGGCGTAGCTTCTGCTTCTCCAAGTCGGGCTCCGCGCCGAGGAACTCCAGCGGGATTTGCCCTAGCAGGGGAGTGCGCCCCTCGGGCAGCTCGACGCAGTCGAACGTCCCCTCGCGGCCGAGCAGAGAGAGCTTGGCGTCCTGGAAGACGCGCACCGTCATGGACCCTGTCGCCGCCTCCGCCGTCAGTTGACGGAGAGGCTGTAGGCCGAGCGCCGCGATTGTGTCGCTTGGTAGGCATAACGTCGTCGCACCGTTATCGACGAGGACATCGTCGCGCGTGATCGAGCGCACGGCGTCGGAATTGATAACACCCGCCTGGGCGAGGATCTCGTCAGCGCGGTTGGTGATGGTCAGGCGCGTGGTGACCCGGCCCATTGTCTCTGCTCCTACGTTTGTGATCATGGACATAAACAAACTCCTCAAGATGTCACGCGTACCTTCCAGTATAGCGGGCCGGTAGGCCGCCACGCGTCACATGGGAACAGGTATAGCAGGGTCTGTGCATTGTCAGGGCCGGCCGAGCCCGTCTGCTCGCACGCGCCGTGGGCGGCTGAGCCCGTCTGCCCGCACGCGCCATAGTTGGCGGGGGTCTGGGGGGAGGCATCTCCCCAGGTTCCCCCGGAGGGGGCGGAGGGGGCGAGAGAGGGCAGGAGGGGGCGGAGGGGGCGAGAGAGGGCAGGAGGGGGGGCGAGAGAGGGCGAGAGAGGGTAGGAGGGGGCGAGAGGGTCGCCATCAACTTTTCACGAGTTCTTACAGATGTCGTCTACTGGGAGCGCCGGCTGCCAGCCGGCGCTCCCAGTAGATGCGCAGGTTCCGAGCTACCCATTCAACTCCTGCTCGGCCGCGCGCAGGGTCTCGACGAGCCAGGCTTCGTCGTGGATGGGGATGCCGAGCTTTTGCGCCTTGGCGACCTTGGAGCCGGGCTCCTCGCCGACGACCAGGTGGCCCAGCGTCTTGCCGACCGCCGCGGCGATCTTGCCGCCGAGCGCCTCGATGCGGTTCTCGGCCTCGACGCGCGAGCCCAACTCCAGCTTGCCGGTAATCAGGAAGGTCTGGCCGGCCAGCGGCAGGCCCTCGTCGGGCGCGCGCGGCGCCTCGGGCTCCACGCCGGCCCCGGGCAGCTTGCGCACCATGGCCATGTTCTCCGGCAACTCGCGCCAGCGCGCGATGGCCTCGGCGCGCACGGGGCCAATGCGCGGGAGCGCCGCCAGCTCCTCCTCGGGGGCGGCCAGCAACCCGTCGAGCGAGCGGTATCGCTCGGCCAGGATGGCCGCGCTCTCGCCGCCCACGCGGTCGATGCCGAGGGCGAACATCACGTTGGCCAGCGGCCGGCGCTTGCTCCCCGCGATCGACTCGAGTACGTTGGTGGCGCTCTTTTGCGCCAGCCGCTCCACCGTGAGCAACTGCTCCAGCGTGAGGCCGTACAGGTCGATCGGGTCGAAGACGAGTCCCGCGTCGAGCAGCAACTCGCACAGGCGCGAGCCGACGCGCTCGATGTCCATGGCGCCGCGTGAAACGAAGTGGCGGATCAGCTCGAGGCGCTGGGCGCGGCAGCCGGCCCAGGAGTTGGGGCAGCGCAGGATGGCCCCGCCCTCTTCTTTGACCAACTCGGTTCCGCACGAGGGGCACAGGGTGGGCGGCTCGTAGGGTATGGAGTCGGCTGGGCGCTCCTCCAGGATCGGCTTGACCACCTGCGGGATGACGTCGCCGGCGCGGTGCACGATCACTTTGTCGCCGATGCGCAGGTCGCGCCGTTGCAGGTCCTCGAAATTGTGCAGGGTGGCCCTTTCGACCACGACGCCGCCGATGTTGACCGCGTCGAGGCGGCCGTTGGGGATGATCGCGCCGGTGCGCCCGACGTTGAGCACGATCTCGCGCAGGCGCGTGGTGGCCTCGACCGGGGGGAACTTGTAGGCGATGGCCCAGCGTGGGTCGCGCCCGACCACCCCGAGGCGGCGTTGCTGCGCCAGCGAGTCGACCTTGATCACCGCGCCGTCGATCTCGTAGGGCAGCGTGGGGCGCTTGCCCTGCCACTCCTGCGCGTATGGGTGCAGAGCGCCCTCGTCCGTCGTGCGGCGGATGTGTGGGTTGATCGGGAAGCCCCAGGCCGCGAGCTGCTCCAGCGTTTCGTGATGTGTCCCGAGCGCGGGGCCGCCCTCCATGTAGCCGAGCTGGTAGAGGAAGACAGAGAGCGGGCGCGACGCCGTGATCGCGGAGTCGAGCTGGCGCAGGGAGCCGGCCGCGGCGTTGCGCGGGTTGGCGAAGGGCGGCTCGCCGGCCCCGAGGCGCTCCTCGTTGAGCTTCTCGAAGCCCGCCGTGGTCATGTAGACCTCGCCGCGCACCTCGACCACGCGCGGGACACAGTCCGGCTCGCCGCGCAGGCGCGGGGGGATCTGGCGGATCGTGCGCAGGTTGTCGGTCACGACCTCGCCGGTGACGCCGTCGCCGCGCGTGGCCCCGACGGTGAGCAGGCCGTCCTCGTAGGTGAGGGCCACGGCGAGCCCGTCGATCTTGAGCTCCTCGACGTAGGCGACCTCCTCGTCGGTGATGTGGCGGTGCACGCGCCGCACCCACTCGTCGAGCTCCTCGGCCGAGCGGGCGTTGGCCAGCGAGAGCATAGGCACGGGGTGGCGACGCTGCGCGAATCGATCGGCGGGGGCGCCGCCGATCGACACGCGCGCCGTCGGCGAGTCGGCCGACTGCAGTTCTGGGTGCGCCTCCTCGATCGCGCGCAGTTCGCGCAGCAGCGCGTCGTACTCGGCGTCGCTCACCGTGGGGTCGTCCAGGACGTAGTAGCGGTAGTTGTGTCCCTCGATCTCGCGCCGCAGCGCGTCGACGCGCGTCGACGCGCCCGTGGTCTCGTCCTGCACCGTCAACAGCTCGCCGCTCATCCTTCCTCCGTCAACAGCTCGCCGCTCATCCTTCCTCCGTCTTCTCCTCGTATGTAGTAGTGTGTCGAGCGAACCATGGCAAGCCGCCGGCGCTCCCGGTAAGGCGCGCGGCCTGTCTGTGCCAGCCTTGACGGACTACTAATCAATCTGGCGTCGTTCTAGCTGGCGTCGTTCTAAGCAGGTGTCCATAAATTTGGCATTGAAATCACGCAGCCAGAGGCAGGGAAACGGGATGGGCAGCCAGGTCGGCGAAGAAGCGGTGGGCCGCGGCGGTCAGCTCTTCGATGCCGCCGGCAAGGCGATTGGCGGCCACGGCGTCCTTCAGCAAGCCCCAGATCCGCTCGACCGGGTTGGCGTCGTGGGCGGCGTATGTGGGCAACCAGAGCACCCGGACGCGCGGGTTGGCCGCCCGCCAGGCCCGCACGACCGTGGCGTCGTGCATCCGGACGTTGTCCATGGTCAGGTAGAGCGGGCCGTCGGGGTAGGCGTCGGCGATTTGCTGGAGGAAGGCGACGACATGGACGGCCAGCTTGCGGGCGTGATCGACCGCGAACCAGGCGCCGGTGGCCGCGTCGAGCGCGCCGAAGAAGGCGCGTTTGCGGTTGGTGCCGGGCGTGGGCACGCGCACGCGCGGCCCTTTCATCCACATGGCCCGGATCACCGGCAGCAGGTGCAGGTCGCATTCATCAAAGTAGAGCAGATGGGCGCGGCCTTGCGCCGCCGCCTCCTGCGCGGCGGTCAGGGCGGCCTCCTTCTCCGCCGCCTCCGGGTCGGCCGTGTGCGCGGGGGCCAAGCGGGGCCGCGCCCAGCGCCAGCCCAGCGCGCGCACGTAGCGGCGGATGCTGGAGGGGGACAGCACCAGGCGGAAGCGCGTCGCCAGGTAGGCGGCGAGCAGGCCCACCGTCCAGCAGGACTGCACATGGCCAGCACACTCCGGCGACTGGCTGGCCTGCGTATCCACGCTGTGCCCGGCCAGCGGATGCGTGCGGGGGCGACCGGGATGGGGCGCGTCCTCCAAGCCGCGGACCCCCTCCTCCTTATAGCGCTGCAACCACAGCCGCACCACGTCCTGCCCGCGGTCATGGATCTCCGCGCTCTGGGGCACGCGATAGCCCCGCGCCGCAAGCAGCACCATCTGCGCCCGCAAGGCCACGCGCCCTACGGCCTGCCGACTCACCTGCTCCAACTCCCGTCGTTGGTCGTCCGTAATATGCACGCGAATCATGCTCCTTGCCTCCCACGACAGGTAGCCGCGAGAAACGTGCCAAATTTATGGTCATGTGCTTAGCGTCGTTAGTATCCGCTGCGAGGGCGCTATACCTCGCCCTCCAGATTGGGCTGTCTTGCCGGCACGTTGGTACGCTCGTAGAGCAGGGGTAGCGGGACGTGAACGTCGATGCTTTCCAGCGCGATCTGATCGCCTGGCCCGTACGCCTGATACGTCGTCCAGCCTCGCTCGGTGCGGCGATACACTTCGACGGCTTGATACTTGGCGGCAATCAAGACATACTCCTGGATCGTGGGGCACTCGCATTCGACGGTCAGCTCGCGGTAACGCGCACGGTCTTCATGTACACCTTCTCTTTGGGTATCGATTGCTCGCTTCCATCGGCGTTCGGCCCGAGCGGGACGGCGGCGATGCGGTCGACCGCGGCCATGCCATTGGTAACCTTGCCGAAGACGGTGTAGTCTGGTGAGAGTCCCGTGTTGTCTTTGAGCACGACGAAGAACTGGCTACCGTTGCTGTGGGGGTCCTGCGCGCGGGCCATGGCCAGAGTACCCCGCCGATAGCCGGCCCTGGTGTTCTCCGTGCCGAATTGGTAGCCCGGGCCGCAGAGTCCCGTTCCAGTGGGGTCACCGCCCTGGATGACGAAGCCGGGAAGGACGCGGTGGAACGGGATCCCGTCGAAGTAGCGGTGTTGCGCGAGAAAGATGAAGCTTTCCACCGTGACGGGCGCCTGCTTGGGGTAGAACGTGACCGTGAACGCGCCCTTGTTCGTGGTGACGATCGCGCGGTACGTCTTGTGCGGGTTCAGCGCCGTGACCGAGGGCACGCCGTAGGTCTTGTAGCCCTTACATTGAGGGGGCTGCGCCGCGGCCGTGGCGCCCTTGAGCGGGGCCGTGCCGGCGCCGTGCAGAGCCGCGGCGCTAAAGCCGCTGAGGAGCAACACGCCGGCGAGCACGATAGCGGCCGCCATGGCGGCGCGCGGTGTCCTGTTCAACATACTTCTACTCTTCGCTCACGTCTACCGAGTCGATGCTCACCTCGCGCGTGGGCTTGGATCGCTCGCCGCGCGCCAGGGCCACGGGCGTGTCGGCGATCTTGTCGAGCGTGTCGAGCCCGGCGGTGACACGGCCGAAAATAGTGTAGTTGGGCGGCAAGCTCTCCCCGTTGGGGCCGTGCACGATGAAGAACTGGCTGCCGTTCGTGTTGGGTCCGGCGTTGGCCATGGCCACGATGCCCTTGCTGTAGGGCAGGCGCACCGGCTCGTCCTTGAATTTATAGCCGGGGCCGCCTCCGCCCGTGCCGGTGGGGTCGCCCGTCTGCACCATGAAGCCCTTCATGATGCGGTGGAATGGCACGCCGCCGTAGAAGCCCTCGCGGGCCAGGAACACGAAATTGTTGACGGTGGCCGGCGCCTGGTCGGGCAGCAGTTCGATGGTCAGGTCGCCCTCCGAGGTGTGCAGGGTGGCCGTGTAGCGTTTGGCCGGGTCGATCGTCATCACGGGCGGGCTGCTCCACTGCTGGCCCTTGCCGCCCCCCTTCGAGCCCCCGAACAGGTGGGTGGAGAGCGTCGCGAGCGCGGCGGTGCCGAGCAGCGGCCAGGCGACGTCTTTTATCATGTGTCCCACTGTGTCTTACTCCTTTTCGCATCGGTGTTTCGTACGTCCGTACGTCCGTACTACTGTATTAGTGTAACCAGTACGGGGGTACGGGGGATAGCCCTGTCAGCCCGCTACCAAATTGCTATTTCGCGGCGCGCCAGGTGCGCCGATAGTGGAGGCATCGAGGCGGCAGGCTGACGCGCGTAAGGGCCTGCGACTGCGGTCGCATGGCAGCGTGACGCCGGCTGCGGTCGGGTGTTTTCTGGCGCCGCAGCGCCCATGGTCTGCCATGTGACCGCAGTCGCAGGCTTGTCGGAGTAATGAGATGGAAGACAGAAACCAGGTGGCGCGGCCCGCGTACCGCGAGGCCCTACAGGCGATCGGCCACTACTTCGACCAGCAAGCCTACCGCGGCATCTTCGTCGCCGAGGTCGACGAGGGCTACATTGGCAAGGCGCGCTCGGCTTACGAGGAGGCCGAACTGCACGCGGAAGGCTTCTCGTTCCCCCTCGACGACGTGCAGGCCCTGATCGCAAGCCCCATCACCACGTCGTCCGCCGCGGTCGACGGGCCGCCACACTGCCCCTACGGCTACGGGCTCTTCATGCAGGCGGTCGGTGAGTTCTGCGATCGCAACGACGCGTGCTACGTCTCTGTGCTGGAGGTCAGCAGCGGGTTCGTGCTCTGCTACACCAGTAACTGCGGCCCCCGACGACGCGGCGGCAAGGGCGCCCCGAAGGCCGAGCGGCGGCGCTTCGTGCTCGATCGCACGGGCATCGAGGAGATGATAAACCACGCCAGCGCCTGAACGTCAGGCGACAGGGACCGGGGTCTGGCGTAGGTAAGCTTCCATGAAGGGGTCGAGATCGCCGTCGAGCACAGCCCCGGTGTTGCCGGTCTCGCGGCCGGTGCGCAGGTCTTTGACCAGGTTGTAGGGGTGCAGCACGTAGTTGCGGATCTGACTGCCCCAGCCGGCGCTGACGTGCTCGCCCTTGAGCTCGGCCTGCTCGCGCTCGCGCGCCTCTTCCTGGCGCTCCAGCAGGCGGCCCTGCAGGATGCGCATGGCCGTCTCGCGGTTTTGCAGCTGTGAGCGCTCGTTCTGGCACGTCACCACGATGCCCGTGGGCAGGTGCGTGATCCTGATCGCCGTGCTCACCTTATTCACGTTTTGCCCGCCGGCCCCGCCCGAGCGGTACATGTCGATCTCGATGTCCTTGGGGTCGATCGCGACCTCGGGCGCGTTCGCCTCGATAGCCGGCAGTACCTCCACCAGGGCGAACGAGGTCTGGCGCCGGTGCGCGGCGTCGAACGGCGAGAGGCGCACCAGGCGGTGCTGCCCGCGCTCGCCGCGCAGGTAGCCGAAGACGTTACGACCCGTCACCTCGACGGTGACGCTCTTGAGCCCCGCCTCCTCGCCGGGCGTGCTGTCGAGGATCTCGGTCTTGTAGCCGCGGCGCTCGGCCCAGCGCAGGTACATGCGCAGCAGCATCTCCGCCCAGTCCTGCGCGTCGGTCCCGCCCTCGCGCGCGTGGATGGCCAGGACCGCCCCGTGGTCGTCGTAGGGGCCGCTCAACATGGCCTCGGTCTCGAGCGTTTCGACCCGGCGCGCCACTTGCGCCACGTCGGCCACGACCTCGGCCTGCACCGCCGCGTCCTCCTCGGCGTGCGCCAACTCGTAGAGCTCCCCCAAGTCCTTGATGCTCCCGAGCAACTCCTCGGGCACGGAGATGACTTCGCGCAGCGCGGTCAGGCGCTGCAGCAAGCCCGAGGCCTGCGCCGGGTCGTCCCACAGGTCGGGGATGCTCGTCTGCTCCTCTAGCGTAACGATCTCGCGCCGTTTCGTGGCAACGTCAAAGTCGCACCTGCAACTGTTCTACATGCTCGCGGAGGCGCGCCAACTCGGATTGGGTGTCGTCCATATATATTTCTTATTTCCCGTGGCACTTCTTGTATTTGAGACCGCTGCCGCAGTAGCAGGGGTCGTTGCGGCCGGGTATCTTGGCCGCGGGCGGGAGGGGAGTGGGCTGCCGGCTACCGCCGCCAAGCGGCCCGTTCTGCGGCCTGGGTAGGACCCCTACAGCGCCCGCGGCCCCCGCAGCCGCTGCGGCGCGGGCCGGGGCAGCCGCCCCGGTTCGGTCCACGGCCTCGACGGCCTCGACGGCCTCGACGGCCTCCCTGCTGCCGAGCGGGTGGCTCTCCTGGATAGGCGCCTGCGACGGCGCCGGCAGCTCGGCCGGGCCGGTGGCCACCGCCGCGGCCATGTGGTCGGGCGCGCGTACAGGTGACTCGACTGGCGCGGCGGTGAGCACGGGCGCAAGCGAGGACGGTGGCGTCGGGGGCGCGACCGGAGCCAGCGGGGCCGGCCCGATGGACGGGCCGGGTCCTGGCAGATCGGGGTGCTGCTGCTGCTCGATCTGCACGCCGAAGATGAAGCGCACGATGTCGTGCTGGATCGTCGCCTGCAGTTCGGTGAACATGTCGAAGGCGCGCTGTTTGAACTCGACCAGCGGGTCGCGCTGCGCGATCCCGGAGAGCCAGGCGCCCTCGCGCAACTCGTCGATGGTGTCGATGTGGTGTATCCACGAGTTGTCGATCACCATCAGCAGGACCTGCCGCTCGACGTCGCGCATCACCGGCATCTCGGCGTTCGGCGCGCCCTCCGGCACGAGGCCGAACTCTTCTTCCTTGGCCTCGTAGACCTGGTGGGCTTCCTCGCGGATGGCCTCGATCACCTCGGCGCGCGAGAGCGCGCGCAGGGCCTCCACGTCGACATCCTCGATCGGGAAGATCGCGGCAAGGGCGTGCAGCAGCCCCTCGAGATCCCACTCCTCGGCGTGCTCGCCGGCGAGGAACTGCGCGCAGAGCAGGTCCATCTCGGAGTCGACCATCTCCATGATGAGGTCGTGGACATCCTGGCCCTCGAGCACCCGGCGACGGTCCTTGTAGATGACGGTGCGCTGCTGGTTGATCACGTCGTCGTACTCGACCACGTGCTTGCGCACGTCGAAGTTCCAGCCCTCGACTTTTGTTTGGGCGCCCTCGATCGAGCGCGAGACCATGCGGTTCTCGATGGCGTCGTCCTCGCCCATGCCGAGGCGGTCGAGCATGCCCTTGACGCGGTCGGAGCCAACGCGGCGCATCAGGTCGTCGTCGAGCGACACGTAGAAGCGCGAGGAGCCGGGGTCGCCCTGGCGGCCGGAGCGGCCACGCAGCTGGTTGTCGATGCGGCGCGACTCGTGCCGCTCGGTCCCGACCACGCGCAGGCCGCCGAGCTCGCGCACGCCCTCGCCGAGCTTGATGTCGGTGCCACGGCCGGCCATGTTGGTGGAGATGGTCACCGCGCCGCGCTGGCCGGCCTTCTCGACGATCTGCGCCTCGCGCTCATGGTTCTTGGCGTTGAGCACCTCGTGCGGGACGCCCTCGCGCAGGAGCAGGCCCGCGAGCATCTCGCTCTTCTCGATCGAGATGGTGCCCACGAGCACCGGCTGGCCGATCTCGTGCAACTCCCGGACCTCCTCGACCACGGCGCGGAACTTGGCGTCCTCGGAGAGGTACACGAGATCGCCCTCGTCCTCGCGGACCATGTCCCTATTGGTGGGGATGACCACGACGGCGAGCCGGTAGATCTTGTGCATCTCCTCCGCCTCGGTCTCGGCCGTGCCGGTCATGCCCGCGAGCTTCTGGTAGAGGCGGAAGTAGTTCTGGAAGGTGATGGTGGCTTGCGTGACGCTCTCGCGCTCGATCTTCACATTCTCTTTGGCCTCGAGCGCCTGGTGCAGGCCCTCGCTGAAGCGACGGCCCACCATCTTGCGGCCGGTGAACTCGTCGATGATCACGACCTGGCCGTCCTCGACGATGTAGTCCTTGTCGCGCTTGAAGAGGACCTGCGCCTTGGCGGCCTGCTCGAGGTGGTGCGCCATCTGGAAGTTGCCGTCGGCGTAGAGGTTGTCGACGCCCATGAGGCGCTCGATCTTGTGGATGCCGCTGTCGGTGAGCGAGATGGCGCGCATCTTCTCGTCGACCGCGTAGTCTTCCTCCTCGCGCAAGACGCGCACGGCCTTGGCGAAGCGGTAGTACATCTCGGGCGACTCGTCGGCCTGCCCGGAGATGATCAGCGGCGTGCGCGCCTCGTCGATCAGGATGTTGTCCACCTCGTCGACGATGGCGTAGTTGAGTGTCTTCTGCACGCACTGCGAGAGGTCGGTGGCGAGGTTGTCGCGCAGGTAGTCGAAGCCGAACTCGTTGTTGGTGCCGTAGGTGATGTCGGCGGCGTAGGCGGTGTGGCGGTCGGTCGCGCGCAGGTGCTCCAGGCGCTCGTCCGTGGCGCGGTCGTCCATGAAATCGCCGTCGTAGAGGAAGGAGGCGCCGCCGACGACATCGCCGCCGACGATCGCGGCGGTGGTCATGCCGAGGGCGTTGAAGATGCGCCCGTTCCACCCGGAGTCGCGCTTGGCGAGGTAGTCGTTGACGGTGACGAGGTGGACGCCCTTGCCGGGGATCGCGTTGAGGTAGGCGGGCAGGGTGGCCACGAGCGTCTTGCCCTCGCCGGTCTTCATCTCGGCGATCTTACCTTGGTGCAGCGCAACGCCGCCCATCAACTGGACATCGAAGTGACGCTGCCCGAGGGTGCGCTTGGAGGACTCGCGCACGGCGGCGTAGGCCTCGGGCAGGAGGTCGTCGAGCTCCTCGCCGGCCAGGTAGCGGCCGCGGAACTCGGTGGTTTTGTCGCGCAGCTCGTCGTCCGAGAGCGCCTCGAACGCGGGCTCCAGCGCGTTTATCTCGTCGACGAGGGGTTGGAGCTTGCGCAGCTCCTTCTCGTTCGCATCGCCGAATAGTTTGCTCAACCAGGCCATGGGCGCCTTGTCCTTAGAGATACTATATGGATTATCATCGGGTGTTTGAGATACTTGCCACTATTTTACCATAGGCCGATTTTGCGCCCGTTGCCCGGACAACTCACGATAGGACGCGGGGCGGGGCGGGGCGGCGCGGGGCGCAGGCGCTCGTCGAGGGCGGTGTAGCGGCGGTCGACGGCGCTGTTCTTGACGGCGATGGCCAGCGCGCGCGGCGAGCCGATCAAGACGCACAGCCGCCGCGCCCAAGGGTCTCGACATCCCGCGTGGTTGCACAGCGAGTGTGCGGCATCAAGCCCGCTCCCCGCTGTCATCGGTATCGCTGAGGGGATGCGCGCCGAGACGCACCCATAGCCGTCGCGCGCGCGCTAGGATAAGGACGGTTGAGCTTGAGCGCGGCGACCGTAGCACGGCCGATCGGCGTTCGACCGTTGATATAATCTCCTTCAGCCGTCCAGGCAAAGTGCTCACGCCAATCGTGCTGCCGAGGATTGAACAACATCACGAAGTCCCCCGTCAGGGGGTCCAAGACCACGGTTTGGTCGCTCTTGAATGTGTTGCAATCCGAACAGGCTAGTACCACACGACAGAGATTTCTCCGCATATTCAGCACGATGTCCCGTGTGTCAAACACCCGCTTCACGCTTGTGGAACGTGCGGAATGTTTTCAAGCGAGCGGTACTAGCCACAAGTTCCCCTCTTCGGTCAGGCCGCCTTGGGCCTCTGAGAGCAGGTGATCGATCTGCATCGCGGTACCGACAACCTCTTCGCTTGTGCGGCAGTAGCCGCAGCGGTGGCGAGCTTGGCGCGCGACTCGCCGCCGTAAAGCCGCGGGGACGCGCGTTGCGCTCACGTCGTGATTTGGACGAGGAGCGGGGAAATATCATGTCCCCGCTCTTTGAGCCTGACCATCGCTTCGGCGCGCACCAGCATGGCGCGCTCATATTGGTGTAGTAGCGTTTCAGCTATCCGCTGCTCTTCCGCGTCCAAGCCCTCCCGCTGACGTTTGTAGGTCAATTCCTCCAGATGCGCCGCCGCCGCCGAGGAGAGATGGCTGGTGCGAGCCGTGGCCCATAAGGCGTCGTCGGGCATGGTATCAAGGATCGCCACAGATGCGGCGACATCGGCGGGCAGATGGGTGTCGTCGAGTGGGGCTGTTTCCTCCAGCGCCTCGGCAAGCGCCTCCTCCACACTCCGGTGTGTCCGCTCGGCCCGATCTTGGAGCATCGCGTAGAGCGTCTGCGGGACGCGCATGGTCACGAATTCGACCGTCATAGCTCTTAAACCTTTCCAATGCGCCGTGCCGGCGGCGTATATTCCCCCGCGATGTTTTTAATTACTCAGATTTAGTGAAGGCATCATAGCGCGCGGTATAGCCACACGTAACCGTGGTCATGCGGCTGACCGCTCTGGTGGTGCTGCTACTGGGTGCGGGAAGGGAACAAGGCGTCCGCGTGCGGAGGGCCGTCCGCGACGGGGCGCACGGGGCGCGG
>JAABUP010005574.1_pt1 | contig 18908 bp, 17 predicted proteins | sample 5559201 | NCBI WGS metagenome assembly JAABUP01 (sample SAMN10711887, study PRJNA513373) | rock metagenome | isolation source: Antarctica rocks | place: Antarctica
CGCTGCTATCATGCTAACACACACTGACACCCTGTTACACCCTACTAGCTGCAACTCCAGTATACTAGGGGTATAGTAGGCAACTGCTAGTACCCCTAGTAAACCCACCCCCTTTATTTGTAGTGCATCAAACCAGGCCTGACACAAAGTTGGTTGCAAGCTTGGGAGCAGACATGAGCTGTAAGTCAAAGCAATCAAAGGAGTAAGAGTAAAGCATCACATGCATTGACAAACTTTCCTTGTGACAGAAAGCTTAGCTAACTGCGGCGAATATGTCCACCTGTTCTTTATACACATATCAGGTGCGTCTACTAATTGTCTTCAGTCGCTTTCTTGTGTGCATTGTGCGCTCATTTACAGATCGCTTTCTGGCCCCAGGCTCATCTGACAGCCAGCTGTACTTTGTGTGCGTCGAACTTGTGACTTTGGCAGGACCGACGCCATTCTTCTTGATGTCAAAATCAGCAGCAACATCAGGACAAACTGTCTCCAGAGAGTTGCACTGGCAAAGCATTTTCCCAGCACAAAAGGGGCATCCTGCCTTCCTCTCAGAGATTCGGTTGCTTGCACGAGCCTGCCAGCTGTGCACCTTGCCCATTGGACACTCTTGGCACTGCCACCAAATGAGCTTGCCGCTTCGTAATGTCGTGTTGTCAGGGAAATTACCATACCTGCTGTTTCTGTCGTGATCCCACTGCTTCAGCAAGGCATGCTTTGCGACTGCAAAAGTAGGGTGCTTCTGCCTAGTGCCGTCTGCCTTCCAGCCAGGGTTTGCCTTTGCACACTTGGGGCATCCAGTCTTGCCAACTGTCTTTATGAAGACTGGAGCCTGCCATTCGTGCAAGCAGACACTGCATTTCCAATGAGCCCTCATGTTGCTGGAAACAGTCACTTGATCTGGTGACAATGGATGATTCTTCTTGGCATCCCAAAGCATTGCAACCTGTGGTGCCTTTGTGGCCAGTGTGTTGTGCTGACAAATAGCTGCACCTGAGCAGAAGGGACAGCCTTTCCCTTGGCTCCGGCTGTGCACAGAGGCTTCCCATATGTGTGGGAGACCCTCTGGGCACTGGACACATGACCACCAGACCTTGCGATTGCTGTGGGGCTTGATCAGAATATGACCCAGATGTCTGTTCATCTTTTCATGCCACTGTCCCTGCAGCTCCTCAGCAAGCAAGCTGATGTCGGGTCTAGCCTCATCAGGCTGCTGCCTCTGCTGCTGTGGTATGTTGTCACTGCTATCATTGATGCTATAGGCATGTCCTGCAGATCGCTGCGTCTGATCAGCATGCAGGAGCAGTTACTCAAACCTTTGAGATATGAAGAGCTTAAGCTGGCTTGCAAACACACCAAGCACACCTGTACTGGATGAACAGACGACTGCTTGGGGTTTCTTGTGTCTATACTCAGCTCCTTGCCGGAGCTCGTGTGGATGGCTGATCGGCCGCCTGACGCTATGTTGCAGATGCAATGTCCGCCTGAAAGCAAGCCACTGCCAGGTCTGAGACCAGATGTTCATTTGAGCAGTCGTGAACGGTCGTTTCAAATCAAAGAGTCCAACTCACTGACACACACCTGAAGTGGCAAGCGTTGAAAGATAGCGTCGCTGCCATACCGTACTCTCACCACCGTCTAGATAAAACAAACGCAACTCGCTGTTTGAGCTCGTCGCAGTGTGCGAGCGCATGGGCAAGTTGTACAAGTAGTTGTACATGTAGTGCTTTTGAGACAGGTAACGCCAGTTAACGCCTGCAGCCTGTCTTGGAGCAATGAGGCTGACTGGATGCCTTGCAGGACAACTGCAAGCTCAGGCTTACTAACTACATGACTGGCTGATCTTGACTGAGTTCTTTGTCTGCATCGTATATCTCAAACATGCTGAGGCCAGCTAAAGTCTTGAACCTGATCAGACCAGCAGCTGTTGTCACCACGTGCACGGTAGCTGTTGCTACCTGGTTGTAGCTGAAAGAAGCTGAAGCATGTTCATCATCAGCAACATGCTGAAACAACTAAGCAACTGCATACGAATTCTGCAAGGCATATGTATGTATACAGCATGCACATGTATGTGCAGCATATACATATCTATGTATGAAGCATGGCTGCTGTATGCACATAAATCATGTTCGTCTTCTGACTGTCTTGACTTGCCTCCTTGTGTACAATGTGCGCTGATTGACAGAGCGCTTTTTAGCCCCAGGCTGATCACATGTGGAAAGCCCTCTGGGCACTTATCACATGCCCACCAGACCTTGCAGTGGCTGTTTGGCTTGATGAGAACGCTACCAAGGTGTCTGTTCAACTTTTCATGCCACTGTCCCTGCAGCTCTTCCGCAAGTAGGCTGGTGTCAGTGCCAACCCCAATTTGTTGCTGGTCTTGCTGTGATATACTGTCAGCGCTGCCACCAATACTATACGCATGCCCTGCAGATCAGCAGGTTTGCTTGAACCTAGTCAGCACTGAAAAGCAAACACTTACGCAGAAGGCGTAGCTGGCTTGCCAACAAGTCAAGTGACACACCTTTGCAGGAGAAAGAACGGTTCGCATACGTACCTTCGTATGTAATCTGAGCACCTTTCCAGAGCTTTTGGGATTGGCTGGTCAGCCGCCTGACGCGGTGGTGCACTTGCGAGGTTCGCCTGTAAGCAGGCCCTGGCCAGGTCTGAGACCTGGATGTGATGCAGCAATCGTTACAACACCATTCAACTTTCCTGTTGATGCTGCAAGAGCTTTCGTGACCAACCTGATATGTAGGGCGTTCAAAGACAGCGTCGCTCTCACACTACTCGCTTCTAGCATGCTCTGATCACAACACAGAGGACTTGCTGCCTGATTCCGTGGAAGTGGAAGCGAGCTGATATCATTCGAATGACAAAGTTGCAGTTCTTTCCGTAGCCGTTCATGCAGCCACTGATGCCAGCCTGCAAACCAGCATCGCTCCGGTCTGACATGATCATAACGGTAACGCCAGCTAACCTAGTCATCGTTCAACCGTTTCACAACGAGCAGAAAATGGTCATGCTGCAGACGTTTCACAACGAGCAGAAAATGGTCATGCTGCAGATGCCTAACAATGGTGACATGCTTGTGCCTGCCTGGACTCTTCGAACCAGCCTTTACACTCATTCTGAGGGTTTTTGACCCTGCTAATGTAGTATAAAAACTGCTTCCTGCTGCGACAGACCTACGTGCTTGTGGCCGGCAGCGCTTCTGTCAGATTAACCTAGCTCAGCCTCAAATTTCTGTGCAGCTAACAGCCTACGATATGACAGCGCGCAGCCAGCCACATTGTATTTCAATCCTTCCGACATGCATACAAAAGCAGCGAACTAGCAATTTGCTTTGAAAGTAGCACTTGACTAGCCTGTTGCCCTGTGCTTACTGGAGACTTCATTACAATACACTCAGCATCCAGCTTCTGCCACTCCTGTGTGACAGCACATCAGATTGTCTCGGATCATCATCGCCATCAACACTGCACATTCAGGAGCAGTACAGGGCCTGCAGCTGCCTGGGCCATACAGACAGTGACAAGTAGCACCAAGCAGTTTTTCAACATTCCTGCTGCACGCTAGCCACTGCTCTCTGGCTATTCAAGCATAGTGACTGTGTGGGCCATTTGACCATACAAATTTGAATCCATGCATGCAAGCATGATGCTTGTCGAGGCAGTCCCTGCAGTTCAGCAGGTTTCATGTGGACACTGCATCAACACTGAGTCAGTGGAATTGCTGAGAGGTCATGACTGCAGCAGAAGTCAATGCCTTGTGCCAAAAACAGACACCATCTGAAATTAAGATGTCAACAAAAAACAGCTTGGATGCCATGCATGGCAAATAGGAAAGCCTTAGGGCAGATTAAATGTGAAGCAGTGACACTGGTGTCCATTATGTCATGAAGGCAGCTGGCACTCTGGGTCCAGCTTGCCCCTCATGGCACCTGAGCAATGCAAGCCAAGCCCTCAGGTCCAGGGCTGGTACGCTGCACCAGCACACTGACCCCCTTCTTTGCCATCTTGCATTGCCTAGGTACTACCCAGGCTTTCTGTTCTTCACTCATTGACGTACAACAGCCCTTATGGTCCTTCACCTGTGTGCAAGCAGTATTGTGTGCGTGTGACATGCAAGAGATGCAGGCAGAGGCTTGCTTTCAGCGTTGACTGTCAGCGTTGTCTGTTAGATTTCAAACTTACAGCTTGACATAATGCGCAGAATGTGGCATGGCGTGGCATAGCATTGTGCACTGAGCAGACCTGCAGAGTGGTACAAGTGTGGCACAAGTTTGCCAGCTGTAGATAATGCGCAGCGTGTCGTGGAAGTGCTGCTTACCTGCTCCCTGGGACTGGCAGCAGTTGAGCTCCAGTTGCGAATACTCCATGAGTCACAAAAACCTTCAGGTTTGGAGTGACACCCGAGAGAAACTTCAGTGCCTCTCTTGAACAGAAGGACTCCATCCTGTCTCTGGTTGATGGCACCACCTGCGACATTAGCAGCAATGCCTCATGCCTGGCTACACATAATCATTGCTCAAAATGTGACTGACATGACGGTGCTGCTGTGCTCAGCAGAACTTTGTGGATGCAGAGGCCTGTGACTACAAGCTCATTGCAGCAGCCACATCAGTTCACACAAGCACAGATGTGAATTGGCTGCTCCCGAGATATTCAGGCACAACGTGTGAGAAGCACCAGCAGCATCACCAACATTAATGCTTACCACAGAGACACCGTCCAAGTGCATACATTGCACAATTCACTTTGCTAAAGCTTCTCAATGCTGTCAATATCTGCCATCCCAAATGTTGGCACTGGGGATCCCCAGTGACTTGGTGCAAAAGACATGGAGGACATGTCTGACCTCAACAGACTGTGCCAGCCCTGCAGCACTCAAGGATAATGTTGGTCTATTGCCTTTGCTCAGGCTGGCCACAAGTGATCTAAGAACACAGAACGCAGGCGCACATGATTGCATGTGCAACGCAGTGAGTGATCTTCTACAGCAGACAAACCAGGCAAGACATGTCTGGCATATCCGCCATTTGCCAAGAAAATGACCAAGCACTAGAGGGACCAGGCAAGCAATCAGATTACAGCAGTGTGCAACACGACTGCATGCTATTGCAACAAGGGAGTCATGTCAGAGCAAAGCTTACCAAGCCTTTACCCAACTCTTGCAAAAGTTGTCATGTGTGCAAGGCAGCATGGTTCTCGTCCCCTTTGAATGCACCAGCACCCTTGCGGGTGTAATCATCATCATCCAAAGGAACACAATTTTGACAATTGCCTCTGAAGCTGACCACACACACGACGTTGCTTTCTGCGACACCTTTCAAGAGCGTCTGGCAGCAGTGAAAACTAGCTTCTTGGTGTAAGTGGTGCGCTGAGCCACAGAACGCTTCTTGGCTCCAGGTCGATCTGACAGCCAACTATACTTTGTGCTTGCTGAACTTGTCACTTCAGCTGGACTGACACCGTTTGTTTGAGTGTCAAAGTCGGCAGCAATATCAGGGCAAACAGTTTCCAATGAGTTGCATTTACAACGCTTCTGCCCACCACAAAAAGGGCATCCATTGCCAAGGGTACGTTGGCTTGCCTGAGCCTGCCAGCTGTGCACCTTGCCCTTCGGACACTCTTGGCAGCACCACCATATGAGCTTGCCGCTTCTTAATGTCGTGTTGTCAGGAAAGTTTCCGTTCTTGCTGTTTCTGTCATGATCCCACTGCTCCAGCAAGGCATGCTTTGCATTTGCAAAAGTAGGGTGCTTCTGCCTAGTGCCGTCTGCTTTCCTACCAGCATTTGCCTTTGCACACTTAGGGCACCCTGTCTTGCTATTTGTTTTCCTGAACACTGTAGCTCGCCATTCATGCAAGCAAGTGTTGCACTTCCAGTGGGCCCTCATGTGGCTGGACACAGTCACTTGGTCTGGTGACAATGGAAGGTTCTTCTTGGCATCCCAAAACAGCGCAACTTGTGGTGCCTTCGTGGCCAGTGTATTGTGCTGACAGACGACCTTGCCTGAGCAGCAAGGACAGCCTGTCCCTTGGGTCCTGTTGTGAACACAGGCTTCCCAAACATGTGGAAGACCCTCGGGGCACTGAGCACATGACCACCAGACCTTGTGATGACTGTGAGGCTTGACAACAATGCTACCAAGGTGTCTGTTCAACTTTGCATGCCACTGTCCTTGCAGCTCTTCTGCAAGCAGGCTGGTGTCGGGGCTGACCCCAACTTGTGGTATGCTGGCACTGCTGCCATTGATGCCATACGCATGCCCTGCATCAGCATGCTTGCATAAATTTTAGTCACCATTGACGAGCAGACACTGAAGCATCTGGCATGCAAAGGCTGAGCTGCAGCGCTGACTTGCCAAGTCAAGTGACACATCTATGCAGGAGAAGCAAACGTTCGCGCGCGTACCTTCGTGTACACACTGAGCACCTTTCCGAAACTTTAATGTGTGACTGGTCAGCCGCCTGACGCCGTGGTGCACTTGCGAGATTCGCCTGTAAGCAGGCCATCGTCAGGTCTGAGACCTAGTTGTGCTTTGCAGCAATCGTTAAAACGCCGTTAAACTTCCTTGTTCATGCTGCAAGAGCTCTCGTGACAAACCTGATATTTAGGGCGTTCAAAGACAGCGTCGCTCCCACGCTACTCGACTCTAGCACGAACAGAGGACTCGCTGCCTGATACCGCGGAAGTGTGCGAGCAGAAACCATTCGAACGAGAAAGTTGCAGTGCTTTCCGTTGTCGCTCACGCAGCCACTGATGCCAGCCTGCAAACTAGCATACTCTGACATGATCCGTACCAGTGACATAGTTATAACGCCAGCGAACATCGTCCAACCTCTTCATCCAACCTGTTCACAAAAAGGTGACATGCCAGGTTTGGAGCGTCGAAATCAGCGCCTAGCTAATCTGTGATCCCTGTCAACATCAACAATAGCATGAGGCAGATGCTTTGTAAAATTTCTGCAAGCTCAGGCTTACTAATTCAGCCTGGCTTGCTGCCGGCAGCAGCCTGAAACCAGCCCAACACTTGTTATCAGCAGCTCGGTTTAAGCCTGTGCTTCCTTCCATATCTCTGCTATGGCACAAGCCACATGTGTGTTGAACAAGCATCAACGTTTGCACCTAAATCTTTTTGGCACTAAAAGCTACTAGGACTTTAGAGCACTGCTGCTAGCCTGTGCAAACACTCTTGCCCTGTGCTTACTGGAGACTCCAGTGCAACACACTCAGAATCCAGCTTCTGCCACTCCTGTATAACAGCACATCAGATTGTCTCTGATCATCATCAGCATCAGCACCTGCCTGGGCCTTACAGACAATGACAAGTATCACCAAGCAGTTTTGCAACATTCCTGCTGCATGCTAGCTGCTATTCTCTGCTATTCAAGCATAGTGACTGTGTGAACCATTCAATCATACAGATTTGAATCCATGTGTGCATGCATGGTGCTGGTCAAGGCACTCTCTGCAGTTCAGCAGGTTTTATTTGGACACTGCATCAACACTCAGTCAGTGGAACTGCTGAAAGGTCATGAGTGCAGCAGAAGTCACTGCCTTGCGCCAAAAGCAAACACCATCTGAAATTAAGATTGCAGCAAAAGACAGCTTGGGTGCCATGCATTGCGAATGGGAAAGCCTTGGGGCAGATTACCTGTGAAGCAGTGGCACTGGTTTCCAGCAAGTCATGAAGGCAGCTGGCACTCTGGATTCATCTCGCCCCTCATGACACCTGAGCAATGCAAGTCAGGCCCTCAGGTCCAAGGCCGGTGCGTTGCAGCAGCAGACTGACTCCCTTCATTGCCACTTTGCATTTGCCTGCATGCACAGTCATGATCATGCACTGACATGCTGATACCCGTCACAAGAGATACTGCCATGACGCAAACATGATGCAAAACTGAGGGGACATCTGAAAAGTGTGATGCTTTACGTAAGCCTATTTGGCAGGAGCTGCCGGGATTGCATGCACCTAATGCCTGTTGACTAAGCCTGTGTTTCAAACATCATTGTTGTTACTGTTATTAGCAATCTTGCAGTGATGTTGCTTGGTATGGTGGTGTTGCATTGCCTTGACGCTGTGCAGGCATGTGGTAATGAACAGCTACAGTACTGTGCTGAAAGCAGAAGTGCTGCGTGCACCACTTGTTGCACTACAGCATAGCTAGTTGACTTGAGATTTTCCTGTATTGCATCATTACTGACGTGACATGAGCAAACACAGTCCGTAAGTGTGGGCCCCACAGCAAAGCAAGCGAATTACTCACGAGTCCCAACAGAAGGTGATGCCTTTCTTCTTCTGCCTATCTTACCAGTCAAACTGCACTCGGAGTGATCATATCGTTGTACAGTATAAGAAGCACTGCGCTTGCCATTCCAGGTCGGGAGTCACCTGGAGCATACAGGCCTTGGTGTCACTCATGTACCAGACAGGCTTTCTGTTTGCAACCCAGTGTAGCACAATGGCCCTCACGATCCTTCAACTGTGTGCAAGCAGTGTGCCTGTCACTGCTGCAGCATTCAAGACACTGCAACAACAGAGGCTGGCTGTCAGCTTGGACCAATTCAAGCTTACAGCATGAGGAAGTGAGCAAAATTTGGCATGGCATGGCATAGCATTGTGCATTGAGCAAACCTGCAGTGGACAGCAGAGTGGCACAAGTGTGGCACACGTTTGCCAGCTGTAGATGATGCATAGCGGGTAGTGGAAATGCTGGGAATTCGCACCCTAAGACTGGCAGCAGATGAGCCCCAACTGTGAATACTCCATGGGTCACAAACATCCTTCAGGTTTGGACTGATACCCAAGAGAAGCTTCAGCGCCTCTCTTGACCAAAATTACTCCATCCTGTCTCTAGTTGGTGACAGCACCTATAGCAGCAGCAATGCCTCATGCATGTCTACCCATCACTGTTCAAAGTGTGACTGACATGTTGTTGTCTGGAGCAGAGTTTGGTTGATGCATAGGTCTGTGACTGCAAGCTCATTGCAGCAGTCCAATCCACTCATACAAACACTGGTGTGAGTTGGCTGCTTTTCCTGTATACACAGGAAGATTGTATGACAAGCATCCACAGCATCACCAACATCACTGCTTACCACAGAGACACCGTCCAAACGAATACATCGCCAGAACCTCAATGCTGCAGCTCAATGCTGCAGCAGTATGTACCATCCCCCATTTTGGCACTGTGATCCCCAGTGACTTGGTGCAAAAGGCATGGGGACTTCATGTTGTCTGACCTCAACAGACTGTGTCAGCCCTGCAGCACTCAAGGATGACGCGGTTGGTCTATTGCCCTGGCTCAGGCTGGCCACAAGTTATCTAAGAACACAGAATGCAGGCGCACATCACTGCAAGTGCAGCGCAGTGAGTGATCTTCTACAGCAGACAAACCAGGCAAAACATGTCTGGCATATCCGCCATTTGCCAAGAAATTGACCAGGCACTAGAGGGACCAGGCAAGCAAACAAATTACAGCAGTGTGCAACACGACTGCATGTTATTGCAACAAGGGAGTCATGTCAGAGCAAAGCTTACCAAGTCTTTACCCAACTCTTGCAAAAGTTGTCATGTGTGCAAGGCAGCATGGTTCTTGTCCCTTTTGAATGCACTAGCACCCTTGCCGGTGTAATCATCATCATCCACAGAACACTAGTTGCAATTCTGACGATTGCCTCTGAAGCTGCCACACACACGACGTTGCTTTCTGCGACACCTTTCAAGAGCATCTGGCGGCAGTGAAAACTTGCTTCTTGGTGTGAGTGGTACGCTGAGCCACAGAGCGCTTCTTGGCTCCAGGTCGATCTGACAGCCAACTATACTTTGTGCTTGCTGAACTTGTCACTTCAGCTGGACTGACACCGTTTGTTTGAGTGTCAAAGTCGGCAGCAATATCAGGGCAAACAGTTTCCAATGAGTTGCATTTACAAAGCTTCTGCCCACCACAAAAAGGGCATCCATTGCCAAGGGTACGTTGGCTTGCCTGAGCCTGCCAGCTGTGCACCTTGCCCTTCGGACACTCTTGGCAGCACCACCATATGAGCTTGCCGCTTCTTAATGTCGTGTTGTCAGGAAAGTTTCCGTTCTTGCTGTTTCTGTCATGATCCCACTGCTCCAGCAAGGCATGCTTTGCATTTGCAAAAGTAGGGTGCTTCTGCCTAGTGCCGTCTGCTTTCCTACCAGCATTTGCCTTTGCACACTTGGGGCACCCTGTCTTGCCACGCGCCTTATACATCACTGAAGCCTGCCATTCGTGCAAGCAAGCGCTGCACTTCCAATGGGCTTTCATGTTGCTGGAGACAGTCACTTGGTCTGGAGACAATGGATAATTCTTCTGGGCATCCCAAAACAGAGCAACCTGCGGTGGCTTTGTGGCCAGTGTATTGTGCTGACAAATGGCCCTGCCTAAGCAAAAGGGACAGCCTGTCCCATGGATCCTGTTGTGAACACAGGCTTCCCAGACATGTGGAAGACCCTCGGGGCACTGAGCACATGACCACCAGACCTTGGACTTGCTGTATGGCTTTATGAGCATGTTACCAAGGTGTCGGTTGAGCTTCTCATGCCACTGTCCCTGCAGCTCTTCTGCCAGCAGGCTGGTGTCGGGGCCAACCCCATGTTGCTGTTGGTTTTGCTGCTGTGACATGCTGTCAGTGCTGCCATTAATGCCATATGCGTGCCCTGCAGATCAGCGCTTGTTTGAATCCTAGTCAGAATTGAAGAGGAGACACTTAAGCATTTGGCACGCAAATGGCTTAGCTGGCTTGCCAAGTCAAGTGACACATCTATGCAGGAGAAGCAAGTACTCTGGCACACGTACTTTCGCGTACACACTGAGCAACTTTCCGGAACTCTTGTGAGTAGCTGGTCAGCCGCCTGACGCGGTGGTGCACTTGCAAGGGTCGCCTGTAAGTAGGCCATTGCCAGATCTGAGACCTAGTTGTGATTTGCAGCATTCGTGAGCTGCCATTACCCCTTCATATCGATGCTGCAAGGTCTCTCGTGACAAACCTAATATGGAGGCCGTTAAAAGACAGCGTCGCGCCCACACAAGTCGACTTTAGCATGCTCTGATCACAGCACAGAAAATCTGCTGCCTGATACCGCGAAAGTGTGCGAGCAGAGCTCATTCGAGCGAGAAAGTTGCAGTGCTTCCCGTTGCCGTGCACGCCTCGTGAGTCACGCGCCAGCCTGTAGGACTTACGTATAGAACCTAGCTGGCATCTTGCCAGTAACGCCAGCCTGTGCTGCCTAAGCCACATGTGTGTGTGTGTTATCACCAGCGTTTGCGCCTGACTCCACTCTACTAGGACTCTGGAACGCTGCTGCTAGCGTGTGTGCACACTCTTGCCTTGTGCTTGCAGCAGCAGACTGACCCCTTTCTATGCCATTTTGCATTTGCCTGCATGCACAGTATGCACTGACATGCTGATACCTGTCACAAGCCAGAAACGATTGTGACAAAATCACGATGCACACTGGGATCCCAGAATGCCCACTGGGATCATGCATACTGAGCTAGGCATGAAATTAAAGCAATGTTTGCATTCAATAGTCAGTCACAGCAAGTAGCCACCAAGATTCCTTTTGACAGCACAAGCTGACCTGCATTGCGCATCTCCTTTGACAAGCCTTCACTAAAAGACAGGTTCACAGGAGAAGTAATATGACTGAACAAACTCAAGAATTGTCTGGACTGTGTGACAGCATACTATGTGACAGCATACTAGGGTGATTCTAGTGATTCGAGGTTCATCTGCCCCAACACCCAACTGGCGTGTTTGCATTGGCAATGGAAGCATCACAATTGTACAAAGCTTCTGTTATGCTCAAGAAAGCATTTCACGCCTCGCTATATAGCGTCATTCCAAATTTGGCTATCAATCACCGGTGGTACCACAACAGCCTGCTACTTTACTGTTGTGCATAAGATGACTGACTCTGGGCAGGATGTTCTGTCAACTTGCAGGGCGCCTCAACTGTACAAGGCTGCTCCATCGTATGCTACCTCCATATGGCCTGTATGAAGAGGGTATTTGTGCCTATGTCAGCATATACATTGTTCTCAAGGAGGACCATCAGTGATTCATTTTTCTCGATCAGATTTGCCAAAGGTCTCCTCACGCTCAGCTTGTGTGTCATCATCCTTGCTGTCGTCACTGGCTTGCTGACCATTCTGGGAATTGGCAGAACTAGATTGTCCATTCACAGGCTTCTTGCCTTGCATGTCCATGGCTGCCTGTAATGCTTCTAACTGCTTTGTGATCTTGGCCAGCTTCACATTCAACTCCTGCAAGCGAAGAAGCAGTTGAGCAGGACGCTTTGAAGAAAGAAAAGGAAAATTTCTACTTTTCAGCGGTCATAATGGGAGCCTCCTAAGGCGGCAGCCCGGAGCGGAGGCATTGAATTGAGATACTCATGTTTCACAGCATGCTTCTATTTGCTAGATTCTGCAGATTGTGCAACACACTGCAGTTGTACACCACAATAATGATCCGTTCAATCTCTGCGCTGATCTTCTCAGTCTTCTGTGCATGACTCACGCTCATGAATGGCAGAGCAAGCAGTGATGACGGACAGCTCAGCAGGCCATGCCAGGCAAGCCCAGCGTCATTTCTCATCGGTTCTCACCGCTAGGGTGTTGCAAAACCCTAAAAATTTGTTAGGGTTGTTTGATAGATTGTAGGGGTTAGGGTTCTAGCGGCTTTTGCATTTTTCATCTTTAAGGTTTGAGAACCAATGAGACATAATGCTGGGTGCAAGGCACGGCTAAGGAAAGGTGCATGCACATGTTTTACCATCAGTGCAAACACGCTCAAGTGAAACCATGACACGGTAGCCATAGCTGCTGTAGTTGTGACAAGCAGAAGCGCAGGCAGAGAAGTTTAGCATACTGTCTTGTCATCTAGGATGCTCTCCCCTCTGTTGCTGTCAGTGCAGGCACACTCATGCAACAGTGTGGATGTACTCATAGCTGATGCAGTCATGCCAAGCAGAAATGCAGGCAGAGAAGTTTAGCATACCGTTTTGTCATCAAGGATGCTCTCCCCTCTGTTGCCACCAATGCGTGACCACATGGAGTCCATCTCCACCTCATCAGCACTCTCAGGGTTCACCTATATGGCAACAATGGGATCATATAGGGTTTGTATATTTTTGATTAGGGTTTTAGGTGATCGACAGTTTAGGTTCCGGTTTCCGGTTGGCTCCACCAGTTCAGGTTCCGAATAGCTCCACAGTCATGCAATGTACGCATGAAAGCAAGAGCTCAGTCTGCAGACACATTGGCCGAGGTACATTGCCATTATGCATATGCTTGCAGCCGTTTCCCATGATTGTGCAATTGCACAGCTGTTAGTAGACAGGCGTAATGAATTTGCACACAGGGAAACCTCATTGCATCACAGATCAAGTTCTAATGGAACAGACTCATGCGGGTCTGCCAATAACATCCATGAGGGCAAATCTTTGAGGCATGATGTTACCTTGAGCACATGTATGTAGGCAGGGTACCATTCAGGGTTCCTGTTCTTGACCCACTGTGGGACAACCGTCTCAATTTCATCGATCACTTCTGCTTTGCTACATAAAAACCTCAAGCCCTCATTGTCTTTCACCTGCAAACAGCAAGGCCAGCAGTTTGTACATACTTAACATCAAAACTTTTTGATCGTAAGTAGAAAAAGAGAATCTGAACACCAAGCCATGCTGCCTGCAGAGTTTGTTGAATACTGCAACCTCTTCAGTTCCTCGCACTGCTTCCTGCAGAGAAAGAGGTACAGCATTGCATGGGCAATGAGGGCCAAGCACACACAGCACAGCACAGCACACAGCACCGCAGCGCAGCACACAGCACAGCACAGCACAGAACACAGCAGCGCAGCATAGCACACAGGACAGCACAACATACAGCAGAGCAGAGCAGCACAACACACAGCACACAGCAGAGCAGGACAACACACAGCACACAGCATCACATGGTTTTCTATTGTCATGGATGCTGTCATAGCAGGTCTGGCACTGGTCAGAGTGGACCAACTGCAGTGCTTGCAGGTCAGTCTCTCACCTTACTCCAAGAGTCTGTCATGATGCCAACCAGCAGGTTGAGGAAGATGACAGCCACCACAAACATGTAGAGCTCAGTGTGTGAGTCGAGTGCAGTGCAGACATTGGTCACAGAGTGAGTCGAGTGCAGTGTTTGCAAGTAAGTCTCTCACCTTACTCCATGAATCTGTCATGATTCCGACCAGCAGGTTGAGGAAGATGACAGCCACCACAAACATGTAGAGCACCACCAAGCAGATGGCGGCCTCAGGGTTGTGGCAGTCGTAGAAGATGCCAAACTCAAAGCCACTGACCATGAAGTTGAACATGGTCAACCAGGCATGCCAGATGGTGCTGAACTCCTGCACCAAATTCTGTTGTTTAGAATATATATATATTCTTTGTTTGAATACATAAAACTATATATATATATAATGTTTTATGTATGTATACAAAAAGTTCGAAGAACAGCAGTAATCATTGTCACGCTTTGGGAGACAACTATTGTAACCTTTGTCTTGTGTTATCTTCCTTTTCCTGACAAAAATATGAGACAGACACAACAAGTCAAGTGGGTATGTCCAAAACCCAACAGGACGGGATGTGACAGTCATAGGAGGTGGCAAGCTTACAGCAAATCAGGTATACCAGATGATGCTGAAGCTCTGCAGCACAGTCTTGTGCTTGACTGTATCACAAGCTGCAAAGATTGCAAGACAGCAGACAAAACAACCATATGTTCATATTTGTGTACAATCACAACACAGTCTTGTCGTCAGGGTCTGCAACCTGGTCTCTCTCTGGACACTGAAACCATGCATGGCATGCTGTAACAGAACAATACCCAGCCTGATATTGCAGCACATCAACACACGTTATTGTTGGCACGCTGACTGCCGACAGGAACAATGAACAATCTAGTCCAAGGCTCAAGGTGCAGACTATGTTTAACTCATGCAGCAGAATTCAAGTGTATGTTGCTGGACTTCTCTGAACAGGATGTAGAAGGCCCCATCAAAGCCCCACATGGTTTAAGGGGCTGCTCAGGGGTATGCAGAGCCCTGAACCTGGGGGAAGACCAACAGACGAAGGAACCAATGCTCTAGACTGCTCAAGAGGTCAGCAATGCAGCACATGCATGTGAGGAGGTGGCCTGGAACTGCTGTTGGTCTTCTCTGAACAGGATGTACAAGCAAGACCAGTAGATGAAGAAATGAAGGCTCTAGATTGCTCGAGAAGTCAGCAATTCAGCATGTGCATGAGAGGAGGTAACCTTGCACTGCTGCTGGTCTTCTCTGAAGAGGATTGATAAGCAAGACCAATAGATGAAGAAATGAACAATGCAGCATGTGCATGAGAGGAGGTGACCTGGAACTGCTGTTGGTCTTCTCTGAAGAGGATGTAGAAGGCGCCAGCAAAGCCCCACATGGTGAGCACCAGGAACAGCAGAAACCACTTCACATCAGCCACCACTGAGCGCAGTGTGTCCACAAAGGCATTCTTGGTCGGCTGGAACACTCTGCAGAGCATATACAATGCTATGACTACCAGCGACACTACTGCTGCTGCTGCTGCTGCTGCTGCTGCTGTTGCTGCTGATGATGATGCACATGCCAAAGCTGCTGATGCATGCAGTATATGACAAGCATGCTACCTGAATTCTAATGATGGGCCACAAGGGTTTGATATCTGATTGATTCAACAGAACATTTGCAGGAGTTTTGGCCACACACATAGTTGGTCAAGATGCCTGTCATTATTGTGAACAAAGACACACCCGGGATAAAGCAAGACGGTTCTTTCACCTTGCAAAATACTGGATTTTGAGCCACAAAAGACAGTTCTTTCACCTTGCAAGATACTGGATTTTGAGCAACAAAAGACAGTTCTTTTACCTTGCAAAATACTGGATTTTGAGCCACAGCAGGAGGCACTGGCTGGCTACAAGGATGGAGAGAACCTCACTGCGCACATTCAGTCGGCTCAGGTGCAGCACATCTATTGCTATCTGCAAGACACAGCAGCACCTTTCTGTGATTGGTAAGAAGCTTTTGCAAGCATTGCGTGTGTGGCTGGGACATTAGGAGGCAATCTGCAACACATAGCAGCGGCTTTCTCTGACTGGTAACTCCTGTTACATGTAGGGTTTACACACAGCAGCGGCTTTCTTTGATTGGTAAGTCATGTTGCATGTAGGGTCTACACACAGCAGCGGCTTTCTCTGATTGGTGACAAGCTTTTGCAAGCATTGCATGTGTGGCTGGGACATCAGGAGGCAAAGGGCACCAGGCGTGAGATGAGAGTAGTTTCCTGTCTTTGGGTTTGTACAGGACAGGTGAGAAAACTGGTACCCCTGATGAAAAGGAAGAGATGCAAAAAAACACAGAAATAATCTGTCCTCAAGCAGTACCCCAGAGGGGAGCCTTCTATATGTCACCACCAGCCTTTCTTGAATCAATGCTGGAAGGATTAGTCTTTGCATTCTCATCTTCTATTGCCTACCTGGGCAGCCTGGTATAATACTTGGCTTCTCATGAATTGATGCCAAAAGGTGTAGGGTTTTCATTTCTTTTCTTTTCTCTTCTATTGGATGAGGGCAGAATTTGATGACAGGAAATCATGTGGGTTGTGAAACAGAACAGCATAAGGTGCTCTATTGTCAAACGCCTTGAACATTTAGTGCTTAGTGTATGTTGTTTTCCTACTTGTTGCTTGTTGACTCCTCTGATGAGTCCCAAAGACAAGAAATGTAAATTGATTGATTGATTGATTGATAATGGTGCGCACCTGGAGGAAGTATGTTGCCAAGTCCATGAAGTTCCAGGTGCCCCCCCAGGACAGTAAACATATCGAACTGCATCGAATCAAATTGAATGAATCGAATCAAATCAAATCGAATCGAAATGAAGCAAACCTGGAGGAAGTATGTTGCCAGGTCCATGAGGTTCCAAATGCTGAGCCACCTCTTGGGTCCGTACTCCAGCACTGTGCAGATTTCGATGTAGATGAACGGAGTCATGCCCAGCAGTGCCAGGGCTTCACTGGCAACAGTGATGATGCCACGCTTGGTTTCCACCAGCTGTGAAAGAGTCAAAGACAGGTCCTCATCCTGAATCAGAGCACCAAGAATGGCTAACACAAATGTGGTGGTGTGACAGCGCATGCTTTGGAGTCAGTCTCAATGTTGCCATGAGACAATACGAAATGTCGTAATCCAGAGTGTTTTTGGACAGATATTTGGACAGACTTTCAAGCTGCAGTTTCAGTAGAGCTGGGCTGTAATGCATGACCTTGGCGTATGCAAGCAGCGATGCAGGATTCTAAGACAGCATAAGTCCGTGTTGTCGTTGAGAACTTGAAGCACAGAATGGGCAGGGCAGGGCAGGGCAGGGCAGGGCAGGGCGGGGCGGGGCGGGGCGGGGCGGGGCGGGGCGGGGCGGGGCGGGGCGGGGCGGGGCGGGGCGGGGCGGGGCGGGGCGGGGCAGAGGCAGGGCAACAAAACAATTGACAAGGGCTCACCTGAAAGAGCAGCATGAAGACCTGGAAGGCCAGCAACCAAACCATGTAGAATGCAAACTCCAGTAGCAGTAGCTTTCTGGCCCACCTGCAGTCATTGACCTGTGTCAGCTCTTTTCAATTCTGAAATGTCTATTGTGATTCAGACAATGTCATCCCTACACTGGAAATCTAAACTCAGAAACGTTTGGGGACGAGAGATGTTTTAGCTCTTTTCAATTCCCTGTGCAACTTACACTACAAATAACAGCACTTGCTACTTTATGTATGGCTTGCAGCATTATGTCATGTAGGAAAGCAGCACTTTGATGAAGAATCACAAGAGGGACAAGCCAGAGCTCAAAAATTGTTGGGAAGGCACTCACACCTGTCCCATTTGAAGTTGATGACTGATTGCACTGCTGGAAGCCCAAACACCATTTGAGAGCAGGCCTGATCCTGCCAGCGCTTGAGCAAGGGGTTTAGTAATCCTGCATCATCTGCTGCTGCAGCGTTCCTGATTGTCACCACATGGGCTTCAACTTCAATTTTTCCTGTCCATCCTATACTGCAAAATAATTGTCAATGTTGAAGGCTCACTAGTTTCCTATGTTGCTATGTTGGAAGCTCGCGTTATGGCTGCATCATGTTGCAGCCGCTGCACTTGCAATGCTCCAGGCATGTGACTTTGCCATGATTTTGATGTTTGTTTTCTGCTAGGCAGATTGTGAGCAGGTCATGAATAGTGAGAACCAGAGCACACCACGAAACAATCTGGACTGTGCTCAGCACTTCTGCATTTGCAATGATGGCTGCCTTGTGCACCACAGAGGAATGCACCAAGTGTGTACAAAAATCAAGACACAGGCAAGGCCAGTCAAGATCAGTCAGGGCGCTGGAATGAACCTTTGGCTTTCTTGGAGGCGTGCGCAGGGTCCAAGAAAACGTGCATTTTTCTGCGCCATTCTGGCTCAAAATCTATGTTTCGCTGCTGGCTGCCCAACGTCAGCATCCCAGTCCCTCTGATCAGAGGAAGCACAGCAGTGTCCTATATTGTGTGAGCATGTTTACATAACAGCAATGTGCACGTGGGCAGACTCTGATTGACAGGGCAATATGCAACTTGAAAAGCAAGTGTGCGCAACTATGCATTCTGTTGTGGGCATGCAAATGAGATCCCACCAGCATAAAGCTGGATACTGGCAACTTACCGGAACACTGAAGCTCCCAAGCGAGCTATGACTATGACTTATAGGTAGGGTTTTAAAGTAGTAAAATGGTGTAGTAATGTGCTTTCACAGTGCGCTTTCTCACTTTGAAAGTGAGCAGCTCTGAGCAACTTCGTTTAAGGTACGTGA
>JAABUP010005575.1_pt1 | contig 18908 bp, 27 predicted proteins | sample 5559201 | NCBI WGS metagenome assembly JAABUP01 (sample SAMN10711887, study PRJNA513373) | rock metagenome | isolation source: Antarctica rocks | place: Antarctica
TGCTGGGCAAGCGGGTGTCCGACGGCGGGTCGGGCCTGGACGACCTGGCCGTCGGCCTCGCCGTCGGCGCCGTGGTACTGAGTCCGCTGGCGGCGGGCACCGGGGCGGTGTGGACGTCACCGTGGTTGTTGGTGCTTGGGGTCGGGGTGGGGGTGCTGTCCTCGGTGGTGCCCTACGCGTTGGACCAGGTGGTGCTGGCGCGGGTGGGCCGGGCGCGCTTCGCCCTGCTGCTGGCGCTGTTGCCGGCTACCGCCGCCGTCGTCGGGCTCCTCGTGCTGGCGCAGGTGCCGACCTGGCCGGAAGCAGCCGGCATCACCCTGGTGGTGGCCGCGGTGGTCCTCACCGGTCGAGCGCAGCGCGCTGATCCCGTCGAATCGGGGGTGCCGAACGGTCCTGCGCGGCTCTGCCAGGCTGGTGCGATGACAACCGAAGCACTGCTGCACATGAGCACCGTCGCCCAATGGCGCGCCGCACTGCAGGTCGGTGAGCTACGCCCGGACTCGCTGCACACCCAGGGCTTCGTCCATCTGTCCACCCCGCAGCAGGTGCACCTGCCGGCCAACCGGCTGTATCCGGGGCGCACCGACCTGGTGCTGGTCTGCCTGGATCCCGCGCAGCTGGGCAGGGAGGTGCGTTGGGAGCCAGGGGTCGTGACGGATCCTGGGTCGATGCGCTTTCCGCACTTGTACGGCCCGCTGCCCACCTCCGCGGCGGTGGCCGTCGTGGCCTACCTGCCCGGTGCCGACGGGGTGTTCCGGTCGCCGACCCTGCTGCCGGACGTGGCGCCGCACTCGGCGGAGGCCACCGGGTCGCACCCGGACACCCCTGCACGGCCGTGAGGCCTCCCTCGTCGCCCAGAGGTAGGCCCCAACCCCGTCAGTCCAGGTAGTCGCGGATTAGGGACGCATGAGCGGTGTGCTCAACGGCGTATCTCCTGCCCAGGTCAGAGCGTTATGGGGTGCAATATCCTGGACTGAGAGCGCGCATTCTAGTCCGTTGTGGACGGTGCGCGAGTCTCGGTCCTCGAACGAAGGACCCACCCACCATGACCCACCCACCGACCACCGTCCCTGACACCATCCCCGCCACCGACCGACCGACCACCGCGGAGGTGGCCGCGCTGCTCCGCGAGATACCGACCCGGGACACCCCGGATGACCTCACCGATGCGTGGATCGCCCGTAGGGATGCGATTCTCGCGCTGATCGCTGCGGGTGCGCGATGAGCGCCGGTGAGACCTTCGACCCGAACTACACCCCCGCCGATCCGGTAGCGGAGGCGCTGGACCTGTTCGCCCGGATGCCGGTCATCATCGGGGAGGAACCGGACTCAGAGATTGCGGCCGTGTACGAGGACATCGCGGCGATGATGGGCCGGGAAGGGGTGCTCGACGGGCTCGACTGGAACGACGCCCGCGGAGCTGTTGCCGCGATGGCCTTCGACATCATGGAACGCGGCCCCGATCACCTGCTCATCCGGGCCGGGTGGATGCGCGCCGAGGTCCGCAACGGTGGCCCGCTGCACGAGCCGGTGCGGGTGGCCGAGGCGGTCGAGCGGCTCTACAACCTGCTCGTACCGGTGCCCTCGTCATGACCGCGACGACCCCACCCGACTAGAACGGCCCCTGAGAGCGCCGTACAGCCACGAACGGCCCTGCCCCGGTGTATCGGGGTGGGGCTGTTCTGTGTCGGTCCCCTGCGCGCGCGGGCGCGAGCCACCCGCTCGTTATTTGTGAATCCCCAAATACGTCGGTCCCCTGCGCGCGCGGGCGCGAGCGGGGTCGGGTACATCGGCCTTCTTCTCGACCGGTCGGTCCCCTGCGCGCGCGGGCGCGAGGCGACCTGTCGGCAGGTGGAACAAATGTTCCACGTCTGTCCCCTGCGCGCGCGGGCGCGAGCCTGGAGTTGGCTGTGCCAACTGCAGGTAGAACGTCGGCGCCGGCGAGCGGCAGCCGCGTACCGGTCCCTGGCCACGTACGAGCAGGAAGCCAAACGGCAGCAGTCCGAATCGAAGATCGGGAACACTCACGCGCACAAAACACCTGTGGCCACGTGGCCACAGGTGAATGGTGAGGGCACTGCGCCGAAGGACGACGATTCCGAGCCGGCAGCGGACCCGAAGCGCGCACCCCTCTCGCGGGACAAGGCGGCGAAGGCGGCGAACGTGTCCGGACGAACCGTGGCACGGTACAAACGCCTCACACAGCAAGCGCCGGACCTCGCCGCGAAGGTAGACGCCGGAGTCGAGCGCCTGATCGCCGTCACGGACTGGTATGGCCAGGTCGGGGGCGTGGTCGAGGATGGTGCCCGCGTCAGCTAGGGCGGCACTCCACGTCGCACTCGTGGGTAATTCCCCACGTTTGACGCTTCCATACGCCCACTTGCCGTTCACCCGCTTCCCGTCCAGCACCAGCGACATCCCTGTGGACATCGCGAGCTGGCCGGTGGACTGGTGGCGGCGAGAGGCCCTTGACGCCGGTCTAGGTGGCGCTCGCGGCCAGGGCGACGAGGTAGGCGCGGACCTGGCCGCGGGTGTTGACGCCGACCGGCCAGGTCCACGGCTGCGTGCTCGCCTCCCACTGGTCGCCGGCCCACGCCGTGAGGGCGGCCTCGGTGCGCAGGGCGTCGGTGGTGCGGCTGCGGCGCTGACCGGGGTGGTGGGAGGCCCAGACCCGGCAGGAGTCCGAGCACCACACCCGAGCATTGCCCTGTGCGCGCAGGGGCGGCAGGACCACCGGGCACACCCGGCAGGTCGGCAGCCGGGGCAGGAGAGCGATCGGGTCTGCACCGGGAGATTCGTAAGCGGGGGGAGCGGCAGTACCTTGCGGTGGTTGACGAAGGCCCCCGGGGAGGGGTGGACCCCCGGGGGTCACACCTGCCGTCCCGTGAGGCTGCGCGGCTTCTTCGGGCGGCCGGCCTGCTCGGCGGCGATGCGCTCGGCGGCCTCGTTGCGCATCGCGTCCAGCGCGGTGTCGAACTGGGTGCGGGTGGGCAGCCACACCTGTGCCTCACTGTTGGTGACGACCCACCGGTCGAAGTCTTCGGTGCCGAGCTCGGGCCAGGGCAGCACCGGGCGGCCGTCGTCGGGCAGGCTCACGAACTGGCCGGGCGCCTGGGCCGCGATGAGGTCGGCGACGTTGCTGATCGCGAGCAGCTCGCGGTTGGCGTTGGGTTCGGGCCACAGCCGGGCCACGAGCACGGCCTGAGCGGAGCGGATCTGCTGGTAGTCAGCGAACGCTGCGCACCAATCGGTGAAAGCGTCGGTGGTGCCCGCGGTGATCGACTGTTCGGCGGTCACGTTGCCGCCCGCGGTGGCGGCCTCGGACAGGGCGGCCAGGGTCACGGCCAGGCGATCGGCCAGGTGGGTCAGCACCCGGGTCTCCCCGGTGCGCACCGCCTGGTCCCGGCGGTAGGCGAGGTCGGTGGCCACCCGGTGTAGGACGTCGGCCGTGCGGTCGCCGAGCTGCTCGACGGCTACGTCGTGGGCCAGGCGTTGGGCGAGGTCGGCGGGCACCGGGTTCCCCGCGAGCAGGGCGCGGGTCACCTCAGCGGCCACGTCGGCCTTTCCCGGCTGGGCGGGCTCGGGGGTGGCGAGCAGCTCGGCCAGGGCGGCCGCGGCCCGGGCGTAGTCCGGCAGCGCGGCCAGGGCGGCGCGCAGCACCGGGTTGGGGGTGGAGTGCAGCGAGGTCAGCTCGCTGAGCGGGATGGCGATCATCGGGCCGCCCGCCCGGTGCGGTCGGCGTACATCTGCCGGCCGGCCGCCAGCGAGCCCTTGCCGGCCGGTGTGGTGGTGGGTGCGGCCGGGGGTCGCACCCGGGCGACCAGGTCGGCGAAGTCCGCATCGTTGAGCGAGGCGAGGTAGTCCTCGATCCCGCCCATGAGGATGTCTGTGGGGCTCTGTGTGGGCACGGTGGTTCCCTTCTCTCAGGCGGCGGTGCGCTCGGTGCGCACCCGCTGGTAGCACTGGATGGCTCGGCGGTCGAACAGCCACACCCCGCCGATCTTGCGGCCGTCGAGGTCGTGGGCCAGGCGTTGCACCTGTCGGCGTCCGATGCCCAGCAGGTCGGCGGCCTCGGTGGTGCTCACCTCGTCCGCTTGCGGAGACCCTGCGCCCTGCACCTCCGGTGCGACGTCGTCGTGCCCGGCCTGCGACGCGTCCCGCTCCGCGGTCGCTGCCGTCCGGAGCAGGGCCTGCAGCGTGTCGAGCCGGGGCGCAGGCGTGCCGCCCTTGGAGCGCACCGCCCGCAGCCCCATTGCGAGCAGGTAGTAGGTGTCCAGGACTGCGAGGCCCTGCAACAGGACGGCCCGCTCACCGACGAGTTGGACCGCGGGGGCCTGCCTGTTCACTGCTCGGCCCGGCCCGGGTCGGGGACCTGCCCGGCCCACACCCCGCGCCGCACACCGCGGGGCAGGGTGTCGGCCAGCGCGGCGCAGGCGGCCAGGCACGGGCAGCCGTCACAGAGGGCCTGAGCGCGTCCGTGCCGCTCCGTGGCAGCCGAGGCGACCTCACCCTCGCCCGGCGGGTCGAACAGGTCGTGGTGGCCCACACAGTGGGCGGCGGCGAACACGTCGGGGTCGGCGAACACCCCGGCAGTCGAGCCGGTGGCAGTCACGACGTCCCCCCTCGGGTGGTGGCCGGGCGGGGTGGGGATGCGACGTCGGCCGTGTCGGCGAGGTGCAGGCGGTGCAGCGGGCAGGGGCCTCCCGGGTCGCGGGTCAGGTAGGGGCAGCCCGGCTCGGAGCACCGGACCACCGGGGCGCGGGTGCTCACGGGGTGTCTCCTGCAAGCTCCACGTGCACCCGGTACGACCGGGCGGGTTCACCTGTAGGCCGGTGGCAGTGAGCGATGCGGGCGCCCGGGTCGGCGTGCCTTGGTGGCCACCCGTGGGTGTGCCGCTTGCCGCAGAACGGGCAGCGCACCCGCACCAGCCGGGCACCGTCGCGGACGCGCACGCGGAGAACCTCGGCGACCGGCAGCTCGTGCACCACGGGGGCGGTCATGCAGCACCGGCCTTCGAGCAGGCCGCGCAAACGTCTCGGCCGGCGACGACGAGGAGCAGCTCCTGGCCGCAGTGGGCGCAGTGCCCGTCGGGCGTCGGTCCATCGCGCCTCCCCGGGGTCCGGAAGTCCAGAACCTCCGGAACCTGTGGAACGTCGCAGGTCAGCGGGGGTGTTTCGGGTTCCGGAGCCGAACCGGGTTCCGGAACCTCCCCGCCCCGGGTTCCGGCAGGTTCCGGAGGCTGCACCGTGTCCGGAACCCACGACGGTGCCTCTGACCTGCGCGGTTCCGGCGGTTCCACAGGTTCCGCTGTTTCCGACCCCGGGGAGGCGCCTTCCCGCTGCCAGGCGTCCCAGAAGGCCTCCCGGCGGTAGCCCTGCGCCGATCGGCCGTCGATCTTGACCTTGGTCGAGCGCACCTCGTACTGGGCCAGCAGGCGAGCCAGGCCCCGGGCGTCCAGCGGCACCCCGCGCAGCGACGACCACGGTGCGTCCAGCAGGGTTACTGCCTCCCCCTCGGCGTCGGTGGTGTAGGCGGTCTCCCCGTGCAGCCGGGCCAGCAGGTCAGCCGTGGAGCGGATGAGAGCGTCGCCGAACACCAGGTGCAGGTCGCGTAGCAGCCGCACCCCCAGGCTCACTGTGCGGTCGTTGGCCACCGCGCACAGGGCCACACAGGCCTCCCAGGCGAGCCCGGGCCACCGCCCGCCGGCGGCCTCGGCGACGGCCAACAGAGGCTCCCACACCTCGGCGGGACGATCCACGATCCCGTGGGGCAGCGTCGGCCAGGCAGCTCCCACGGCCTCGCCCTCACGGATGGCCCACGCCGCGAGCTCGTCGCGCAGCTCGTAACCCTGCTCGGCGTGCACCCGGTGACGGAACGGCTCCACCGGCTCGGAACTTTTGCGCTTGCGCATGCGGACGATGACCGACCGGCTCATCAGCGTGTCGGGCAGGTCGCCGAGCCCGGCCAGGGCCACCGCGGCGAACACCGGGAAGTGCTCCACGGCGTGCGTCGGGCCGACGCACCGCGGGATCGTGGCGCCCCGCTTGTACCCGGCGTTGAGCAGCGCGCGTAGGTCGCCGTTGTCGTCGTCCTTGCCCTTGCGCCCGAACACGGTGTCCACCTCGTCGAACAGCAGCGTCGTCGTCTGGTTGCGCATGGTGCGGAAGATCGCCGGCGGGGACGCGGAGAACACGAACATCGTGTCCGGGGTCAGCAGGTCCAGAACCTCCAGAACCCGGGTCTTCCCCGAACCGGGCTCGGGGCTCAGCAGCGCCAGCCGCGGCGTGGTGTGCAGGTGCACCACGAGGTGCGCGTGCGCCGCCCAGAGCACCGCAGCCACCAGGGCGTGCTCGTCGGGGAACCGGCAGAACCGGCCCACGAACACCATCACCCGGTCCAGCAGCCCGGCACCGTCCCGCTCGTCCGCGCCCTGGTGCAGCTCGCCGTCCTCATCCACCCACACGTCAGTGGCCTCGTCCGTCCCGTACGGGATCATCGGGACACCACCACGACTGCCTCGCGCGGTAGGGGCCGCAGACCACCAGCCTGCCCTCGACCGCATCGCTCGGTCTGCTCCGTGCTGAGGTAACGCTCGCAGTCGTACACGGCGAAGGCCCACTCCACGGCGAGCTGCTGCTGGAGCAGCGCGCGGGTGTCCTCGGTCAGCTCTGGGTTCCACACCACCCGCCACAGCTCGGCGAGCCGACGGCCCGGGACCTTGCTAGCGACCTCTTCGCCCATGTCCCCGTACTCCAGCAGCGCACAACCGGCGACGTGGAACAGCCACGGACTCAGCAGTTCCCACACCGGCGAGTCGAGAGGGCACCGCATGGTGATCTCGTAGGCGATGGTCCGGTGGGTGAGGTGCTGGGGGTGCGTCGGGAACGGCCACAGGATGCGGATCACGTCCACCAGGTCGTGCGGGGCGGCCCAGGTGTCGGGGTCCAGCTCGTACAACTCCTCGATGATGCGGGCGAGCATCTCCCCGATCTCGTACTCCGAGGGCACGTCGCCGGAAGGCACCGCGGCACTCGATCTGTCAGCTTCGTAGGACTTGCCGTCACGACCGACGACTCGGCGGCCAGGTGACCCACTGTGGGTCACCTGGAGGTCTCGGGCGACGGTGGACTGGCCGACACCGGCGATCTCGGCGATGACGCGGGAGGACAGTCCGCCTTCGGCCAGCGCGTGCACCGCCGGACGACGGAACGCGGCACTCAACCCGGCCAGGGCGTCGTGGTACTCCCCTGCGACGTACGCCGTCCAGGATGTGTAGCCGAGGGCCAGATGGTCCTCGGCGGCCTGGGCTTCCTCCAGCAGCAGGCCTACCTTCTCCGTGGCGGAGGTGACGGTGCCCAGCAGCAGCCGCACCCGGTCACGGCGGCGGGACGCGTCGGACACGATCGCGGGCGCAGTCACGCGACCACCGCCCGGCGTCGCTCCAGCTCGGCGTGGCTCGGCCGGCGGCTCGCAGCTGACCAGTCCACGGCGGCACTGATCGCGTACGACGCCTCCCGTAGCGCCGTGAGACGTGCCTCCTCGTCCAGGCGCGCCCGGTCCCAGCACACCCATTCAGCCCGCGCGCAGCGGTCATGCAGGGCCAGCAGGTGCACCAGCAGTCGGGCGAACGGCGAGGCGCCGGCCCGTGGGCCGACCGCGAGGGCCAGGGCATCCACGATCGCGGCTCGCTCGCCGGACCAATCTCGGTGAGGCGGCCAATCGGGTACGTCCACGTCGGACTGTCCGGCTGTACACTCCGAAGCAGACGGTTCGCTGTGGTCGGTGGCGGTCTGTGTGGTGCTCTGGGCCTCGTCCTGGTCGAACAGGGCGGGGCCGCACCCGTCTCCGGGGATCACGCGGCACCGCCGGCGGCCAGCGCCTCGGCGTCAGCGGCGGCGGCCTCGGCCTCGGCCTCGGCCTCGAGGGCGGGTATCGCGGCGCGTGCCTCCGCGGCACGACGCCGGGAGCGAGCGGACTTGAAGGCCAGGCGCGTGAAGTACGCCTTCCTAGCATGCTCGGCGCGGATTTCCCGTTCCTGCAGAGTGAGCACGCTGTCGGGGTCGACTTCGCGCTCGAACCTGTCGAGCATCGCGGCGCGACCGGCCGCGGTGCGAGACGTCCGATCCGTGGTGGTGGCCCAGGAATCATGGGCGGCGATGCGAGCGCGGAGGACGCGCTCGGAAGGTGAAAGTGGCACGACGAGACTCCTGTGGATAAGAGTCTCGGTGTCGATCTCCGAGGTTGCGGGCTAGTCCCGACCGACGTACTACCGGGAAGGTAGCACGACGTTCAGGCCGGGCAGGCTGGACACACCGGTCAGGTGCTCCATCCCGACCGTCCACCGCGCCCAGTGCCGCTGGCACTCCAGCTCCCAGGTCTCTCCCTGGACGATGAGCCACCGCGCCCGGTGGCGGGGGCGGTGGGCGGACTGCGCCCGGCGCGTTGGGATGGCGAGGAAGTCTGCGTGCTGGCGGTCGAGGTGGTGGGGAACGACAACGACGCGGAGGAGCAGCCCAAGCTTCTCGCACCTTGCGCACCGAACCTCGGCGACCGTCAGTCGTCGGCGCGCGGCGGGCGCCAGGTCCGCGACCCACGTGGCGACCACCTCCGCGTCATCCTCCACCCTGGCCGTCCCGGCGAGAGCAGCCTGAAGGTTGAACGAGGCCTCGGCGACGCAGCGTCGCTCGAACTCGGCGGGTGAGAGCCCCGACTGCACCCGCTGGGCCTCTACCGCCGATCGGAGGTCGGCCAGCGTCACCACGCTCACAGGTCGCCCAGGTTCAGCCCGCGGGCCTCCTCGGCGGCCCGGCTGGACGCCTGCGCCTTGGTGTAGCGCAGCAGCATGTCCGGGCGGGTCCAGCCGGCGACGGACATGAGGCCGCCCTCGGAGCCGCCGGCGGCCAGCCACCGGTGCGCGGCGGTGTGCCGCAGCAGGTGGGGGTGAAACCCGACGATCCCGGCCGCGGCGGCGCGCACGGCGAGGGTCTTGTGCAGGGCGTCGTAGCTGAAGCCCTTGCCGCGGTCGCCGAGCCACAACGCGGGGGTGGCGGCGAGGCGATGCGCGCGGCGCAACCGCAGATAGCGGTCGATGGCCTGCGCAGTCGCCGGCCCGAACGGCACCACCCGGCCCTTGCCGCCCTTGCCGCGGCGGATGATGACCAGCCCCCCGGGCAGGTCCACGTCGACCAGCTCGATGGCGACCACCTCACCGGCCCGGGCCCCGGTCTCCAGCATGAGCCGCAACATGGCCTCGTCGCGCCGGTACCGGAGCACCTGGGCGGGGGTGAGCCCTTTCGGCGGGATGCACGCGGTGAGCAGCGCGCGCAGTTCGTCGTCGGTCAACGGCTCCACCACTTTGGTGTCGAGCTGGGGGGCTTTGATGCCCAGGAACGGATCAGCTGCGAGTTCGCCTTCCTCGGTGAGCCACGCGGCGTAGCGGCGCACCGCGAGTTGGCGGGCCACGGCGGTGGCGGGGGCGTTGCCCCGGTCGAGCAGGGCCGTGGTCCAGGCGCGCAGACTGGACCGGCTCAGCGGCGCCACGTCGTTGGCGACGCACCAGGTGAGGTAGAACCGCACGCCGTCGGTGTACGCCGCGATCGTCTGGGCGCTCTTGCGGTCGGCCCGCAGCGACAGCAGCCAGGACGGCAGCAGCACGTCGAGGTCAGGTGCTGGGGAAGTGGCGGCCACGGCCTGACCGTAGCAGGAATACCTGGACTAAGAGCGCTGTGCTGTGTATCGTGAGGCAGGTCAGGCACCCAATAAGGCACCTGACCTGCGGCAACACTTGTCCGCGACTATCTGGCTCAGTCCAGGTAGTCGCGGAGGACCTGTGAGCGGGACGGGTGACGCAGCTTGGACATCGTCTTGGACTCGATCTGGCGGATCCGCTCACGGGTGACCCCGTACACCTGGCCGATTTCGTCCAGGGTGCGCGGCTGACCGTCGGTGAGACCGAACCGCAACCGGACCACCCCGGCCTCCCGCTCGGACAGGGTGGCCAGCACGGACTGGAGCTGGTCCTGCAGCAGGGTGAAGCTGACCGCGTCGACCGCGACGACGGCCTCGGAGTCCTCGATGAAGTCACCGAGTTGGCTGTCACCCTCGTCGCCGATGGTCTGGTCCAGGCTGATCGGCTCCCGGGCGTACTGCTGGATCTCCAGCACCTTTTCCGGGGTGATGTCCATCTCCTTGGCCAGCTCCTCCGGGGTGGGCTCACGGCCCAGGTCCTGAAGCAGCTCGCGCTGGATGCGGCCGAGCTTGTTGATGACCTCCACCATGTGCACCGGGATGCGGATGGTGCGGGCCTGATCGGCCATGGCGCGGGTGATGGCCTGGCGGATCCACCAGGTGGCGTAGGTGGAAAACTTGTAGCCCTTGGTGTAATCGAACTTCTCCACCGCGCGGATCAACCCGAGGTTGCCCTCCTGGATGAGGTCCAAGAACGCCATGCCGCGGCCGGTGTAGCGCTTGGCCAGCGACACCACCAGGCGCAGGTTCGCTTCCAGCAGGTGGTTCTTGGCGCGGTTGCCGTCCCGGGTGATCCAGGTCAGGTCGCGTCGCACGGGAACGCCAAGCTTCTCGCCCTTCTCGGCGATGACCCGCATCCGCTCGGTGGCGTACAACCCGGCCTCGATGCGCTTGGCCAGCTCCACCTCCTCCTCGGCATTGAGCAGCGCCACCTTGCCGATCTGCTTGAGGTAGGCACGCACCGAGTCGGCGGACGCGGTGAGTTCGGCGTCTTTCCGGGCTTGGCGCAGCGCTTCGGACTCCTCCTCGTCCCAGACGAAGTCGCCGGAGGCCTTGTCCTTATCCGACGGCTCAGCGTCGACCTCGTCCTTGTCGTCGTCGCCAGCGGCACCGACGGCGACGACCTCGACGACGTCGCTATCGATCGAGGGGTCACCCACCAACTCCGCCGCAGTGGGTTCCGCGCCGAGGTCGACGACCTCGACGGCATCCACGGCAGCGTCCGGGGCAGGTGGGGCGGCCATTGCGGCCGAGCTGCTCGGCGCGGCCGCCTTCCTGGCCGTGGCCTTCTTCACCGCCGCCTTCTTGCCTGCCGCGCTTTTGACTGCCGCGCTTTTGACTGACGCGCTCTTGACTGGGGCCTTCTTCGCGGACGCCCTACGGGTCGCGCTAGTGGTGGGGGCTGCGCTGCTGGTGGAGGCTGCGGTGTCCTGGCGGGTATCGGTGGCTGCCACGTACGCCCTTTCGCGACGGTCTCGTGCGGCGTCACGCCGAGGTGGTGGCCTTGGCGGAGAGGTCGTGTGGTTGGGCTGGCTGCGAGCCTCGCCCTCGGACCCATTGTAACGACACTTCCTCTGGGTGGTTCTCCCTCAGGGCCGGACGCCGGTGTCTACCGCCAGCGCGGCGCCGACAATGCCGGCGGTGTTGCGCAACGTCGCGGCAACGACGGGCGTCCGGTTGTCCAGCAACGGGATCCACTTGTCGGCTTTGCGACTGACCCCGCCCCCGGCGATGAACAGGTCGGGCCAGAGCAGGTCCTCCAGCGTCCGTAGCACCCGGGAGACGTGCGGCGCCCATTCCTTCCACGACAGGTTGTTCTCGTCCTTCACCGATGCCGCTGCGCGATGTTCGGCTTCCTGCCCGTCGACCTGCAGGTGGCCGAATTCCGTGTTGGCGAGCAGCACCCCGTCCTGGATGACCGCGGACCCGATGCCGGTGCCGAACGTGAGCAGCACGATCACCCCATCGACGTCCTTGCCGGCACCGTAGAGGTTCTCGGCCATGCCGGCCGCGTCAGCGTCGTTGACCACGGTGATCGTCCGGCCAGGGAGCACGGCGGAGAACAATGCGACGGCGTCGGTGCCGATCCACCCCGGGTCGACATTGGCCGCAGTCCGGGCCGTGCCCCCCTTGATCACGCACGGTAGCGTGAGTCCCACCGCACCGTCCCAGTCGAACTTGCCGACCAGCGCGGCGACGGTGTCGGCGACCGCCTGTGGGGTCGCCGGGTGCGGGGTGTCGATGCGTGCTCGCTCCCCAAGCAGCTCCCCGGTCCGCAGGTCGACCAATCCGCCCTTAATGCCGCTGCCGCCGACGTCGACACCGAAGGCGCACCCAGCGACCCCCGGCCCCGTTGGCGTCGCCGCCCCTGCTCGTAACATGGTCCCGACCCTCCTCGGTGTTGGCGCGCTGCGACGCGCGTGCGTGGGGGAACCCTAGTGCGGCCGGCCATGCCGGGCGGTGGTGTGCTGAGGTGGGCGGGTGGACGACACCGGCACCAGCCCCACTGCTCCGCAGTTGCGGGATATCGCTGTGCACCTGGCAGGCGCGGCGGCAACGCTGGTGCGCCGCCGCCGGCGGGAGGTGTTCGGGGACCTGGGCGGCCAGCTGCCCACCGATTCAACCGGCGCGGCCGTCGCTACCAAATCCACCGACACCGACCCGGTGACCGTGGTCGACACCGAATCCGAACAGCTGCTGCGGGCCGAGCTGGCCCGACTACGGCCGCACGACGCCGTTTTGGGTGAGGAGGGCGGGGGAGACCCCGCCGACGTCGCGGGATTGCGCTGGGTGCTCGACCCGATCGACGGCACAGTGAACTTCCTCTACGGGCTGCCCAGCTACGCGGTGTCGGTCGGCGTGCAGCGGGACGGGATCAGCATCGCCGGTGCGGTGGTGGACGTGCCGGCCGGCCGGGTCTTCGCCGCCGCGCTGGGTGGTGGCGCGACGTGCAACGGCGCGCCACCAGCGCGCGAGTGGCGTCACCTCGGCCCGGATGGCCCTGGTCAGCACGGGGTTCGCGTACTCGGTGCCGCGTCGGACGCTGCAGGGCGAACTGCTCGCCAAATTGTTGCCGCAGGTGCGCGACGTCCGGCGGATCGGGTCGGCTGCGCTGGACCTTTGCGCGGTGGCCGCCGGGTGGGTCGACGCCTACTACGAGCACGGCACGAACCCGTGGGACTGGGCCGCCGGTTCGCTGATCGCGCAGGAAGCCGGTGCCACGCTCACCCTGCCGGCACCTGACGCGTTGAGCCCTGCTGGGCAGCTACTGCTGGCCGCGGCCCCCGGGGTGCACGCCGAGATGAGCACGCTGCTTGCCCGGCACACCCCGCCCCAACTGGGTTGACCCCGGACGCGGCTGACCCCTGGAGCGGCTCAGCAGCGGGTGTTGGTCGCCGCGTCCAAGGTGGCTTGGTCCACCACCGGTGGGGTCTGAGACTTCTTGGCGTCGTTGAGGGCGGTGAGGACGGTCGTGGTGGCGCCTCCAGGAGCCAGCTGGCCGAACGTGGTGCCCAGCGCGAGGTCGAGTCCGGGGTCGGTGCGCGCGTCCTGCACCAGCTCCGCGCAGGGCACCACCAGTTGCAGGGTGCGCGCCTGCGCGAGGCCAGCAGGCCCGAACCGGATCTGGCCGACGCACTGCATGTTCTGATCGGTGTACACGGTGTCGTTGCCGGCCGGGTTCTTGGCAGCGGTGAAGCCCAGCTGCACCAGCTCTGCCGAGACCAACGACGCCTGCCCGCGCACCCCGTTGGCGTTCAGCACCCGTACTGCCACGTCGACGGGAGCTGCGGGTGTCGCCGCGGCCAGCGCCGTGCGTGCCACCGGGGTGCCTGGCGCGGCGGTGGGGCCGGGAGCCGCCGCCGGGGGAGTCCCCGCCGGGGGAGCCGCCGCCGGGGTAGTCGCCGCTGGTGGTGGGCAGCCGATAGCACCGGTCAGCTGGGCCTGACTACCCAGCACCCGCATCCATATTGTGGTCACCACCACGGCCAGCAGCACCAGCAAGGCCAGCGCGGGCAGCGGTCTACGCCGGCGGTAGGTTCGCCCTCCCGCCGACCGCTCATCTGACATCGTTGCCACCGCGTGCCCGGACCTTTCCCTCCGCCGCCGCACCGCGCGGGCCAGCCTCCCCACAGTAGGACGCGGTCAGGTACCCACCCCGACTGCCGCGCCGGACACGGCGCTCAGGCCGGTCACTCGTCACCGACGCCCACGTCGAGCACGTGGTGGCCCAGTGCGATCAAGGGGTCCAGCGCCCCGCGCAAGCCGGCGCCGGTTCGAGCGTCGGCGGCTCCGGTGCTCGCCCGGGCTACCACCCCGGCGAGCACGACGGCCAGCTTGAACGCCCCGAAACCCACATAGAAGGGCACCTGCGCCAGGAGGTGGTCGTGGTCGAGCCCGCGGCGTTGGGAGTATCGCGCCAGCACCTGTGCCCGGGTAGGAAAGCCGGGTGCGCTGCTGGCAGCAGGCAGGTACTGCGCAGCGTTCCATACGGCGGCTTCGTCGGTCTGGTGCCAGTAGACGAGCAGCAGCCCGAGGTCGGCGATCGGGTCGCCGAGGGTGGACATTTCCCAGTCCAGCACGGCACGCACCCTGGCCGACTCGGTGGCGTCGAACAGCAGGTTCTCCAGGCGATAATCCCCGTGCACCACCGAGGCGACGCCCTGGCCGGTGGTGCCGCCCGCGGCGGCCGCGAGTCGCTCACCGAGGCGGGTCAGTTCGGGGCGGGCATGGTCGGTGCCGGGATCGTCGTCTGCGCTGGCAGCGGCGAAACCCGCCCGCCACGTTTCCCACTGCGTGCCCCAGCGGCGCACCTGACGGGCCATGAAGCCCGCCGGACGGCCGAATTCCTGCAGTCCCACCGCGGCCGGGTCCACGTCATGCAGATCGGCCAGCACGTCCACCATCGCGATACCGGCCGCCCACCGCTGTTCATGGCTGAGCGCCCACCGCTGTTCGGGCCGGCCAGGGGGGACTACGCCGTCCACGAACTCCATCACGTAGAAGGGCGCGCCCAGGACCGAGGCATCCGGCTCTCCGGCCAGCACGCGCGGCACAGGCACGGCAGTGCCCGCCATGGCGGTCAGCACCGTCTGCTCCCGGCCCATGTCGTGTGCGGTGGCGGCAACCGCACCCAGCGGCGGCCGGCGCAGCACCACAGCCCCGGCTGGGCTGCGCACCAGAAAGGTCAAGTTGGAGCGGCCGTCGCCGATCGGCGCCAGCGTGCAATCCGCCCAGACCCGATCGTGCAGGTGACTGGCCAGCCAGGGGCCGACCACCGCTGGCGGAGCCCCTGCTGCGACCGTGTCGAGCGCATTCGTCGGGGTGCTGGCCGCGGACGGGCTCCGATCACGATTCACCGCCGCACCGTACAACCGGGCGGCGCGGCGGTCGCCCCCCTGCGCCCACCTGCTGCCCCGTCGGCTATCGTCCAGCCGCCGCGGGAGCCTGCTGACGCCGATCACCCCGCGGCCCGGGTGAGTTGTACGTCACAACGACGACAGTGCACCGCCGGGCACAACCACACCCCGTTGCACGTTGTGCAGCCGCACGATGCAGACCACAGCTCGAGTTCGAGAACGCGCACCGCGCAGGACAGGGGTATGAGATGGCACAGGATTACGACGCGCCGCGCCGGACGGAGTCCGACGATGTCTCCGAGGACTCTCTCGAAGAGCTGAAGGCACGCCGCAGTGAGTCGCAGTCCTCGGCGGTGGACGTCGACGAAACAGACACGGCGGAGTCTTTCGAGCTGCCCGGCGCAGACCTCTCCGGCGAGGAGCTGTCGGTCCGCGTGGTGCCCAAGCAGGCCGACGAGTTCACCTGCTCCAGCTGCTTCTTGGTGCACCACCGCAGCCGCTATGCCGGAGACCGCAGGGGCATGCCGATCTGCCGGGACTGCGCTGCCTAATCGGCGACGTCAGCTTTCCTGACCGACGCGCTCAGCGCGCAGCGCAACTACCAGTTCTGCCGGGTGGCGGGTGCTGAGCAGCCAATAGGGCGTGGGGTCGGTGGGGTCATCCAGGACCAGCAGCACCAGCGCCGGCACCCAGGATCGGTGCTGGACGAAGGCCGCCGGATCGAGCTGGCGGCCCAGTGCCGACCGGGTGGCAGCGGGTGGTACCTCCGCGATCCGCGAGACGACCGTCAGCGGCAGGTGCGCCTGGCCCACCCGCACTTCACCGTCGCGTACCTGCAGCCGCAGCCCGCCCAAGCGCAGCAACGCCCAGACCGTGAGCGGAACCGTCACCAGGTAGGGCAACCACACCGGCACGCCGGGGCGGCCCATGTGCACCTCCGCCGCCAGGATGGAGGTCGTGGTCAGACCCACCGCCCACCACCACATCGGCACCCTCAGCCGCTCGTCGTAGCGCGGCGCCACGGCGGCCGGGGGCGGAACCCGTGGTGAGCGTGGTGGTGCAGCACCGTTGACCATGCCGTCAGAGTAGTCTCGCCCGGCGTGTCCCCACCTGTTGTGCAACCCGACGTCGTCGCTGCGTCGGCCCCACCGACACTGCCCATTCCGGTGGTGCTGCTCGACGCGGAGCTGGGGGTCCCACAGGCAGCGCACGACGGCGACGCAGGACTGGATTTGTGCGCCCGCACCGACGTCCTCGTCCCCCCGGGTGCCCGGACGTTGATGCCGACCGGGGTGGCGCTGGCGCTGCCGCCGGGATGCGTCGGACTGGTGCACCCGCGTTCGGGTCTCGCGGTGCGTACCGGGCTGACGGTACTCAACGCTCCGGGAACTGTTGATGCCGGTTACCGGGGCGAAATCATGGTGTGCCTGGTGAACCACGACCCGTCCACACCGGTGCGGGTGCGCCGGGGTGACCGGATCGCGCAGTTGGTCGTGCAACGAGTCGAGCGCGTCCAGCTGGTTCCCGTTGACGAGCTACCTGCATCGCCGCGGGGCGCCCGCGGGCACGGCTCCAGCGGGGGGCACCACAGCCTGCTCGACGGTTTCGGTGGCCCCGACGCCGCCGACGGTTGCGGTGGCCCCGACGCCGTCGACTCCGACGGCGGGGCGGGGCGCTGACGATGTTCCGGCGACGAACCAAGCGCGCGGACCGGCCAGACAACGACGCGGCAGCGGACGGGGTATCAGGGTCCGATCCCGTCGTCGAGGCCCGGGAGCCGGACTCCGAGCAAGTCGGCGAGGAGCACGGCCCGTGGGACAGCAGTGAGATGCCCGAGGGTGCCGACGGCATGCTCGACCTGGGGTCAGTTCGGGTGCCCATCCCTGATGGCGCCCAGATCCAGGTGGAGGTGGAGCCCACCGGGACGGTGAGCTCGGTGCACCTGGTGACCGAGGACGGCCGGATCACGGTGGCTGCCTTCGCTGCGCCCCGCAGTGCCGGGCTGTGGCGCGAGGTGGCCGCCGAGCTGGCCCAAGGGCTTCGCGCCGACGAAGCGCAGGTCAGCATCGAGGACGGGCCGTGGGGACGAGAGGTGCTCGGGGTGAACCAGGCAGGTGCGATCCGGTTCCTCGGGGCGGACGGTCCGCGCTGGATGGTACGGTGCGTCGCGGCTGGCCCGGATGCCACCGCGACCGCACTGGGCGAGACTGCGCGGCAGGTGCTGCGAGAGACGGTGGTGGTCCGCGGGGACGAGCCGCTGCCGGTGCGCACCGCCCTGGCGGTGACGATCCCGCCGGTGCTGGCCCAGCAACTGGCACTGCTGCGCCAGCAGGCTGCCGAGCAAGCCGTGGAGCAGGCGGGCCAGGTGGGCGGCGGGTACTCCGCGATGCAGGAGCTGGCCAACCGACCCGGCAGCGAACCCCCCCGCTGAACGGCCATCGCCGACGGCAGAGGTGATGAGTTGCGTGTTGGCACCCGGTTCGCCCACGGCGTTACGCTGGCGTGGCATCGACCGGATACCCCGGTCCCCTCTGTCCAGGAGCGTTCCATGGCCAGCACCGCGGCCGGCTACTTCCGCCGACTCGCTCGGCGCCTCACCACTGACGTGGACACCCTCGACGCCGACGAGATGTCGGCCACCGCGGAGGCGGCCGGGGCGCAACGCGCCTGCGACTGCACCCGCGGGCAGCAGGTCACCGTGCTGGGCCGGTTGCGGTCGGTGGAGGTGTGCCCCCAGTCCGCCAATGCGACGTTGGAGGCGGAGCTGTTCGACGGCACCGAGGGGGTGACCCTGGTGTGGATCGGACGACGGCGTATCCCCGGCATCGAGCCAGGGCGCACCATCCGGGTGCACGGCCGCCTCGCCGAACGCGACGGCCGCAAGGTGCTCTACAACCCGGAGTACGAGCTGCAGTGCACCTTATGAGCACCCCTGGCCCCAGTACCGACCGATGAGTGATCCGGAGACTGCACGGGTGCCCGCTCCAACGGTGCTCGAGCAGCTCGGTGGGCTCTCCGGGTTGGCGGCGTCCTCGGTTCCCGTGGTGGGCTTCGTCGGAGTCAACTCCGTCGCGGGACTTACCCCAGCGATCTGGTCGGCACTCGGCGCCGGGCTGGCGGTCGCGGTGTGGCGGCTGCTCCGCAAGCAGGCGTTGCAACCCGCGGTGTCCGGCCTGGTGGGCGTCGCGATCGCCGCATATCTGGCCTATCGGACAGGATCGGCGAAGGGCTTCTTCCTGTTCGGGATCTGGACCAGCGTGGCCTACGGCGCCGCGTTCGCGCTGTCGGTGCTGATCCGGTGGCCATTGGTCGGCGTGGCGTGGTCGCTGCTCAACGGTCACGGCTGGGCGTGGCGGCGACGCCGCGACGTGGTACGTGCCTACGACCTGGCGACGTTGGCTTGGGCAGCGGTGTTCGGGGCGCGTTTCGTGGTGCAGTCCTGGCTGTACAACAACGACCAGACGGGGTGGTTGGCGGCGGCCCGGATCGCTATGGGGTGGCCACTGACCGGGTTGGCGCTGCTGATCACGGTCTGGGTGGTGCGCCGCGCCGATCCTGGTGCCGCAGCTGCCCGGCCGTCGCTCGCCGCGCAATCGCCCGACGCCTAAGGGGCTACCGATTTTCGGGCCGAGGAGTTGGCCCCTTGTCCGAATGCACGCGAGCGGCACGGCGGGGGCCCGGCTTCCCTGGCAGGGATGGATTTTCGGGTCACGTCGGCTCGGTGTCTTCGAGTTGACTTGGGTCTGATGCGCTGATCAGACGCGCGGAGTCCGGTTCTTGTCGAGCCCGTGCCTCACTGAACCG
>JAABUP010005578.1_pt1 | contig 18905 bp, 24 predicted proteins | sample 5559201 | NCBI WGS metagenome assembly JAABUP01 (sample SAMN10711887, study PRJNA513373) | rock metagenome | isolation source: Antarctica rocks | place: Antarctica
GACAAGGGCCTATTGTCCCCCACGCGGGGAGGCTGCGGCGGCGCTCCCCAGAGGGCTAGCGGTGGCCGTCCGGGCGGGGCCGGACAACACGGAGGACGGCGACGGTGAACAGGGCAGCCAGGGCCACATAGCCGCCGACGAGAGCGGCGGCCAGGACGGCGGCCACGACGGTGAGGGCTGTCGAGGAGGCATGGGCCAGCGGGGTGAGGAGGCCGGCAAGGGGGCCGGTGAGAGCCGCGAGCACGAGGGCGGCGAGGCAGAGCGTCCAGACGCGGGCGCGAGCGTGGGTGTCGGTCATGTGTCACCTCTGGCGGCTCGCCAGTCTCGCAGACGATGTCGCTCGTTACTGTCGTGTGGCATGCCCCTTCTTGCCGGTAATACCTGCCCTGGATTGTTACCCCCACCTCGCGCGCTGCGTCGGCGTCTGAGCCACCTCTGCTGAGGGGGATCGCCGTCAGGGGCATAGCCCGTTGTGTCGGCATTCATTGCGCGGAGAAACGCTGCGGGCGGCAGCGTCGCAGTTCGGCAACGGGCTCGCCGCTGATGAGTTCGTCGGCAATCAGGCGTCCGACGGTGGGGGCGAGTGTTATGGCCGAGTGCATGACGGCCACATAGACGGACGTGTCCGGCGTCACGTACCCCACAACCGGCCCGCCCGCCGGCATCGGGCGCCGGCCGACGCCGTGCCCGAGCAGGCGCAGAGGACCGGAGCCGCCGAACGACGCCTGCACGCGCCCCAATAAATGCTGCGCGAACCGCTTGAGCGCCGCCTCCGAGGCCCCGTCGTCGTGGAACGCCGCCATCACGAGGTGGCCGTCGCGGCTCTCGCGAATGTCGACGTCGGGGCTGTCGAGGATGGTCCGGATCAGCCCCGGCGGCGCCGCGGCGCTGATCCGCAAGGCCGGGGAGGCTGCGACGGGGAGCGTGACCCCCAGCGGCTCGCACAGCGCCCCGACGTCGGCGCCGGCGGCGAGCACCACGGTCGAGGCCGGGTAGAGTCCCGCCTGGGACATCACCCCTGCGACGCGCCCCCCCGCGATGTTGAGTGAGGTCACCCCCGCGCCGAGGACCACCAGCGCGCCGAGTGCGCGAGCGGCCCGCACGAGCGCCTCGGTCGTGCGCGCCGGATCGACACCCCCGTCGGTCGGCGTATACACGGCCCGCTCGGGGGGCTCCTGGAGGTGTGGCTCGAGCGCCGCGATGTCGCCGCGCCCGATCCACTATTGGCCGCGCGCCAGCCGCGCGCCGTCCCCGGGCCAGGCCGAGGCGTCGCCCCACCGCAACGAGCCGGCCCAGCGGACCGCCACCCCGGGCACCTCGGCTTCGAGGCGTCGGTAGTCCGCCAAGACGGACCCGCGCAGGTCCTCGGCCCCGCCGGGCCACTCGCCCCCGGCGTCGCCGATCCACCCGAAGGAGTCGCCCGTCGCTCCCGCGGCCGGCGACGGCGCCCGATCGATCAGGGTCACGGACACGCCCCGGCGTGCCAGGTGATAGGCCACCGAGGCACCGACGATCCCCGCGCCGACAATCGCGACGGTAGACATTAGAGCCCTCCACTCCTATTTCGCTACAGCGGATCGACCCGAGGCGGACCGACGCTGCCCCCAGCGTATCGCCCCCGCGCCCATTGCACCATGCCCCGCCCCCGTCGCCCCGGCGCGCGATGTAATGATCGGGCTCGGGCGGCACGATCCCCGCCCCGAAGGAGTGCATTGCCTTGGCTTCTCGGGACGTCGCATGCATTCGGCGCAACAACTTCATGACTCGCCGTGAAGGGGCGCCATGAACGGATCGGCGTACATGCGCTAACTCGCCTGCATAGGGATAGAGTGACAGGCCGATGAACGACATCGTCGCGCTTCCCGAGCTGGGCAGCAGTCGCCGTGACAATCCGATGACCACGCACGCCGACGGATGATCATGCGCCCCGGTGTATAGGCATGCATGCGCGGCTGACACATAGCGGCGTTGGGATGGGCCGCGCGTTGCCCGTACAACGGCAGGGCGCGACCGTCAGCGATACGTGCATGTCATGTGCGAACCGGGGGCGGATCGACATTGTAACCCCACCCCACGCTCTCCCCCTACACCCTCTCCCCCCATATTGACAACACGCCCTGGCTGTGCTACGATCAAAAAAATTAACGATAACGTTTTCGATGATACGGTGGGCAATGATGAGCAAAGGGATGCAGCGTCAGCGGCGCTTGACGATGTCCGACATCGCCACGGCATCTGGCGTGTCCATCCCGACCGTCTCGAAGGTCATTAATGGGCGGACGGACGTGGCCCTCGCGACGCGCGAGCGCGTCCTGAAGGTGATCGATGAGACCGGCTACGTTGTGGGCAGGGCCGCGCGCGCCATGCGTCATGGCCACAGCGGGCTGATCGATCTGGTTGTCCCCGCGCTCGACAGCGAATATCTCTTCGAGATCATCCGTGGGGTTGAGGAGGCGCTTGAGCCCACGGGCCTGCGCCTCGTGCTCTCCGTCAGCGGACGCACCATGCGGCGCGAACGACAATGGCTCCACACGGTCATGGACGGCTCCACGGATGGTGCCATTCTTGTCCTCGCACGGGGTCAGTCCGCGCAATTGGATGAACTTCGCCACCAGGGCGTCCCGTTCGTGGTCATCGATCACCGCGGTGAGTTGGACCCCCTCGTCCCCTCCGTTGGCGCGACCAACTTCGCCGGCGGCCACGCCGCGACCGCCTATCTCCTGGCGCTGGGGCATCGGCGTATCGCGATAATCAGCGGCCCGGCCGATATACGCTGCAGCCAGGAGCGGATTAGCGGGTATTGCGCCGCCCTACGCGAGGCCGACATCCCTGTCGATGCCGCGCTGATCCGACATGGCACGTTCCTATTTGAGGCAGGAGAGACGGTGACAGGCGACCTGTTCGCCCTCCCCGATCCGCCAACCGCGATCTTCGCCGGCAGTGATTTGCAGGCGTTCGGCGCCTATCAGGCTCTACGCGCCTTGGGGTACATGGTGCCGCAGGACGTGAGCGTCCTCGGCTTCGACGACGTCCCATCAGCCGTGCGCGCCGGCCCGCCTCTCACCACCATCCGTCAACCTCTCGCCGAGATGGGGCGCGTGGCGACAACCATGCTGCTGCGTCTCTTATCCGGCAAGCCCCTGGATACCGCGCGTGTCGAGCTGGCTACCACCTTGCTCCCGCGCGCCTCCTGCGCTCCGTTGATGGAAGGGGGTGATGCGATGCGTCAGTGATAGGATAGGCTGATCCCTGGTCCGACAGACGATCGATGTGCACGATTTGCATCAGCCAATGGGGAGGAATATCGGTGATCATACGTTCGATTTTGACGCGTCCGGCGCGTCGCTTGCTCACCTCGCGCCGGCTGTGGCGCTCGCTAGCCGTCGCCGGCGTGGCCGCCGGCATCGCCCTCGCCCCACTCTCGCTACCGGTGACACGTGCGGCGCGTGTCGCCCAGCGCACGGCCGCACCCACGACCATCACGATCTGGGACATTCAGACCGGCATCGAACAGGCGAATCTCAACGCGTTCGCCGCCAGCTTCACCAAGGCGCATCCGACCATCCGCGTGCAGTACCAGTGGTTCCAGAACGATCCCTATAAGACCAAGCTGACCCTCGCGGTCGGCGCCCACCGCGGCCCCGATATCTTTATGGGCTGGGGCGGCGGGGTGCTGCAGTCCTACGTCAAGTCCGGCGCCGTCGCCGATCTCACGAGCGCGTTCAAGAGCGATCCCTCCTGGCTCAATCGCTACCTGCCGGTGGTCATGGGGCCCGTCACCTTCGGGGGCCACATCTATGGCGTGCCCTACAACAACACACAGCCCGAGGTGATCCTCTACAACAAAGCGATGTTCGCGCAGTATCACCTCACGGTCCCCACGACGTGGCCACAGCTCCAGCAGGTCAGCAAGACCCTGCAGAGCCACAACGTCATCCCGTTCGCCCTGGCGGGCAAGTCGGAGTGGCCGGAGATGATGATCATCCAGTACCTGGCCGAGCGCATCGGCGGTCTCGGCGCCCTCAACAACATCGCTAATCGGAAGCCGGGCGCGTCGTTCGCCAGCCCCACCTGGATCAAGGCCGCGACCATGACCCAGCAACTGGTGAAGGACAACGCCTTCCAGAGCGGCTTCTCGTCGGCCAACTACGACACGGGCGACGCCGGCGCGCTCCTCTATGGCGGCCGCACGGCCATGATGTTCATGGGCGTCTGGCAGTTCGGGGACGCCCTGGCCAAGGCGCCCAACTTCGTCAAGAACATGGGCTTCTTCCCCGTCCCCGCCGTGCCCGGCGGCACGGGTAAGCTCACCGACCTCGTCGGCGGCCCGGCCAACTACTATTCGGTGTCCTCCTATAGCCCGAACAAGGCGGCGGCCCTCGCCTACCTGAAGGAGCAGCTCAACGCGACACGCGCCAAGGAGATCTTGAACGCCGGCGAGCTGCCCCCCGTCACGCACCTGAATGTGAGCGACGTCCGCGACCCCGCGGTGAAGGCGCAAGCCGCCCTCATCGGCAAGGCCTCGGGCTTCCAGCTCTCGCTGGACCAGAACCTCCCGCCGCAGCTGGCCCAGGATTTCCTGGACCTGACCGGGCAGCTCTTCGGGCTGTCGATCACGCCGCAGCAGTTCGGGAGCCAGATGCAGGCGAAGACCGCGGCCTACTTCGCTAGCCACCACTAAGCCGGTAGCGGTAGACGGTGCGCGGCGCGATGTCCATCCTCGCCGCGCGCCCTGTCCCTCGCGGGTGCCGGGATCTGTTCGACGGGTCGCCGGCCGGCGCCCGCCTCAACGCTCAGTTCGCGGCGACCGCAGCCCCGCCCGTCTGTCCCTAGAGCCTGTTATGCACTTTTCTGCCATAGAAGCGGTAAATGGGTTAGTAGTGGCGCATAGAAGCGACGCTCGGCGCTCCCAGCACCCACATATTAACCATTCGAGGGCTGGCACGCCACAGTCATGCCTTGCGTAAGCACCTTTTCAACCCGATCCTTGCGCATCCGCATCACGTAAGACGATGTTGTTGCATTAGCGGCAGTAATAGTGCATAACAGGCTCTAGTGAGGAGGAGAGAAATGTCCGTGTCCCACTCCCAGCCCGGCGCATCCGCCGCCACCCCCCTGGCGGCGCGGCGCGCGCAGGGTATCGCGCGCGCCCTGCGCCGCCGTGACGGCGTCATCCTCCTGTTCGTCGCGCCGGCCCTGCTGCTCTACGGTGTCTACATCCTCTACCCGGTCGTCATCTCCATCTGGTACTCCCTGCTGCAATGGAACGGCATTGGGGCGGCCCGCTTCATTGGGCTGGACAACTGGACCCGCCTCTTCCAGGACGCGACCGTCCTGGGCTCGCTGCGCAACACGCTGGTCCTGCTGGTCGGCTCCATCGTGGTCGAGATCCCGATCGGGCTTGGTGTCGCGCTCCTGCTACAACGCCTGGGTCGTCTGGGCACGGTGCTCTCCAGCATCTACATCGTGCCCCTACTGATGTCCTCAGTCGCCATCGGCATCATCTGGGGGTTCCTGTACAACCCGCAGTTCGGCCCCCTCTACTACCTCTACAACGCCTTTGGCCAGCAGGCGCCCGGCCTGCTGGGCAGCGCCACCTATGCCATCTTCGCCGTGACAGCGGTCGCCCTGTGGCAGTACATCCCCCTCTACGTACTCCTGTTCAACGCCGGGTTGGTCGGTATCCCCCGTGAGCTCTACGAGGCGGCCGCGATCGACGGGGCCGGTACCTGGATGCGCTTCCGGAACGTCACGATCCCCCTGTTGCGGCGCACCTTCATCACCGCGCTGGTCCTGATCATCACCGGGGCGCTCGTCTACTTCGACCTGATCTACGTGATGACCGGCGGCGGCCCGGGCAACGCCTCCTACACCCTGGCCATGTACATCTACCGGGCCGCGTTCCAGAACCAGGACGTCGGCTACGGCTCGGCCATCGCTGTGTTGCTGTTCGTCATCTCGTTCATCATCTCTGGGCTCATCGTCCGGTTTTCACGCCTCTTGCAGGACTAACAGGAGCACTCCGATGGCACTCGCACAGCACTCCTCCACCACGACCCGCGCGCGCGCCAAGTCTCGATTCGCGGGCCTGCGGGGATATACCCTCCCTGCGATCGCTGCGCTCATCTGGCTGGCCATCGTGCTGATCCCGATCGCCTATGCGCTGATCCAGACGGTCAAGCCGCAGCAAGATGAGCTCACGACGAGCCCCTGGACGGTCCCCCACTTCACGCTCGACAACTATACCGGCCTGCTCACGCCCGTGTTCCTGCGGTATGTGCTCAACAGCGTGGTGGTGTCGGTCGGTGCGGTGCTGCTCTCCACGCTGTGCGGCTCGCTGGCCGCGTACGCGCTGGCCCGTGTGCCGGGCCGCATCAATGGGATCCTGTACCTGCTCTTCGTCGCGGGGTTGGCCGTGCCCATCTACGCGGCCATCATCCCGATCTATCGCTTCTCGATCGACGTGGGCCTGTACGACACGCTCATTGGCCTGTTGCTGCCCTTCGCCGCGACGAGCCTGCCCATCACGGTCTTCATCCTGACGGCCTTCATGCGCGCCATCCCGGCCGAGCTCGAGCAAGCCATGAGCATGGACGGGGCCGGGTACCTGCGGCGCTACGCGCAGTTGGCCCTGCCGCTGGCGCGCCCAGCCCTGGCCACGGTGGCCATCTACGCGTTCATCGGCAACTGGAACAACTTCATCCTGCCGCTCGTCCTGACGCAGAGCGACGCCAACCGCACGCTGCCGCTGGCCGTCTGGACCTATCAGGGCCAGTACGGCATGAATGTGCCCCTGGTGCTCAGCGTCGTGGTGCTCTCGACGTTGCCCCTGCTCATCTTCTACATCCTGCAGCGGCGCAACTTCATCCAGGGCCTAACCGCCGGCGCGCTCAGCGCCCAGTAGGGGATACCGACGCACCTCGTCGCCCCGGCGGCTGGCCGGGACCCAGGGACCCATTACCGTCCCGGCGGCTGGCCGGGACCCGGGAGCCCACGCGACCGGAAAAACGCACACGACAGGAGAAACCGAGACCATGACCGACGATCCGTACCGCCCGACCCGCGATGACCACTTTACGTTCGGCCTCTGGACCGTCGGCAACCGCGGGCGCGACCCCTTCGGTGTGGAGGTGCGCCCGGCCCTCGATCCCCCCTACATCGTGGAGAAGCTGTCCGAGTTGGGCGCCTGGGGCGTCAACTTCCACGACAACGACCTCGTGCCCTTTGACGCCACGCCGCAGGAGCGCGACCGCATCGTGCGTGACTTCAAGCGGGCCCTCGCGGATACCGGCCTGGTCGTCCCCATGGTCACCACCAACCTGTTCGGACACCCCGTCTTCCGCGACGGCGCCTTCACCAGCCACGACCCCCGCGTGCGCGCCTTCGCCCTCCAGAAGGTCATGCGCAACATGGAGCTCGGCGCCGAGCTCGGGGCGACAATCTACGTGTTCTGGGGCGGGCGCGAGGGCGCCGAGTCCAACGCCGGCAAGGACCCGCGCGAGGCGCTCAAGCATTTCCGCGAGGCGCTCAACTTCCTCTATGAGTACAACCTGGACCAGGGCTACGGCTATACCTTCGCGCTGGAGCCCAAGCCCAATGAGCCCAGGGGCGACATCTACCTGCCCACAGTGGGGCACGCCCTGGCCTTCATCTACACCCTCGACCACCCCGACGGTTATGGGGTCAACCCCGAGGTGGCGCACGAGCGCATGGCCGGGTTGGACTTCTCGCACGGCGTGGCGCAGGCCCTCGACGCGGGCAAGCTGGTGCACATCGACCTCAACGACCAGTTGCCCGGCCGCTTCGACCAGGACCTGCGCTTCGGGCAGGCCGACCCGCGCGGGGCCTTCTTCCTGGTCAAGCTGCTCGAAGACGCGGGCTATACGGGGCCGAAGCACTACGACGCGCACGCGTTGCGCACCGAGGACGAGCAGGGCGTGTGGGATTTCGCGGCGGGCTGCATGCGCACCTACAAGATCTTGCAGGACAAAGCGCGCCGCTTCAACGCCGACCCCACGATCCAGGCCGAACTGTCCCGGCTCAAGAGCCTCGGCGCCGATGGTCCCACGCCGCCAACCTCCTATAGCCGTGAAGCGGCCGCCGCGCTCAAAAAAGAAACCTTCGACGTGGACGCCATCGCCGCCGTGGGCCTCGGCTACGAGCGCCTCGACCAGCTCACCACGGAGGCGCTCCTCGGCGCGCGATAGCGTCGCAACCACTGCCGAGGCCGCCTCGTCCGCCGGCAAGGTACAGGCGCGACAGCCGGGAGGGCGCCGCGGAGACGTGCGGAGACGTAAGCGATAGACGGGATTGGAGAGGTAAAGGAAGGACGACCATAGATGACCACACCGCTATATCGGGATCCTGACGCCGCCGTCGACGCGCGGGTCGAGGACCTGCTGGGACAGATGACGCTCGAGGAGAAGCTCGCACAGTTGGGCTGTCTCTGGAGCACGGACCTGGTGGGCGACGGTGGGCTCGACCCTGACGCTGTCGCTGCCCGGATGCCCCACGGTATTGGGCAGATTACCCGTATCGGCGCATCGACCGGACTGCGTCCCCGTGAGAGCGCTGCCTTCATGAACGCCGTCCAGCGGGTCGCGGTTGAGCGCACGCGGCTTGGTATCCCCATCGTCGTCCACGAGGAGTCGGTAGGCGGATTGTGCCAGCGCGACGCCACCGTGTTCCCGCAGGCGCTCGCCCTCGCCGCGACCTGGGACCCCGCCCTGATCGAGCGCATCGCGGGGGCCATCCGCCGGGAGATGCGCGCGGTCGGGGCCCGTCTTGGGCTTGCCCCCGTCCTCGACGTGGCGCGCGACCCCCGCTGGGGACGCGTCGAGGAGACCTACGGCGAAGACCCTGTCCTCGTGGGCACATTGGGCGCGGCCTACGTCCGGGGCTTGCAGACCGACGACCTGCGCCACGGCGTGATCGCCACGGGCAAGCATTTCCTGGCCTACGCCATGTCGGAGGGCGGCCGCAACTGGGGTCCGGTGCAGATGGGACCGCGCGAACTGCGTGAGGTCTACGCCGAGCCCTTCGCCGCTGCCATCCGCGATGCCGGGCTCGCGGCAGTGATGAACTCCTACGCCTCGGTCGATGGCCTGCCCTGCGCCGGCAGCTACCAAATCCTCACCGCATTGCTCCGTGACGAGCTCGGCTTCGACGGCGTCGTCGTGGCCGACTACTTCTCGGTGGCGCAACTCCTGGATCATCATCGTGTCGCCGCCGACCCCGGCGAGGCGGCGCGGCGCGCGCTCACCGCGGGCCTCGACATGGAATTGCCCGCGACGCGTTTCTACGGCGCGCCGCTCAAAGAGGAAATCGCGGCTGGTCGGGTGTCGATGGAGGTGGTGGACACGGCGGTGCGGCGGGTGCTCCGGATGAAGGTCGCGCTCGGCTTGTTCGAGGAGCCCTATGTCGACGTTGAGGCCGCCGTAGAGACGTTGGACAGCCCCGCGCATCGTGCGCTGGCCCGCGCGGCCGTGGCGGAGGGGGCTGTGCTCCTGACGAACGACGGAGTGCTCCCGCTCGCGCCGACGCTGCGCCGGGTCGCGGTCATTGGCCCGGGCGCCGACGACGCGCGCCTGCTGCAGGGCGACTACCACTACCCGGCGCACCTGGAGATGATCTATGCGGCACCGCGCGACCTGCACGCCGAAGGGGTTGACCTGCTCCCCCAGGCCGGCGGGGCCTATGCGGCCGGGCCCTACTATACCCCGCACGTCACGCCGCTCGCCGGCCTGCGCGCCGCCCTCGGCGATGGGGTGGAGATCCGCTACGCCACGGGGTGCGCGGTCCTGGGCGACGATCGCACCGGCTTCGCGGAGGCGTTGCAGGCGGCCCGGGACGCCGAGGTTGCGGTGGTGGTGGTGGCCGGCAAGAGCGGCCTGTTGCGCCCCGTGACCGTCGGCGAGGGCAACGACGCGACCAGCCTCGCACTCACGGGCGTCCAGCTCGAACTGATCGACGCGCTTGCGGAGACGGGGACGCCGCTCGTCGTCATCGTGATCAGCGGGCGAGTCCACACTCTCGACCGCGTCGTCGCGCGGGCCAACGCGGTCGTGTTCGTCGCCCCGCCCGGCGAAGAGGGTGGCCACGGCTTGGCCGATATACTGACCGGGACATCCAACCCGAGCGGACGCCTGCCCGTGAGCCTGCCGCGCGCGGTGGGCCAGGTCCCCGTTTACATCGGAACACGCGCGGGTGGTGATCGTGCCATGTTCTTCGGCGATTACATCGATGCGCCGGCGACGCCGCTCGTCGCGTTCGGGCACGGCCTTTCCTACACCACGTTCGCGTACAGCGATCTGACCGTGCAGGGCACGCGCACGGACGCGCCCGTCGAGGTGGCTGTCACGGTGCGCAACGCGGGGGATCGCGCCGGGGACGAGGTGGTGCAACTCTACTGTCGCGACGACGCCGCCTCCGTCGCGCGGCCGGATCGCATGCTGGTCGGGTTCGCGCGGGTGCCGCTCGACGTGGGGCAAGCACGGCGGGTCACCTTCACCGTCGATCCGTCGCGGCTCGCCTTCTACGACCCGGACATGCGGTTCGTCGTCGAGCCCGGCCGCTTCACGTTCAGCGTGGGCGCATCGTCGGCCGACGTGCGCGCGGAGCGGTCCATCGCCCTCGACGGAGACATCGCCGTCCATTGTCAACGCGCGATTGTGGCCACGCGCATCGTGATCGACTGATACGAGGATCGCGACCGCGCCACAAGCACACCGCACTTGGGAAGGACTCGCGGCGGAGACCCGGTCGCTCGTGGCGTTCCTCGCCGACCGCGACGCCCGGGTCTAGCGCCGCTACGATCACTGGTGGGCCAAACAGCCCCGAACGGAGGCTTGGCTGCTCCCCGGTGACCGAGGTGACACGCCCCGCACGGCCCCCGAGGCGATCCGGATAGGCCGCAGCGCGCGGTCATGGCTGAGATGGGGTTCCGCCACGAACCCTGGTGACGGCAGGAAGTGACTGCCCGTGATGCGCGCATGGCTTTCACTATGCCAGTAAGGCTGTACATCCGGACATCCTTTGCGGCCAGGACATCCGGCATGTAGTCGTTTCGCCGAAGTACTGCAACACGGCGAAAGCGCGGTGCGATCTTTGCGCCCGAGGCTCTCATGACACCGCCGGCGTCGTCATGGCGCGTTTGGCCGCCTGCAGGCGTTTCGTCGTGGCGCTGGTGGCATAGACGGCGATGCCCTCCACGCGCGCATCGAGGGCGGCGTAGCCCTCGATAATGGCCGCGTCCTCGGGGTCGGCGGCCAAGGCCTCGGCCACCTTCGCCCACGGCTTACGGGCAACGAAGACGGTGTAGCGCGTGCCGGCAGGTGGCTCGGGCAGGCCCTTGGCCAGGGCGGGCACCTTCTCGCTCATGAGGGCGAGGACGACAGCCTGGCCCTGCTCGACAGCGGTACCGGGCCGGCCGATGACAGTGATCTTCACGGTGGTTGCCCTCCCTATCTCGTCGTGTAGGTGCTGATTGATCGCGCGGTAATCGTCGTCCGTCCAGGCCGCTGGCGGCAGGGGTGGAGGCGGGGACGGGGCAGACGCGCCGGCGCCGGTGCCTCCGGCCTGCGGAGGATGGCCTCCCTGACGGGGGAAGATGTAGGCTTTATCCTCCCGCTTGATCTCGGCGCTGGTGCGCACGAGGAAGAAGAAGACGCCGCCGGGGGTGCGGCGGGTGCCGTCGGGGAGCGTCAGCCCGCCCTGGGCCTCGACGGTGAGCGCCTGGCCGAGGAGGGCGCGCGCTCGGGCGGGGCCGAGGCGATCCACGATGCGGGTAATAAGGCGGAGGGGCGGGGGCATCGTCTCGCCGAGCACGACCGCGACGGCACGGGCCAAGGCCCACACGTCCGGGGGCACGGACACGTACGGCGTCGGCGGCCGCGCGTGCCCGCCCGGCACTGCTGCGGGCGTGGTGGCGCTCTCCGGTGGCGCGGGGGTGCGGGCGCGTTCACCGGCCGCCACAGCGGTTATGTCGTGTTCCGACACCGTCGTCGCTGTCGTCGTTATGTCGTGTTCCGACACCGTCGTCGCCGTCGTTAGGCCATGTTCCACAACGTGCTCCCTTCATGGGTTCAGGGGTCGAGACGCCACGCCCCCTCACTATAGACGAGCCGGCGTTCCCCCCGGCGCGTGTCCAGGCGCGCAAGCTGGGCCGGGAGCGCGTCGAGCGCCGCGAGTGTGTCGAAGGCGTCGTGCGCCCGGATGGACACGAACACGCCCTCAGCCTTGAGTTGGAGTGTGGCCGGCGCGGGGTGCGGCCCGAGCCCGAGCGCGGTGGCGAGGGCATCGGCGACGCCGGGCGGGGCCGTCGCGGGGGCGACAAGCCGGGCCAGGGGCACGGGCGGGCCAGACGTGCCCAGCAGGAGCACGCCCGAGGGGTGCTGCTCCTCTCCGCGCACGGGCAGGAAGGCGTGGCGCTCGACCGCGACGCCGGCGGCGTGCAGCGCCGTGGCGAGCAGGCCGGCGGCGTCAGCCGTGATGTGGATCCGTCGTTAGGCCGACGTGCGCCGGCACGGTGTCATCGCCCGTTATGTCGTGTTTGTGTGGAGTAGCCATGTCCATCAGTCGTGCGGCGCCTGCCAGTCGCTGTTCTCGAGCCAGGCGAGGTCGGCGCGCATAATGCGAAGCACGGTGGCCCTGTCGGCGGCGTCGAGTTGGCGCGGCTCGCCGTCGCGGCCGGTGTAGAGTTGGATGATGCGGAGGTCGCGCAGGCGGACATGACTGGGGGCGAGGGCCGCCGGCGCTGTCACAGCCTGTGACAGCGCGGCGGTTTGTGGCGATGGCCGATCTGGCCACGCAGGGAACGGCTCTAACGCCGCCTCGGATGGGGCAGCAAGCGGCGGAGCTTCGGGTGTCACAGGTTGTGACACGGCTGACGCGGCCGACGAGGGGCGCGCCCCGCCGTCCCGCGCCTCCCCATTGAGGGCCGATAAGGCCGGCCCTGGCGGTGCAACCTGTGACAGCGCGGGGGACGGGGCGACGGACTCAGGAGCGGGGCGAGGTGTCACAGCCTGTGACAGCGCCTCGACGTCGGGCATCGTGACCTGCTCTCCACGCGCGACCCGCTGGAGGGCGAGAGGGCGCAGCGCCGCGTTCTCGTCGCGGCCCAGTTCGGCGGCGACGGTCGCGCCCAAGCCACCGGTGCGCACAGCCTCCTCCAGCTGGGGGTCGGCGACGATGCGCAGGCGGCGGGCGACGTGCTCGTGGCTGCGGTGGACCCACTCGGCGGCATCGCGCAGCGATAGGCCCTCGCGCTCCATCAGGCGCTTGTAGGCCCAGCCTTCCTCGACGGCGTTGAGGTCGCGGCGCTGGACGTTCTCCTGCAACGCCAGGTCGGCCATCTCGGTGTCGGTCGTAGGGCGGACGATAGCCGGGATCGCGCGCAGGCCAGTCCGTTGCGCCGCTCGCCAGCGCCGCTCGCCCAGCACCAACTCGTAGCGCCCCGGTGTCGCCGGCGACGGCCGCACCAGCACGGCTTGCAGGACGCCGTGCGTGCGCAACGAGGAGGCGAGCTCGGCCAACGCATCCTCATCGAACTCCGCGCGGGGCTGGAAAGGGTTGGGGTCGATCAGGCCCACGTTGATGGTGCGCGCCGTGGTCAGCTCGGCGACGCCCTCGGGCTCTTGACGGCGGAAGATCGCAGCCAGGCCCTCGCCTGGCTGCCGGCGCGCGCTACTCATGGGACACCCCCGCGCCGACGGGCGCCGCCTGCCGCTCGCCGGTCTCTGTCACAGGCTGTGACAGCCCCCAGCGAGTCAGCAGTGCATCGGCCACGGCCTGGTACGCCTCGGCGACCTCGCGCGTGGCGGCGTAGCGCGTGAGGGGGACGCCATGCTCCGCTGCGTCGTCCACTTTCGCTGATCGCTTGATCGTTCCGAGGAGCGGCACGTCGGCGCCGAGGTGGGCGTGGACGGTCTCTATCGCCCGCCGCGCGTGCGCCTCGCGCCCCTTGACGATGGTAAGCAAGACGCCGTCGATGCGCAGGTCGAGGTTGAGGCCAGCCCGGCGCGTCCGCTCGATGGAGCGCATCAACGCGTTGAGGCCGCGCACCGAGAGGTACGCCGGGACGACAGGTACCAAAACCGACTCCGCAGCCGTCAGGGCGTTGATCGTGAGAATGCCCAAAGAGGGAGGGCAGTCGATCAGGACGACGTCGTAGGCGGCGGCGGCGAGTATTTGCTGCAACACATATTCGCGGCGCGAGGCTGTGACGAGCTCGAACTCGGCTGCGGCCAGGTCGATGTTCGCCGGCAGCAGATCCACGCCCGGAATCACCTCCAGGCGCGTTGTCGTCAGGTCCGGGGGAGTGAGCGTCTGCAGGTAGTCGTCCATGAGTGTGTAGACGGTGCGGTCGATATCGTCGGGCTCGAAGCCAGTGGCCGCCGTCAGGCTCGCCTGTGGGTCGAAGTCGACGAGTAACACGGAGAGCCCGCGGCTGGCCAGGGCCGTCCCGAGGGCAAAGGTGGTTGTGGTTTTGCCGACACCACCTTTCTGATTGACCACAGCTATGATGTGGCTCACGCGTATTTCCCTTTCGCGTACGCAGCTTTATGTACATCAACTCTACCCATTAAGTATGGACTCCTCGTTTCTATCGCCTCTGGTCGTCGTACAGCCTGCGCAACTCATCCTGGCAGCCGGCGTAGACGACGATTCCTAGAGGCACGTCGGCCTCACCACGCGGTCATAGCGTCTCGGCGTCCTTGTCAGTGGTCAGTGAGCGATCACACGCCGGGCGTATGGACGCCAAGCTAGCTACCTGTACCTTACCGATGCAGCGCGGGCAGCACGCACTCGGGATGCGCCACGGCGTCAATCCTCGCCCGCCTCTTGCTCCCAGGTCGTGTCGGCTTCGCCCGTCGGTGTCGAGGGCGAGCCGACACGATGAGCAGTTCCCCGCCCGCGTCGGTGCCCGCGTTGGCCCAGGTTATCGCGACGGTAGCGCTCGATCTCGCTGCGCAAAACTCCATTTGTCCGCGCATCGATCGGCACGACGCTCAAGACCCCGCGGAAAATGGCGGCACGCAGGCCCGATGTGCTCAGGCCCAGTTCGTCGGCCGCCTCTTTTGTCGTTAATAGGTCTGGCATGATGGGCATGCATAATCCTCCCGTCACGCCAATGTAACACATGCGTTGCCTATCTCTCCATCATCGGTCCGCGATGGGACGAGGGCGCCGACCTAGCGACCGCCCCCTAAGAGCATTGCTTCCCCGTAGGGGACTATCGTATAGCCGTTTACCCAGGCCACGCCCTGTGTGAAGATGACCATGTATCCCCCTATGCGTTGTCCCGCGGTGTGCCCTCGGGCCGCGCCCAGTCCTCGATTTTGTCGGCGGCCCGCTCCAACAGCGGAAGGAGCTGCCCCGCGTGCTGCAGGGGGTCGAGCCCCGCTGTTTCCTGCCGCTCGTGTAGCTCGACAGCCTCGGCCATGACCTGGCCCAGGATCGTCAGGAGCTCGTATCGCGTGGTGTCCATGTCGTCGTGTCCTCCTCGATTTTGTGGTCTGTCTCTACGATACGGGAGGGGCGGGGGTACGCGTGCCCTCGCCCCGGCGATCTGTCACCCTCTCCTGCTTCATCCCCTTACTCTATCTAGGCGGCCCGCTGGTCGGGCAATCCCGCGGCCTCATAGGTGGCGTCGAGCGTGGCGGCGAGGGCGCTGACCGTGTGGCGCAGAGAGGCGTCCTCCTCTCGGCCGCTGGCCAGGCGCGTCGCGATCACGGCGACGCCATGCAAGACGGTCGAATGGTCGCGGCCGCCGAGCACGCGGCCGATGCGGTCGCAGGGGAAGGCTCGGTCACGGGTGGGCAGGGGCCACGTCAGCCGCGTGCGCATGAGCCACATCGCGACCTGACGGGCCTCGGCGAGGTCGGCGACCCGACAGGGGGAGGTGAGCTGCGCCGGCGTCAGCGTGTAGCCGACGGCGACGGCCTGGCGGATGCGGCGGCCCTCGGCGAGCTGCGCGCGTTGCAGGCGCCGGAGGGCCGCGCGCAGGCCCACAGTCAGGGCGTCAGGCTGCATCGTCGGAGCCCTCCCCGTCGGTGGCGTTGGCGTAGGGGCCTACCGCCTCCAAGCCCTCGTCCATGTGGCGGACGCGCGCGCGCTCGGCGGCGTGCAGGGCCGCGAAGGCGGCGGCGAGGAGGGCGCGGCCCCAGGGGGCCAGGGCGTCGTCGTCGATAGCGTCGAGGGCGTCCAGGGCGCGCGCGGCGCGGCTGGCCAGCGCCGCGGCGTCCGCCTTCTGCGCGCGGAACAGGCGGGCGATCTGGCGGCACGCGGCCGGCGTCGGTGTTATGTCAACGGTGTCCATCGCGTGTGTCCCTCCTACCAGTCCTCTACGTCGTCGTCATAGGCGCCTAGGCGCGCGTCGTTTCGGTCGGGCATCCCCACGACCTCGCCGACGGGGGCGCAGGCCGGCGAGGTCCTGTCGCTCCTGGCTGACCTGGCCCGGTGTGAGTGCCGCCAGGGCCTCGATAGCAAGGCAAAATTGTCCCTGTCGATGGCGGCGAGGTCGCGTCGCTGCGCGCCCTGGGGGGCGTGCGGCTCCACGGCCGCCCAGGCGTCCATGGCTTGCGCGAGCCAGGCGCTATGCGGCTTGACGATGGCCCAGGTCACTGGTCTGTCCTCCTTTGCGCGGCGTGATGTCGTGGGTGGTGCAGGCGTCGCAGGCGAAGGCGAACGTGGCGGGGTCGATGTCCACGCACTCGTCGCCGGCGTAGGACGGCCAGGGCGCGGCGTCGGCCCCGTCGCCGGTGTCGTTGAGCGTGGTGACGCGGCAAACGCGGCGCTCGCTGTAGAAGACGCAGAGGTCGGCACTGCCGCACGCGGGGCAGGTCCAGACGATGGCCGCCTCGGGGGGGACAGTGAGGGGCTGGCCGCAGCCAGCGCAGGGCGCGCCGTCGTCGGGGTCGCCGGCATGGATGGGCGTCACGCTGATCTCGACGGGCTGGCCGTCGTGCGTGTAGAGCATGTCGCGTCTGCCGTCGGGGGCGTGGTCATACTCGCCCTCGACGCAGGGTAGGCAGAAGGGATGCCCGTGCAGTGTGTAGCTGATACGTGTCATCGTGTGCGCTCCTCTCAGGGGGCCGGCCACCGTGGGTGGTGGCCGGCCTGCTGGTTAGACCTAATACTCAGAGGGCAGGAGCAGGGTGGTGGCGGGGCGATAGCCGTGCTCGTCGGCGGCCTCGGTGATGATCCAGATGTTGACGCCCTCCGCGATGTGGTAGGCGCTCAGAAGGCGGGAGCCGTCGCGGAGGGCCTGGGCGTTGGCGGCGCGGTCGTGGGGGTCGAGGTCGCCCCAATCGCCGGCGGCGTGGCGGCGGAGGAGGGCAGCGGGTGCTGTGGCGGCGGCGGTGAGAGCGTCGAGGGCGCCGGGGGTGGCGACGATCTGGCCCAGCATCAGGGTGGTCATGGCGTGTACCTCCATTACTCAGGGGGGGAGGGCTGGCAGGGATGCCAGCCCTCGGGGGTCGCTACCAGGCGTGCCAGGGGACGGGCAGGGGGCGCGGCAGGACAGGCGCGGGGGCGGGGGCGGCGTCCTCGGTCATGGCCTGCTGGTAGGCGGCGCGGTAGGCGGTCAGGCGGGAGATCGTCACGTCGAGGAGGGCAAGTAGGGCGGCATCGTCGAGGGCGTCCAGGGAGGTGACAACCTCAGTGGAGCCGATGGAGGAGCAGGGGCGGAAGGTCGTGGTCACGGACACGTCGCCGTCGTCGAGCGCGCTGGCGGGGCGGGGACAGGGCGGTATACTGGGGATGCTGGCCGCGAGGTGGGTGGCGGGAATGGCGTGGGTGGTCATCTCGGTCTATCCTTTCCGTGGGTCGGTTGATAGTGGGCGGGGGCCTTCACTCCCCGCCCACTTTGTTTATGTGGGGCGTCTAGGCTCCAAAGGCTTCGCGCAGGGCCGCAGCGCCGCCGGGCCGGGTGAGTGTGGGGGGCGGTGTCGTGCGGGCGCGCTTGGGGGTGATGGCGCGGTAGCCCTGCTCGATCATGAGGGCGAGGGCGAGCGCCCAGCAGCGCATCCCCTTTTGGCCGGCCTCGCAACTGCATTCAAGGCGCAGCGCGTTGATGGTGTGGGTGTGGCCGGGGCGGGTGCGGCTGCCGATCTCGAAGGTGTACGGGCCGGTCCTACGGATGGTGGCCGCGTGGGCGGTGGCCTTGCTCTGTCGTCGTTTCTCCTGCCGTGTCATGTCGTGACGCTCCTTCACTGCTTCACCGTCCGTGGAAGCCCTACGCTCCCCACATCTTTATTATACAACTCTAGCGTTTTATTTGCAAGGGCAAAGATGGACGTTGTCTTCGGCGATACGCGTCGTCACACGAACCTCAGGGGTGGCGAGTAAGGGGGGCACAGGATGGCGCTAGAGGGGTACGACACGACGACGGAGGCGGCGGGGCTGCTCGGGCTACAGCCGCTGACGGTGCGCAACGCGGTGCGGCGTGGCCGGCTGGCGTCCGTGGCGTCCGTGGCGTCCGTGCCGCCGACGAGGGGGCCATGGTGTGCCGGGGTAACGGCCCGGTAGGGGGCCACCGTGTGCCGGGGTTAGGGTGTACGTTGTCATAGAGAATGAGGCTGGCTGAGCATGGCAGCACCTCGTTGTGTCACAGCGGATGAGGCTACATGCCACAGTAAGGGTCGGTTGTGCCACAGAGGGTGAGGCCAGCGATCACGGCGTGGCCAGCGATCGACGTGCCGCTATCTGTGGTGGACGGCGCGCGGCGACGCCGTGCCTCACTCTTTGTGGCACGAACCTCATTGTCTATGACAACGTACACTAGCTGATGACACGAGGAGAGATGTTATGGACAACAATTCCCTTATCCAGGACGGCGCGGATGCACGCTTTCGTCACCTGAGCGGCACGATCCGGACGGCCATAGAGCACGCCCATATTCCCGG
>JAABUP010005579.1_pt1 | contig 18892 bp, 17 predicted proteins | sample 5559201 | NCBI WGS metagenome assembly JAABUP01 (sample SAMN10711887, study PRJNA513373) | rock metagenome | isolation source: Antarctica rocks | place: Antarctica
CTCCTGAGCCTGCTCAAGCTCTGAGTTATGTTTTCGGGCTTCTCTGAGCTGCTGAACTGAGCTTTCATGAGCAGGCTCAAGCTCTAGAATCTGAGCCTGAGCTGCCTCTAGCTGCTGAGTCATATCATTCAGCTGAGACTGCAGAGAAACTTGAGCCGTAAGCACTGACTCAGCAGCTGTAACCTGCTGAGCTTGAGTCGAGAGCTGCTGATCTGAGTCATGAAGCTGCTTCAGCAGCTGTTTGCACTGATTTAGAGACACAGCCAGGTCTTGCTGACTCTGCTGGAGCTGTTCCAATAGAGTCTTCTTCTCTTCAGCATGAGCTGTCTCACTGGCTTGAGCACGGCTCAGCAGGGCATCATGTGAGTGCTGGAGACCTGAGTAGGGTGCCAGAGCTGACTCAAGAGTCTGAGTCTTGCTGTGCAGCTCAGCTCGCAGTGCTTCTAGCTCACCATTGCGAGCTGTCAGCTGCTGAGCCATGCTGTGAAGCTCAGCCTGTGTGACTTCTCCATCTGTTTGACTGTGAGAGGAGTGGACAAGCGCAGCTGCTCTGCCTGATTTGGCCCCACCATTCTTCCTCTTCTCCACAGCAGCTACTTCAGATGCCAATCGCTCCTGCACAAGTGCTCTCCAGAATCAACACACAAACAAATGTAGATAAGACCCATCACATTGCAGAGTCTGACCATGAAACACAATCTGTGAGGGGCCAGGTCACTGTGTAAGATTCTGCTTATCATATATATATCTTGGGCTACCACTACCACTACCATTAGCAGTACAGTAGAACAAGACCCTGCCGGAGTCTAGCAACATGCAGGCTTGCTTTCACCTTGTTCACCATCCGCATGATGGCCTACCATATTGGTGGACTATCACCCTAACAGCGTCTACCACCATCCAGTCTTGCCTTCATTGATATGCAGACAGGCAGATAGGGGACAGCAGCAGTGCACAAGTCAGCATCCAGCATGACCAGATGACCAATCCAGCAATCAGCATTCAGATGACTGCACCTGGTGGGACAAGGCAAGCAAACTCCATGGCCGCTTGACAAGCATGCCGGTGCACATCAGCTGAGCACTGACGTCTTGCTTGTGCTGCCGGTTTTTGACACGGTGCAGGGAGATGCAAAGCTGAAGCGTACAGTTGAGGGTGAGTGCATACTTTGTAGTTGGCTTCCATGTCCAGCATCACAGCTGTGCAGCAATTTGAATTTGTGACCTGTGATCACCTGCTGAGCTGCAGGATCAAGCTTGCAGATTGGTGCCACGCCCGGTCCAGCAGGTGAAACATATGCAGCACATTGTGTTTGCTTGCCACACTTTCAATATGCTTGCTGCTTGCACTGACGTAGCTTATGCACAAGACCTGCCTATTTTGAAATCGTGTAGCCGAGATTGACAGGCACCAGTGTGTAAAGCGCTGACGGCATGATTCGTATATACTTGTTATCCCAGCGCCGTTTGAAGCTGTCGCTGCCTTTTCAATGGCCTTCTACGCCTCACCCGAGCCAGCATCTGAACTGTCGTCCACAGCCTTGCTGTAAAGTGATTCCAGTCAAATTTGTGCAGGGTCCCTAAATCCTTGGAGGAAGCCAGCTTGCAGGCGCAATATCACGTGTCCGCATTTCTCTGACGTGACCGTCTGTCTACAAGCACAATCGCAATTCAACAATAACCAGACTGTACCAGCTCAAGTCCCTCCGGATATTTGGTTTCACATGTGCTCTGTGAATTGCCAAGTATTGCATGCTGTAGTGTACTGTCAAGTTAGGGCTTGTGAGTTGTGTATTAATTGTTTCTGCAAGCTGACAGCGCTGTTGCGCTGGCCAGCACTCGCAATGCCAGCTTGCAATACAGCCACAATTTGTTAACTTTGCAGTTGGCCCGGCATGGAGCAGTCACGCCAAGGACTGCAACTAGTTTCAATTGAAGATGTTGTTGTGTGTGCCTTTGTCCAGCCCTACTATGGATGCAGAGTGTGCACACATGTAGTCAGCTGTGATTGTAGCGATTGCTGCAGGCAAATCATGGCAGCCAGTGGCAGACATGATGGGGCAGCCACGGCACCGGTGAGCACAAAGCTGTCCCAAAAAGTGCATGCAACCAGTGCATGCCTGATTTTGATGCAATGGCTGCCGTCGCATAACCTTGAAATATCAGGCAGGAGATATTATTTGCAACTAACTTGCATGGTGTCATTGTGCTGGTAGTGTGTGTCCAATGTGTACTAGTGAATGTAAGGCCTGAAGGTATAGCTGTTGATTGATGAGTGCCTGATAGTATGTAGACAACATGCTTGGCTGCTATGTTCCAGCACCATCTAAGTTTAGCAAGATTCAGCTGCAAGGCCTGATCCCTTGACGTCAAAGCCAACACATGTGGGTATTGATGCAGGAGCCGCCTTCTGGCTTCTGGGGATTTCTTACTTTTGGATCCCAGAAGTGCGGCAACTTTGCGCAGAAGAAGCTGAAGGACTCGGCAAACTCTGTTGTGCAATATGCAACGTCAGCTTTGGTGATCAGTGTTATCGTTAACAGCATCTGGGTCCCTAGCGTAGAGAATGTCGTCTTGCCAACGTGTGAGAAGATTCTGATGGCTGGAATGGCTGGATCGTTCTGGGTGCAGAGATGTTCAGCTCGGGTATGGCACACGCATTGCCAGCATGTGCACACACTCTTCTGCTTTGATACCTGTGATCCTTGTGGCTTACTGCATTACTTACAAGTTCAGTGGGCCGCTTGCATGTGCAACTGATTGCATAGGCAAGCTTCAAATTGTGCTGTCCTACCTCAACTCATGTGTCAGCCTGTAGACATTTTGTACTTGTGTACATACAAGTCAATGCCGACTTTTTACCACCAACAGTATGACACATACTGCAGGGGACATCTATGAGGATACAGAAAAAGAAGGGCAGAGCAGCTGGTGTGTGTACAGCGAAACTAAAGATGTATCGCGCATCACTTCTGAAGCTAGACGCCGCTTATTTTGATGCAGCCTGCAGATACAGGAAGCCAATCGAAGACTTTGCTGAGTTGATGGTGAGTACGTATTCCATGAGTCATGCATATGCATCACATTCATTGGTCATTGAATGTCAAGCCAGAATTTTCGGTTTGAAGGTAAAGCGTGCGCAGCTGTTTGCCAATTTGCAATATGGCAAGCCTCGCATAAGCGATGTGCTGCAATCCCGTATGAATGCATGATTGCACAGGATGACAATGACATGTGGTCAGCAGTCTATGTTAGTGTTGTGTTGTAGTTGCACCCTGCCAGGGGAAACGTCTCACGGTGGGAAATTTTAGTTTGCGTTTGAAAATCCTGGTCTGGTGCAGGCGTCTGCTTGGCCTGACGTTGTGTCATTTTCAGCTGATCTGTCTGTAGTGCCTCTGCTGCATGCTTGCATTGACAAAAGTGTACAAGGCTAGGTTTTGTTTTGGATGCAGCCTAGTGCTAGGAAGGAGTGGATGAGCATTCACTTTCCAGACTCAGACGTGTCATTTGGAGGTGTCAGAGCATCTTTAGCCAAGGCAGAGGTACATACAACCTTGTTGCTTGTGTTGTTCACAGAACCTTTTTACAATATTGTCCTGACTCAACACTGCATAAGCATCTAGCTTGAGTGATTGTCAGCTGCACAATACCATGCAGCTGATGACAGGACTCATCATTGTGACACCTGTGCTGAAGCACAGATCCAGCATTGAGCAATTTTGCCAGACAGACAGACATTGTCTCTTGAGCTGGTGGTCTGCATGCAGAATGATGCAGACAAGCACTTCAAGGCCCGGCAAGCTGCTGACAAAGCAGTCGAGGCACTGGAAGCTGATATTGTCACTGCTGATGCTGCAGCAAATGTTGCTGAGGTCAAGCGACAGTCTCATTATCAGGTAACTGCAGAGCACCTGCCTGACATCCTTGTCAATAGGGTTTGCTGTCACAGCTCGTGCGCGGTGCCTTGTTTACCTTATGAAGATCAGAGGACTAGTGATGCTCTGTACAGTACTGTGCCGTTGCTTCAGTTCCGCTGCGACAGCTGCCTGCATGACACTGACAAAGACAGCGGGCATGCTTTTCACAGCATATCTGCAGGTTGATGCAGCTGCTGAAAGTCTTCAGACAGCAGTTGAATTATGTGCAGAGCTCAGGGCCATTAAGCAAAAGACCACATTAGGCGCTCTGACTTGTTTTGCTGGCGCAGGTCATGAAGGCAGGGCGACCGATGTAGGACAGTGGCAGTGCAATGATGTGAGCCAGTGAAGAGATGCCGGTAGTGGATTTTTCAGAAACTAGTCAGCGCAATTGTCTCTCACTGGCTGTCCGTGTAACAGTCACCAGCCATTTCTCAGCAGTACAAAATCACAGTAGCTTGCAGTAATGGTTGGCTCATGCATATGCAATTTTAGCCTGCACACTCGAGGCCAGTACAGTATAGCAAGGCCTGTATATGTACCAATCTGTAGCAAATGGTTTTGTGTACACCACATTAAGCATGCGCAGGGCTCAAAAATCGCACTGTAACATGCTGTTTTTACAATCTTCCTTACGCTACTACATTCGAAGCCCAATTTGGGCTTCCCACATATGAGAACGAATTGCATGAGAGCTGTTATTAAGCTGAAGTATTGAGCTGAGTGGCCTCAAGAGCCTCTATGACACGTGCAACAACAGACACACTGAGCTGAACAACATACATATTTATGAGTACAATATTTCCAGTGGAACTGTTCCACAGTATTATATAGTGACATGTCTGTTTTGGCTGCATTCACCCCACGACATCCATTGCGGTTCTGACATACTCATACAGCTGCTTGGCAACCTCTTTCTCGTCTGCTGAAACCTTGTCTGGATGATACATCAGCGACAGCTTCCTGCATGTGTGCAGACAATTGTTGTCTGCAAGGGACTCTGCTGCAGCACGGTGCAAACATACATTGTTTGGCACACAACAACATTGTCACAGCAACATGCCCATGACTCACTTGAAGGCTGCTCTTGCTGCACCCTTGCGGTCATCCTGTGCAACATGTGCCACTCCCAGAACTTGCTCATGATGAATCTGGTGAGACTTGCACCATCTCAGATAGAACATGTCCCACCAGCTTACGGGATGACCCATTTGCTTGACCATCTTGAGATCCTGCAAGCAGTGTTTGATGGTCTTACCACATCAAATGAACTGCATGTGAGCCCAGTAGAGACAACAAAATGCTGAGCTGCACACAAGGCATGTATACCCATTGTTGCATTCCCTCTTGAGCTCAATCAGCTGCTCTAGCACAAGCAAAAGTGACACAAGGCTGACCTTAATTGCATCTGTGTTTGCTCCAATTGCATCAAAAGCCATATGTCTGTTGTACAGAGGCTGCGACATTGTGGGGCTGAGCCTGTGTGCCATACTGCAATCACCAATGGCAGGGATATGCTGACCCAGACTGTTATACGCCACACCTCTATTGTTGTATAGGCGCGCCCTGACATGAGCATCCTCAGGGTTCATGTTCAAGCCCTCCTTGCACAAGACTAACGCATCATGGAATCTACAAGCCATGATGGCTACTCGAGCAGCCTGCACCGTGATCAACAATCAACTTGATTTTCAGCATCACCTGCATGCATAGACACCAAGCATGGGTGATCTGGGTGATCGAGTCTTACATCAGCCTTGGCATGGGCAGCAGTCAGAGGGCTCTGCACAACAAGCGCCAAACAGCTGCTGCTCTCCTCTGAAAGACCAGCCATGCTGACTTCCTCATCAGCCTGGACACTTGATGCGCTCTCCTGCACCCAGCAATCCAGATGAGATCATACGCACAATTGCTCAAGCTCAAAACCAGTTGAAATGGGCACATCCGTAGCAACAAACTGCAATGCTGAATGTACCTCAGTCTGCACCGTCTGGTTGAATCTACTGCCTGCTGTGGCTGTGACAAGAGCTTTGACACCAAGCCGTGCAGCTGCAACGGGTACAATTGTCAGTCGACCAACTACAGGAGTGCGCTCCAGGATGCTCAACAACAACTCGGGCACATCAGATGCCTGCCATGTGCCAGGGTTTTGCCCCTGCGACCCATTTGGGATCCCCAGTCCAGTCACTGTCCCCAGCAGTGCCTTGCCTACAGTGCTGATACTGCTGCCCACTCTGCTGGCAATGCCTGCTGTGCCAGCTGCACCACTAGACTCAGCAGTATAGCTGCTGCTTGCAGAGGCATCAAGCCTGCTGCGCATGTCTGTGTGGCTACTAGAGGCATCAGTGAAGCTGCTGCTGGCAGAGGCATCAGTGAAGCTGCTGCTTGCAGAGGCATCAAGCCTGCTGCGCATGTCTGCGTGGCTACTAGACTCAGCATTATAGCTGCAGCTTGCAGAGGCACCTGGCCTGCTGCGTATGGCTGCTTGACTACTAGACTCAGCAGTAAAGCTGCTGCTTGCAGAGGCACCAGAATTGCTGTGTACAACTGCTTGGCTATCAGGGAATAATGTGCTGCAAGATGCTGCAGACGAGCCAACAGACCTCAAGGAGGAGCCGCTTTCCTCCAAGAGTGACCTGCCTGATGCTGAGGCCTGATCGATATCTACATGATAGGTCGCTTGCCTTGCTGTGCCAGATGTTTGAGGCAGCAGCGCACTCTGAGCAAGCATGCCAGCAGTGGCATTGATGTGCACTGCTGACTGCTTTGCTGGCAGCTGGATGGATGAGGATGCCGCTTCAGATGTGCCAGAGGTACTAGCCTGCTTTTCCTGCATAACATGCATACATACATTCACATACGTATTTGTGAACACATGTATATAATATAATATAATACAACACAATATAATACAATATAATACAATACAATATAATATAGCATAACATACTATACTATAATATAATACAGTACAATACAGTATAATATGATCTGATATAATATAGCACAATATAATGCTTTGACACAACTTCAACCCTAACAGTACAACAATATGTTCATAACATGTTGCTTGCAAGCCTGATCTGTCAAGTGACAGCAACAGGAAGAACAATGATTCTCTCTGCTACCAGACATGCACGCAAATGCATTGCAAGGATCCATAATATACATCTGCTGTCAGATAAGGTAGAACTCACCTCATACTCCACCCTCGCTGTGGTAGTTGAGGCATGGCTGGCATGCCCAACAGCCTTCTCAGCTGTTGTGACTTCCCTACGCACCTGGTTGTCCTGCAACCTCATTTCCTCCCACAATGCCTTGGGCTTCTTTCCCTGCACCATTTAGCTGAATTGGCAACCAACAATAGGGCAAAGACAGCTTGCAGGATCTTCCATCAATGTATTGCCAACATCAGTGCTGACCCATTTGATAGTATGCAATGGTTAGTATTGCTAAGCAGAAAATATTGCAACAAGTGTATCATCAGCACCTATGCGATAGAGATGTGAGGTGTGGCAACCTCTGCCCAGGATGTGGATCGCAGAGTGCACCATGTGCAGCCTTTGCACAGGCTGCTACTTGTGAAGTTTGCTGCTGGCATGTGCATTGAGATCATGTGAAGTAATGGAAACATACAGTATTACATGATATGCATTACAATGACAATGCAATACAATGACACAACATGACATGACAACACATGTGAGATATGATAACGCGGCATTAAACAAAAACATATGCAAATGCAAAAGTGGCAAGGCTACCCCACCTGGTGACCAACAGTCCTGCTCAGCTGCAAGACTTGCCTCTCCAGCCTGCTGATGCGCCGCTTGGCAGCTGCCAGAGCTGCACAGGCAAACTCACTTTGAGCAATCTAGGGCACTGACGCACATGTGTATTCAGAGGCACCAACAAACAGACATACATGTCTGCGGCACAGCGACAAAGAAGCTTCAAAATTCCTCATCAGAGCTGCATAGCACTGGTGTGGGACCACAGCTGAGCTCAGGGAAAGGGCAGGGCTGAAGGGCAGGGCTGAAGGGCAGAGGCTCAGAGGGAAAGGCAAACAATCTGGGGAACATTGCATACCATGAGGCACAGACTGCCCTTGGCAGATGCAGCAGTGATGGTGTGACTCTGGCCTCCCAAATTGCCTTTGCTTGAAAATGCCTGACAGGACCTGTGGCTTTGCAGCCTTGTAGTGGCCCAAACCTGAGTCACCCTGCAGTAGTCCACTGTCAGGTTGGCAAGCACAAGTACCTTGCTCAAATATGCATGTGCCTCCTCAGGAAGGCCGCTCTTGACAGTCGTGTGCTGAGCTGACAAGGCTGTGTATACTCCAAACAGGCTGCTGTCAAACATGTGCAAAGTCCAAGAAAACGGCAAAAAAGCTGCCTGACAGGATGTGAATGTGCTTATCAAACAATGCTGATGCCAAGGGGCCAGCGTGTCAAGTGTGGTGGTGGTGGGGCTGTGGGAAACGAGTTCTTTCAAACAACATGCAGTGGCCATAGAAGCAAGTCAGGTTTCAGAATATGTCAGTTTAGCTATGTGTCCTATGACTAGGGAGTATCATGCTTGCAAGATAATTGTGTGGCATAGAGCCTTGACAGACATATAGCATCTGAGGCTGCAAACAAGCAGAAGCACATGCTGATCAGTGTCAGCTTTGCAATGGCCTAAATAGCATGCACAGTCAGCCTGGCGAGGTGCGTCACCTTATGAGCAGATATGAGCCCACTTGCATCTGCAACTTGCTCTGACTCAGGTTTCTGCATTCCCGCAGCTGATGCAGCATAGTGGGTGAACATAGATGACGGGCCTGCAAAACTTGAGCGACCTGATGAGTGCTTCGCTTGCTCATGGACTGCCTGCAAAAACCCAGGTGACATCAGAAAGGAGGACCCTCAAGCTCAGGGCGTTTATGAGTCAAAGATGTGCTGGTTCAGGAAGTTGACCAAGACAGTACGAGGGTGCTTTGTGTCCCTGTGCAAGCCCAGACAAGAAAGCCTACCAGCTGAGGCGATGTAACCCCCAAAGTGGAGGCTTTTGCCTTCTGCTGTGCTGCAAGTCGCTGGATGGCCACATCTTTTTCATGTGAGTTGTCGGCTACCTGCACAAAGGCGCAAGGTTTGGGTTAGACTTGGGCGCAGATGGCACATACCTGTGTAGCAGGAGTACTTGTAGCATTTTCATATGGTACCTTGGAGTCAAAAGGAGCCGAAGACCTTACAAATGAGACTCTATTTACCAAGCGAGCGCCTCTCCCAGCGGTACGCCCTGCACGTAAGGGAATAACGCAGGTCTGGGGACTGCAAAAAGCTTCAACTTCCAATACTATGTTGAAAGGCTTTGCCTGGTCAAATTTACCTGCAAATCTGATGATGTTCTCGGCGCTGTGCAGCGCGCACCTCGTGGCAAGAGAAGTGGGGAAGGCGAACTCCATCAAGCTACTATGTCAAGATATCACCCTTGTCGGACTATCAACATGCTTCGTCGCACCCAATGAACCAGCCTAGGTTGAGGTCTGAGCCGCTCTGATGCGAGCAAGATGCTCTTCATGAAACAGCGCTGCGCTGTGTCAATGAACACGTGCTTCGATGTTGCTAACGTGTGAGTCACATGTTCAGGCGTTACACTTGCCACGCCTTGCCGTCGGCAAGTTGCGGCTTGATCACAGCCTGAAAGACAGCTTCAGGTCTCAGCCTTGTCTCACTGAGATGGCCACAGACAGGTTCAGGTGGTAGAGACCTGGAGTCCTGTGTTGACTCTCTCACTGACAGTTCTGGTCTAATGATGCATGCATGCACAGACTCTTGTTGACGTCGCTCACATCCAGAGTCCTGTTACAAAGACCTTGAGTAACGTTCATCATGGATAAAGCTTCTTACGCAGATGTCCATCACGACTCAAGGCTTAAGTTCAGAATTCTATCAAGTAAATCAAGCAAACCTCTGTCAGCTGCTGCACAATTGAATGCCGCAAAAAAAACAGCTTGACTTGGAACACCGGTCTGTGTCAAAGCTTCAAAGTCTGGTGGCAACAGGAATAACCCGCCACTACCTTCCATGGCTGCTGCAGCCTGCCACACGCTCAACACTGGTATCGTCCCCTGTAGTCAGACAAACGCACACACTCAGATCACCATCAGAAGCCAGCAGCGGATGCAGCAGCAAAGTCGCAAGTGAATGCAATGTGCAACAGCCTGATTTGGCCCAGCTCAAGGCAGGCCCAAGAGAATGTCGGCCCTTGGAATGCTAGCAGTGCCTGCCCAGGTCATTGCTACTGTGCTCTGTGCCAATCGAAAGGAAGCCTCGCTACTGCATGAAAACCAGCAGCAAGGGGCAAACCGGCACCAATCAATGTGCAGTGGATGTCTCCTCTTACAGTCCTTTATATTGCCAGACTCTTTGAGTTTGATCCTGATGATTTCGTTTTCTGACCCAACCATCAGACAATTTTGTTTTCTGATGGTTGGGTCAAAGACTTAAATTATCAGGATAATTCTCGCAGAGTCTCGCAATATAAAGGGCTGTAAGAGGAGATCCCTATATTGCAGGAGGTTCCTATAGCATCTCTGCATGTCCTACACCTTAATCATGCTCTGTGAGTGATGCTGGAGACCTCAGACCCTTAGATTCCGCCATCAGGTTTGCGCTTCAGCAGTGGACTTACAGATTGTGAGGTCTGCCACCATCTAAATATCATCACCAGTCTCCAGACACAATATATACACACACCCAGACAAAACGGCTACACAGCCTAGACAGCCTAAGAGAGAGAGAGAGCGCTCACCTAAAGTACCAGGGCTGCAGGTTATGGGGTGACAGCTTGGGGTAACAGCTCGAAGTCCAGTGCCAGCGTATAAGGTGCAGCCGTCCACCTTGTTACACAGCGTCTGTGCATCTGTACTTGAGGCACTGAAGAGAGGACGTCACATATGCAGAACGACCTGCACCCAAAATAGCAGTCAACAAAGGCATATGCAACAGAGTGTGACAAGACCATAAAGTTGGCAAGCATACAGTCATCAGACAAATGCCTCGGTTGTTCAGCACAGACAGCAGTGATCAGCAAGACGCTGCTACTGTCTAAGATTCGTCATCTAAATTTGTGTTTGTCATCACTTGACTCGGTATGAACGATGCCAGCCACCACACAGTGTGCTGTATCCAGAACATGGATACAACAAAGTCCAACTGTGCCACGCTACTAAGTTATACATGGACAGACATTGCCCAAGCATCAACTCTGTGAATGAGGCAGCCAGACACCATAGAGCATAAAGGGATGATGCATCATGCTGGTGACTTGTTCAAAAGGCAACGTCAGGAGAGACACGCACTAAATCATGGACACACACACACATGCACATTTGCGGCTGCATGCACCCACAGGTATACTGTAGCAGAAGAAGAGTTGACGGGATCAGCTTTACTGGCTTGGCCTCCGGAGAGGACATGTGTAGCATGGTCTAGAATCAGCGTCGATCATTCGGGGAAAGTATCCTCATCTCCCATCAACTCAACAAACACACATAGCAGCATCACACGCATGACAAGTGCCAACAACGGTGACGCAAAACTGACCTGGGACAACTTCCGCAGAATTCTGATGGCCCACACTGGACATCCACACCGGACATGATGAAGAAAACCAGCACTGATTGGGTTACTGCTGGTCACCGAGCTTCCTCTTCCTCTGCCCAAAGCACCCTCAAGAGTCCCCAAGGTAGCCCCTATCACATCCCCCAATCACATCCCTCAATGTGGAAATGATGCTTACCAGACCCTGAAGGCAACAGTAACAAAATGTCAGTGGACCAGAACTGGGGTACAGTTTTGTGGTTGAGACAAGTGGTGAATGTGGCAGTCATTTATTCGGCCACTGATCATGGGGAATCTTAGAGCCGACTCAACACACTTCCAGGTCAATATGTGCCTTATGGGGATCCCTCCGCCACACCTCTGCCACAGATGCCATAGCAACAGAGGCAAAATGCAGAGGGAGAAGATTAGGCAACATCCTAGGTTTTGCAATTATATTTAGGTTACCACTTTAGGGTCTAAACCCTAAAACCCAAAAGCCATAAAACAAACATGCATGTACTGCGGATGATGCCGAACCCTAAAGTGCAGCTTGACGAGAGGGTGTGAAGCTCAAGAACCCATATTTCTATCTGGAGGTCAGACAGGTAGGGGGCAGGACTGCCCCCAAATCAGGTTGGGTGTTTTCATAGCCAACACAAGTATTCTATGTCAAGAACAACCACATACATACATTAGCTTTGCACATTCCGTGATGTGCATTCTTGGATGTTATGAACTGATGTATGAAACATCCAAGACGGCATATGACAGACTGTGTATACAGCTAGAGACTCTAACCATGGACAGCTGGAGACCCTGACCGCAAACACTAAATGCAACAACACTAGGCAAAATCTGAAATCCAGCTTGGTGTGCAGCTCAACAACCAATGATGTCATCAAGATCAGGAACATGGGGAGCAGGACAGCCCCCACTTGGTTTGTAGATTTCATAGCCACCTAACCCTGTCTTAACCACCTAACCCTGTCTTAACCACCTAACCCTGTGTTAACCACCTAACCCTGTCTTAAACACCTAAACCTGTCTTAGCCACCTAACCCTTTCTAAGCTGGACATCTACCATGCTTGTTGTGCCTAAGGACAACTAAATCTAGATGCTGGGAGATGCTCAAGGCTCAAGAGCCACTGTATCATCAGAGTGTCAGATGAAGGAGGGCAGGACAGCCCTCAGATCGCTTGTTGTTTTCACAGCCAAGAGCAGCATCAAGAATTGCAGACGTGACACTGTGCTGCAGTTGTTGTAGCAATGCACGTATGTAAGTGAACCTAATGTTTATTGAACAGCTCAGGAACCAGAATGTCTACCAAAGAGTAGGAATGAGGAGCAGGACTGCTCTCATGTGGTTCACCCTATCACAGCCACAAACATCATTGTAACAAAAACACCTGTGAAAGTCGGACCTAATGCTTGTTGAATAGCTCAGGAACCTGAATGTCTACCAAAGAGTAGATATGACGAGCAGGACTGCTCTCATGTGCTTCACTCCATCATTGCCGCAACAGTACACATGTATAAGTCTGACCTAATATCTGTTGAATAGCTCAAGAACCTGAATGTCTACCAAAGAGTAGATATGAGGAGCAGGACTGCTCTCATGTGGTTCACTCTATCATAGCCATAGCACAAAACCTATGTAAGTCTACCATAGCCATAGCACAACACCTATGTAAGTGAGACCTAATGTTTGTTGAACAGCTCAGGAAACTGAATGTCTACCAAAGAGTAGATATGAGGAGCAGGACTGCTCTCATAGGGTTCACTCTATCATGGCTACAGTGGTCAATGTAGCAAACCACTTGTACCTAATGCTTGTTGAGTAGCTCAGGAACCTGAATGTCTACCAAAGCGTAGATATGAGGAGCAGGACAGCTCTCATGTGGTTCACTCTATCATGGCTATAGAAGTCATTGTCGCAGTGCACCTATCTAAAATATAAATCAGACCTAAGGTTTGTTGAATAGCTCAGGAACCTGGAAGTCTACTAAAGAGTAGATATGAGGAGCAGGACTGCTCTCATATGGTTCACTCTATCATGGCTACAGTAGTCAGTCATATACAAGGGTCATTGTAGCAAAAAACCTAGATCTAGGTCTGACCTAATGCTTGTTGAATAGCTCAGGAACCTGAATGTCTACCAAAAAGTAGATATGAGGAGCAGGACTGCTCTCATATGGTTCACTCTATCATGGCCAAATCAGCTCACAACACTGGGAAGACTAATGATGTACCACTCTATGTACAGACTGCTTTGATGCCAGGCCCAAGGCAACAACAACAAATCGAAGACTGTCCTGCCTTTCAAACTGCAATAGACTTTGAAGAGGAACACAAGTCTTTGATTAACTTGTTGCCATCATTGCCAAGCATCAGAAACACAGTGCAGATGAATACAAGCTGACATTATTGAAGAAAACTAAATCTCTGAAGCTAGATGGCTCAACAACCATTGTCTCAGCAACAGTGCAAAGACGTGAGAAGCAGGACAGCTCCCAATAGGCTTGTTGTTATCACTGCCAAACTATTACCAGCAAGCAACAAAGATCTGAAACATCCAAAGCAAGGTTTACTAAACTGGAAATATCTGAAGCTATTTGGCTCAACAACCACTGTCTCAGCAATAGTGCAGAGACATGAGAAGCAGGACAGCTCTCAATTGGCTTGTTGTTATCATTGCCAACATAATTCTAACACACCACAAGACTGTGCAACATCTAATGCTGGTTGCCTAAACAGTACATGACACAGCTCATGGACCAAAGCCTCAGCAAGTATGTTGAGACATGAGGAGCAGGACAGCCCTCTCAATGGCTGAGTAATATCATTGCCATGTCAATTGTACTTGCAGTATAAAACTAGCAACAGCTGATGAGGACATGCCAGGCAACAATCAGACTGTTGACTGTGAACAGTATGTAGAGGCTTTGCAAGGCTCAGTAACCACATTGTCAGCTGTAAGCTGAAGAGTGAAGGGCAGGACAGCCCTCTCATGGTTTCTCATCACAGCCAAGCCAGGTTAGACACCCTGACAGACCATTCTACTCTAAGCCATAAGTCCGACACACTGACGCCCCACTCTGTTACAAGCCATGAGTCAGACACACTGACGCACCATTCTGCTCTAAGCCACAAACGTTCTTTGCAGGACATATTTCACACAAAGCTCAGAGACTTCCAGTCTGATCATGAAATCATTGAAATTGGGAGCAGGACAGCCCCATGGGAAGATCTGTCTTCATTGCTAAGTGTGTGAGAGGTGAGTTGCAGCATGCCAGCCACTCATTCCTCCTAACGCAACTGAAGCTCTAAGTATCCAACTGAAGCTCTAAGTGCAAGCTAACTCTACAACACTCACAATATCTGCAGTAGCAATCCCAGCCCGACTAGATGTTTTGAATCAAGGAAGCCCTAGTAAAGCCTAGTATGCCCTGAGAAGCCCTAGAGTATTCACTAACAGCCACGCAAATAGAGGGCCAAGCTCACCTTCAGCTCGAGTACAGCCTGGCAGGCTGCAGAGGTGCACCACCAGGGTACTGCCCGCACATGTGTTAGCCCACAACCTCCTTCAGGGGGCGCTTTCTCCTGAAGAAGGGGGCTCTTTCTCCAAGGGGGCTGCTGGCAGTTGCACTGTATTCACATCTGGTCCAGCCTGCATACCAAATAAAACAGAGTTGGTGGCGGACTGGCCATGTGAGGCTCAAAAACTGGTGGAGTCCAGATAGGTGCAGGCATCAGGCCTCAGTAAGCCGCAAAATTCTCTTCATTCAAATCAGACGGTAATTCCATATATTTTAAGCAATCATCCTCGGCCATGAGGCTACGCAGTAACACCACAAGACTATGCAGTAACACCATGAGAATTTGCAGTAACTGACTATGCAATGCACCATGAGACTACGCAGTGACACCTTGAGACTACGCAATAACACTGCAATGCAGAAGCCGGCCTGTAGCAGCTGAGACTGTGTTGCATCAAACAACGAGCCCAAGCTTCGGATTGCTTGACCAACAGTGGTCTCGAGCCCAAGCTTGGGCTCGTTGTCTGGCTGCTCAAAGATCTGGTCATAGTCTGCAGAGGCACTGACAGCATCAGAGGAGACTCAGTACTTCTTAGAGGGTAGTTAATCATTCCACAGCGAGCTGACGCCCTTCAGTGGATTGACAGATAAACTTGCTTCATCCTCGCCTCAACACTAAATACTATGCAGCATACCAAATACAAAGCACAAATCCATGGTGTGCATTGACTTGCATGCAGAGCATCGCACACAGCACAGACTGCTCTCTGTAAGTTTTCCTTATGTCAATCACTCAGGTCAGACGGCACTTCCTATGTGTAAGGGTCGTTTTCTTCATTGAGCAGTCTGACACCGTGCATACATGGCAATGGGTTGCTTGAAGGACAGCAGGGATGGTACCTGAGCAGTGAACAAGAACGTCACTCCATGTCCCATTGTGCTCCAGTGGGCACAGCTGCACATGTCCTTATTGGTAGATGTCGAGTCAGCCTGGGTGTCGAAGAAGATCACCAGAGTACCACCAAATCATGTCAAGCTGAGCCTCAGTGCTCACTACCGCACATGCCTTTTCTTGTCGAATGTCCAAGTCAGCCTGTAATACAGACCAAGGTCAGACTCGTAGCAGGCAAAAGCTGTGGTATACATCAGGCCAGGGAAGAATGGGAAGGATGCATGTGGTCACATTAGCTCAGCACTGCTCAAGACAAAAGGTCAAGACAGTTTCCTATCATACAGTGACCATGGTTTGTTGTGAGCTCATCTATGAGCAGCCAAGGTCATTGCAGAAGAGCTACCAGGGCCGTGGCAAGAAGGCTTATTGCGTAAATTATTTCGTTTCTCCCCACAGTTTTGCAGATTTTCGTAATGTTGTCCAGTGAGCAGTTGTGCTCACCTGATTTAAGGCTAGATTGGCCGCATTGGATGCCTCCAGTTACCACCTTGAAGAGCAGTAGCCATCTCACCACAAGTTGCACACCTACAGAGAAAACATGGTGTGATGACAAAAGTCCAGCAAAGATCAAGAACATGTGAATCTGTACAGAATATGATAGATGATATAGGAGTGGATTTAGACACGACACAGCCAATGATCAAGCTCAGCCGCAACACGCCGCTCCTTTTGTTCTTGCACGTGATACAGGGACATGCAAAGCAATAGAAAGCTCAGCTGTCCGGGGTAAGTCATGTGCTAACTGGCAAACACACTAAAAGTTTTAGTTGCCTACCTGAGATTACTTCTTGCCCACTTTGAGATGATGCTTTAGGTCTCTTTGAGCAGACTCCAAGGGCCATTCAGTTTGGCCAGCAAAGCGTGCATTGCACCAGCCTGCAGCATGTAAGACGTGAGCGACGTGCGCAAGATCATAAATAGCTGTACCAGCGAGACAGGTCAGCAACTGCCCATGGAAGGGGGCTCTTGCTGGTTTATGGTCTGGCAAAGATCGATTTATGCCCCCAGCTAATACCTAAGACAGGCAAAGCCCCGTCACAGGCAACTAACCTGGCCGAGGGCAGGGAGACCACAAACTTGATGGTATACATAAACATACCTGAGACTGGCGGCGGCTGAGACCGCAGGCCACAGAAGTAGACATCGGGATGATAGCTAAGCGGGGTGCGGCTGATCGCGTGTAGCGTGGTTCGCTCGATGCCGGCGGATATCACCTGCAACAGGAAACATGAGAATGCCGTCAGAACCATGGACGGAATCACGAAATCACAGCCGTGAGCAAGGTGTCATGTGGCATCCTTGTAGACTTCATAGCCATGTGCTGCGGCGTTTCAGTGGATTTGGAGGCTTTCGTTGTTGCCATCCGTTATCATACCCGCAGCAACCAGCAAGAGAAGTTGCAGGGGTTCAGAGCGGGGCAAGACAGTTTTCGCTGGCAACAGCAGGGCCACGGCATAACTTCTGATTGACAGCTTGCAACGAGGATGAAGTCATACATGGCCGTAAGACAAGAGTGGACTGCTGAGGGCACAGTTGACTGACATGGGCAGAAGGACCAGGCGAAGCAGCAGACTTACCATGGGTTGTCCTCGTGATTCCGGTTCCATTGAACAACCCTTGCTGTCACAGAATCATACTCTTTCCGGCCAAAGCAAAGTATGCTGTTCCTTGGCGGCTTTCTGTTTGCAGCAGCGTCCGGTTCACTTTCTAAAACCCCGCTTGAAACCCTATTTAGCAACCTAAATTGTTAAATTCTCCGTTCATCTTCATCGAACAATAAGTCCAGCCTTGTCTGACCAAGTGCTGCTTGCGATCCGAAATCTGCCAATCTGCTGCAGCACAATCACTCTGCTGGCATCCAACGTTATCGGCGTGGCAGCAGATACCTTTGCATTGGTAGCAGCGACAGCGGTTAGTCTGCCGACGGGTTGCCACAGCTTGACCGAAGCTTGACCGAGCTTGACAGGCTTGTAAGCTTCTGGTCACAAAGTACAGCTTTAGGGCATGGGAGGCCCTCTGTCGCTGGCTCCTCAAAAGGAGGAAAATGTGATAACAGAGGCTCTGACCCGCCAGTGTATACAGGTACCAGGTTAAGGTTTGCAGGGACGGCTGTGCTCAACAACGGCAGTTTAGCGCAATAGCGACGTACTTGAGGCCTTGATGCGTTTCAGATTGGTGGCAACAAAACTGAGGCCGACAAGGGCGAGAGACATGGCTTGGAGGGAGCCAGCACTCAGGCAGCAGACATACAACAACAACAGAAAACCATGCAGTACAAGGATATTGAGCATTTGGCCTTTGGTTTCAGACACATTGTTCAGATTGATCATCTGCATGGCTTGGTCAATCTGAAGAAGCTGCAGCTGGACAACAACTGCTTGACCAAGATTGAGAATCTTGATCACCTGGTATGCAAGTATGGGCACAACTGACAAACTCCACACCCGCAGCAGAGGCAGAGTGTCACTCACAGACAGTTGCAGAATGACCAACACATACAAGAATTGCCAGCTCAAGGTCATCCTGACGCTGTGTATTCTCTGCAGGTCAACCTGACATGGCTAGACCTGTCCTTCAATAGCATCACCAAGCTTGAAGGATTGAGCAAGTTGAAGAAGCTCACAGACCTGTCACTGTTCAGTAATAAGCTTGAGAGGATAGAAAACATTGAAACCCTAGAAGACTTAGTTGTCTTGTCCCTTGGTGAGCAAAGCACCTCACACTCAGTGACTGCCCCTCATGCAGGCATCCACATAACACACACACACACACGTCATGCCACAACTCTGTTTGTGGTGTCGCATTCTGCTGCATGTGCCATCATGCCTGCAAATCCACAACAGTTGCCTAGTCTGCTGTTGTGAATGTACAATCGCTTGGCTTGCAAGTATATGCTTA
>JAABUP010005580.1_pt1 | contig 18891 bp, 20 predicted proteins | sample 5559201 | NCBI WGS metagenome assembly JAABUP01 (sample SAMN10711887, study PRJNA513373) | rock metagenome | isolation source: Antarctica rocks | place: Antarctica
CGGAACCGGAGAACGTGCAGGACGCCAAGGGGTGGCTATCGCGACACATGGCGGCTGGTCACTATTCCGAGCCCCGCGATCAAGCCGCCCTTACCCAGCTATTCGACATGCAAGCTGCGCAGACGGCCCGCTCATTCCGCAAGTGCTACAAGGAGATCACAGCTTTATTGGCGCTACTGCGTGATAGAGAGTAGGCTACACAATCGACGGTGGACACCTCGCCGCGATTGCCTGGCTCTCCCGATGACTTGGTGAAACAGGTTGGATGAGAATGTGAGGGGTCATGGACCAAAATGTGAGACGGCACGCTCGGTGGCCATCGTTGAGCCGCGTAGGGCAGCGAGAAATGCCCAGCGCGCCTTCACATTTTTGCTCCCCAGCACCGTCCGTTTTTCGGTGCAATAGCGCCACCATAAAGTGCTACCTGGCGTTGCGCCTTTCGTAGCTCTACGCGGTGATCTCGCCCTGTCAACGAGCTCGCTAGACCACAGTTCGTCAGTCACAACACGCTTTTTCTGGATTCTGGCTTCACCAAGTCATCGGGAGAGCCGATTGCCTTGACACATACCGGTCATGGACGGTGAGACGAAAAGCGGCTGCCTACCACGCCAATCAGACCGTCCGCACCCGTGGAAGGATAGCGTTACTGGCCGGCCACGCCTCAAAACTGTCTCACTGACCACTGCAAACATGTGTCAAGACGATCGTGGCGAAGTGTCTCGACGGTGGCGAGCGCATGTGCTATGAATATCAATGGCGACGAGAGAGGACAGTGCGTGGCGACCGAAGTACTGGACCAGGCACTCTTCAATGTGCTGATGAGGGGTGTTAGATGGCCCCGTAGGCTTCCCTCCTATCGTCGCTCGTCGGCGCGGTTCTCACGCGCCCTAGGCTTCTCGGGCTCAAGGACACGCTCGGGCGTTGCCTGCCGGTCCTGCTCTCGCTGGGCCTGTAGCGCGTCGTTCCAGTCCTTCGCGCTAGTCGGGGGCCGCTCGCGTACGATGGCCTCGGCACGTGGGTACGCCTCCTGTACCTGCGCCCACAGGAGATCGCCGCCCGCGTCGTTGTCGAAGCCGCAGTGGACGAGCGCGCCCCTGGCCAGCCCCTCCTCGATCTGCCGCCTAGGCAACTCGCCGTGGCCGTCGTTCGACACGAAGATGAACTCCCCCCGCTCGCCGGCGCGTTGCGCCAGCGCCGCTCGGCTCAGGGCGTCGATGGGGCTCTCCGCGATGTGAACCTGCGGGACGCGGTACGGGGCCGGCTCCCCCACGGTGAACGAGAAGTGTCCCTCCTCGCGCCGGCTGCCGAGGGCGAGCCCCTGGAAATGCGAGCCGGGCAGCGTCCCGCGCAGGCTCGCGCCCACAGCTTGCCCCTCCGTGTCCGTGCGCAGAAAGACGGCGTTGGCGCGGCGATCCGCGTAGAGCGTCCCCTGCGCATGCAGTTCGTCGACCATGCCATGCGGAAGAGCCCGCTCCTCCGTGAGGTAGGCCCGCACCTGCGGCCAGCGCCCCTCGTCCCGCGCCGGCGGCAGGAAGCGCGCCGGCTCGCCCCGTTCGCGCTCGACGATCTCCTGTCCCTGTCGCGCCCCGTACTGCGCGGCCGCCGCCACGGCCATCTCGGGGCCGGCTTCGCGGTTGAGGTAGGCGACGGCCTGGCGGAAGGTGTACCCGCCGACGTGCATCACCAGGTCAATGGACTGGCCACCGCCGCTCTGCCGGTCGTGGTTGTAGAACTTCTCCCCGTTGATGCTGATGTGCTCGCCGTTCACCTGCCACTTGTGTTTGTCGTAGCGGTCGCGCTCGCCGCCGAGCGCGCGCATGGTGTCTTCCAAGTCGATGCCCCGGACCTGGGCCACCAGCGCCTTGTAGTCGCGTTGGAGCGTGTCCCGCTCGCGCTCCACCTCGCGCACCCGCTGCTGCAAGACCGCGACGTTGGCCTCGGCCGTGGCCGCCTGCCCCTCGTAATGCTGCGCCTTGACCAGGGCCGCATCCAGCGCCGGCGCGATCCGCTCGGCGATGCGCGCGGTCTGCTCGCTGGCCCACCGCTCGGGGTTACCCACAAGGCGGCCTGGCCGCTCCACCTCAAGATCGCGCCGCACGATCTCCGGCGCCGGCGTCGGCTCCATGATCTTGGCGTAGAACTCCCGCACGGTCTGATGGTCGGCGACGCTGCCCTTGACGCCACGCTCAAGCCCCAGGTCGCGCACGGCTGCGGCATAGCTATCCTGCATCTGTGCCAGCATCGCCCGCCCCGCCGTGTACGCGTGGGCATTGAGCCGCCCCCGCTCGTCAATCGGCACGACGAGGGCCTGGATATGGGGCGTCTGCTCGTCCTTGTGCAGGACGGCCGCGACAACATTCTTCTCACCGTACGTGTCGCGTAGCCACGCCATGCTGCGCGCGGTCCAGTCGTCAAGGCGCGCGGCCCGCGCGCGCTCATCGCCCTGGTGGTAGAACTCGCGGCTGGCGGTCAGCACATGCTCCATGGCCAGGACCGCGTTAGAGCGTATCGTGGGCGCGTCGTCGAGCCGGGCCTGGGCATCGGCACACCAGTCGCCTGTCCCGGCCAGCCGCACGTTGTCGCCCAGACGCGCTTCGTCGGCGTTGCGGGTCTCGCGGGTCCGCTCGTTATGCTTGCCTAACTGGCCGATTTCGCCCATCGTCTTGAGCTTGGCCACGCGCAACACCGCGTACATCGCCCACGCCTCCCTCTTTTTCCAAGGGGCTGAGGCATCGCCACCCTACGCCGATCGCGGCGCGGCGAACGGATGAATTGTGAGCCCCAGCGAACAATTCGGTAGTGAGTACCGTTTGCTGCGCAAACCCCTCCACCGTTAGCCTACATGGTCGCGGCGGGCGTTCGCAAGCGGCGGGGTTGGGGCTGCTTGGAAAAGAAGGTGCGCGAATCTTTAGTCTCAACAAGGTTAAACAAGCAAAGTGCCGAGGAAACTCTGGACATCTTGAAGGGCCTTGGCGATGTCACGATGTGTGTACTGATCCTTTTCTGGAAGATCATGAGCGAAAGCATTGCCTGGTGCAAGCCATCCTTGGACTGCGTCGTGCGTGGCCTTTGGATAAAGGTTGTTCTTCCACAGCCAGTCATTGACTACAGCGACTTTCGCTTTATCAACATCGGCCATTGACTCTCGACGCGCACGCCGCTTGAGTCCGTTCTCTAAACCAACGCGGACGAAGATAGCGGCACAGGCCAGATGTCCAGCGTTAAGAAGATCAGCGGCTTGGGTAAGCACGTCCCCATAAATCTCTGAGGCTACCCTGTCTTCGATGGCTGTGAGCAGTCCTCCATCTATGGCGTTGATAGTCGCCTGCATCACTCCTAATCCACCGTCCACCATCATTTCGTACATGGGTGTAAGGTCGGGTGAAGCATAACTACGCATGACTCCCATGTGCGCGTTCATAAGTTGTTTCTCATAGCGCTTGGGGTCTTGGATCGCTTGTAATTGTCGGGCCAGTACCACCCCTCGGTTACCTAAACTGTCCACGACAATCTCTATACGGGTAAACCATGCATGATATTCTGGTCCCTGGTTGCGGGCTTGTGCTCGGGCCTTAGGTGCATCATCGATGATAGACTGGACGGCTTTTTTCAACTCCTGGTCAGCTACTTTCATATAATTGATTTCCTGCTGTGTTTGGCATCTCTTCGTTTGTAGTCAAGCGACCGCTCTGACAACATACTCCACCCGCTTCACATGCTGGATGTCCAAGGCTATGTAGTCGATCTTTTGCAACACGCCCATAACCTTACCATGCAACTTCTGCTCCAACCAGGTCTTGTTGAACGGTGCTGGGACGGCCACGCGTCGCACGTCACCGTCCTGGTCGAGGGCGCGCGTCGTGGCCAGCCAGGCGTTGACGTTCGCGGGGGTCATGACCTGGGCCACCTCAGCGCGCGCCGCGCACCACAGGCCGCCCCCGTCGAGCATCGTCACCGTGGTAGATACGCCCTACCCTCACACGGAGGGGTCGCGACCGATCGCCTGCGCATAGTCCGCCGGCGTTCTCCCGACGAGGGCCTTGAAGTCCTTAATGAAGTGCGCCTGATCGCAATAGCCGAGATTCATGGCCAACGCCGGCCAATCCACCACAGCGCCGGTCGCCATGCGTTCCGCCGCTTCGTGGAGGCGATAGCGCCTGATCACCCATTTCGGACCCACGCCGACATAACGGCTGAAGAGGCGTTGCACCGTCCTCTTGTTCAGATTAAGCCGCCCCACAAGCTCAGCGACCGTCGTGATATCCCGGTCTGTGCTGATGCGATCGATGATGGTCGTGATCACCTCCAGCGTCTCGTCACGCTCCGGACGCCGCGCGCGCAGGAAGGCCTCGGCGCACTCGACCATCGCCCCCTCGTCCGCCAGCGCGCGGATCGCCCCGTGCAGGGTCATGCCGTCGGGGCCGAAGGCCGTGTGGAGACCGATCGAGCGATCAGTGAACGCGGACACCGATGCGGTGATGAACGGGTAGAAGGCCCCGGGCCTGAACTTGATGCCGAACACCCGCCCCTGGCCCGCGAGGAGGTGGGAGAACCGCCCGCGCACGACGCCGACAATCCGTGAGCCGCTCTCCTCGATGACGAGGTGGACGCACGGATGGGGGAGGGTCTCCGCCAGGTAGGGCGCGCGCCCACGGAGGTCCCAGGTGACCACCCAATAGTGCTCCACGAAGAACGCCAGGTCCGGGGCCGGCGGATGCAGCGCCAGCCGAAACATCGCCGCGCCGGCTCTTGGGTTTACGATGCCCCGGGGCTTCCCGACCTGTGCCATCACCGCCCCCTCCTCTGGCGCGTTTGTACAATACCCCACCGTGCGCCTGGTGTATAGTTATCCCCGAGTGCCGCGGCACTCGGAAAGGAAGAGATGATGACGACGCATGCACGGGGGGCGTTCGACGTGACGATGACCCCCCACGCGCCAGACACCACGGCCGACAGCAGCCCTGTGGGCCGGCTGTCCCTCCACAAACAGTACCACGGCGCTCTCGACGCGACCAGCGCGGGCCAGATGCTGGCCGTCAACACGACCGTCGACGGCTCGGCCGGGTACGTCGCGATGGAGGGGGTCACCGGGACGCTGCACGGTCGCAGCGGCGCCTTCGCGCTCCAGCACAGCGGGACCATGACGCGCGGCGTCCCCCACCTGACCGTGACGATCGTCCCCGATTCCGGCACCGGTCAGCTGGTTGGGCTCGCCGGCGACATGGTGATCGCTATCGTCGACGGGCAGCACACGTACGACCTCACCTACACGCTGCCCGCATCTCCGTGACACACGTCCCACCCATGGGCACACCGCGCCAGAGGTTAGGGGTCCCCCTTGACGCGGTGTGCCACCCGCGCGACAGTATAAACTAGGTAGTTTCAGCATGCCCACGCACCGAGGAGGACAACATGCGGCCCCTGTCGGCCGAGGACGAAGCGGCCCTGCGGACCATCGCCGAGCGCCACGGCTTCTACGCCGCGCGGGGACCACATACAGGGGAGGGCAGCGCCAGCCGGCTCATCGACGCGCTGCTCGCCGGCGAGGTCGTCACGCTTGCCCTCAGCCCCGCCGACCGCCGCCGCCTCGTCGCCTGGCTGGATGACCTGCCGCCCCCCGAAGGTCGCCTGGCGACCGTCCTGCACAGCCTGGCCACCCAACTGCGCCCGACCCTGCCCAAGACGGCCGCGCCGCGCGCCGCGGCCACTGCTCCGAGCCAAGTGGACCCGCCCCCGAGGGACGTGAGACCGGGCACAGAGCTGGACACCCCACGCCGCATCGACGTCGAACTCTGGCTCCGGGTCGAGAACAACAGTAAGTTTGTGCGCGGGAAGACCAAGGCACGCGCCTGGATCGAAGACTCCGTGCTGCGCCGCTACGCGATGCGCAAGCCCGACGCAAGCCGGAGTGACTACATCCTCACGCTCACCTATGACACCGACGCGGATCTCGACGCCACGATCTATGACATCCTGCGCGAGGCCGACCAGATCGCCGACCTGCACTATTGCTTCACCGAGGCCGATGTCCGGGCACTGGATGGCTCGGATCGCTCCTGGTGAGCGCGCCCTTGACCCGCGCTGCCCGTTAGGCATGGTCGCCGGTCTGCTCGTCCCACACGCGGGCACCGGTGGGAAAGTCCGCCGAGAGGTGCGGGCCGAACACGCAGAACTCGTTGCCGCAGGGGTCGTGCATCACCTCCCAGCCCTCGTGCCCCTTCGCGCGCCGCGCGCCCAGCGCCTCTAAGCGCCGCACCTCCGCCTCAATGTCGTCGGTCTCGATGTCCAAGTGGATGCGGCTCTTGGCCGTCTTCGGCTCGGGCACGCGTTGCACCACGATGTGCAGCCCGCCGCTGTCGCCGAGGGTCGCGTAGGGTTCCTCGATCGTCGCGGCCGCTGTCGGCAGACCGAGTGCGCCAGCCCAGAAGGCGAGCGCAGCGTGCAGGTCGGCGCAGTCAATGACGATCTGGCTTAGCTTACTTCGATGGGCCATGCTATTCCTCTTGTCGCGTTGTCGCGCTGGCGCCGCCTACAGGGAGTCGCTGTCCAAAGGGACAGTCGTGTATGCGACGGCGGCGTGGTACCACTATCACCGCGCTTTGTCGTCCGCCATGCCGGACGCGGGATCGAGGTGGCCGTGGTAGACCGTGTCGAGACGCCGTGGCCAGTCGGTGAAGTGAACGAGGAGGTCTGTGGGAGCGGTGAGCTGGTCGAAGGCCCCGACCACGGGGAGACGGCGCAGAGCCTCGTCAGCGACTGACTCCCGACAGGCCTCTACAAAGCGTGTGGCGTTGAGCACGCGAAACGGCCGCACCGCGTCATCGATCTGGACCTCGAATGGCCCCACCATTGTGTCCACGGTTGCCGTGAGGCTGAGAGCGTTGTGGCGGCGAGCCAGCGCCTCGTACAGGCGCGCTATGACCTCGTCGCGTCCGGCAAAGTCCGCCGCGGCAAAGATCTCTTGGATCAGGGGTCCTACCTCTGTCGCCGCGTCGAGGCGTGCAAACGCCGTCCCGAGCCACTTCGGATAGGGGACGTACTGGCGCTCCTGCAAGAAACACAGGCGCACGGCGTCCTGGGCGATGCGGGCGGCAACCAAGCGTGAGCCAAGCTGATCCCCCAGTTCGGCGGTGCGCCCAATGAACGATTCGACCTCCTGTAGGCGGTTCCACTGGGCGGCCATCATCCACAACCAGACATCGGCGGGATACCAGCCCAGCCGCGCCCGGAGTGCCGTCACGTCCCCCGTATCGTCGTGAAAGACGCGGCCCCGCGTGACTTCCAGCAGGAGTTGCTGGGGCGTGGCCAGCCAGGCGCTGGTCGTCAGCGAGGGACGCGGGTCGACGCCCAAGTGCGTCTGAAACCACTCATGTACGGTCGTGACCTCGACGTGATGCTCGACGCGGTTCGTCTGCCAGCGATAGTACGACACGGGCCAGCCCTGGAACGTGTCGGGCAGGTGGGCGTCGATCCGCGACCGCACCGTGTCAACCGCCTCGGCCTGGACAAAGATCTGGGCGCGTGGACCCCAGCTGTGGTCCGTCGAGCGCGCGGTATCGAAGCCGAGCATCTCGGAGCCTTCACCCAGGGCGGCCGCTGCGTGGGGCACCGGGCCGACGATACCGGCAAGCACATCCTCATAAAAGGCGTGGGCTAGGTCGAGCCCAGGGACAAACTCCGTCATACATGGTCTCCTTGCGGCCACGCGAGGACTAGGTGAGTGGGCGTACGCTCACGCCGCCACCTCGATGACGTATTCTATGCGCTCCACGCGCTCGGCGCACAGGGCATCGTCGTTGACCTTCCGCAGCGCGCTCGTCACCTTGCCGGCCAGCTTCTGCTCCAACCACGCCTTGTTGAACGGGGCGGGGACGGCCACGCGCAGTAGGTCCCCCTCCTGGCCCACCGCGCGCGTGGTAGCCAGCCAAGCGTTATAGTTCTCGACGGTCATGACCTGGGACAACTCGGCGAGGGCCGCGCGCCACACCGGATGCTCTTCGACGATGGGCAGGCGGTCGGGACTATCGGACCACGCGGCGTAGGGATTGGTGGGCTCGCCGCGGCCGCCCTCGCGCCGGCGTCGTCGACGACCGGGCGGGCCAGCTCGCCGGTGCTCCGCGTTCGGGCCGATGTCGGCCGTCCGGGGGGGCGCGGGGTGTAGCAGGTCGGTCAGGACTGCGAACAGGTAGGGCATGCCGTTGGGGGCCTGGTCGTCACGTCGGCGCTTGACGATGCTCGCCTGGCGGTCGCGCGTCCGGGCCGCCGCCTCGTCGAGCAGCCGCAGGAAACGAGCGACGGACACGCTGGCGTCGCGGCACAGATTACGGGCACGGCTGAGACTTGAGCGCGGGGCGTCGTCCCCCAGTTCGTCGCTCAGGGCGGTGATCTCGGCCGCGAGCGCCTGGCCGTCCGCGTCCTGGGAGACCGCGCCAGAGAGCTGCGGCCCCTCGTCGCCGGTGCCGGCACGCGTCGTCTTGTGGAAACGCGGCTTTGCGGGATAGGTGGGGGTAGGGGGTATCGAATCGAGATCGAAAGAGTCTATTTCGATTGGGTTTACTTGGGGTGAAAGATTCTTCACCCCTCCTGCGCGCGATCCTTCACCCTCCCCACTGATCGGCAGGCCAGCGTCTGTCGACCGGGTGTCGGGTCCCCCACTCTCCGCGCCTGCACATAGCGGCTCCCGTTCTGCGTCACGATCGACAGCATTATGGGGGGTCCCTGGCTCCTGTGGGCACGCAGCGGTGTCGCGTGGTGCTGGGGGCCGCTGTCCGTCGCGCGGGTTCGCGTCGAGCGGCACCGTAGCAGTGGGTATGTCGTCGAGGAGGAGACCGTCGAGGCGGGCGAGGCCTTCCACGGCCGCGAAGAACGGGCGCAGGTCGTAGGCGTTCGTGTGCTGCCGGCCATGGGAGGAGAATTGAGTCTGTATGTGCAGTAGCCCCTTCCCCTCGAGGGAGCGCAGGTAGCCCTGGATCGTGCGCACCGTCTTGCCCATGCGCGCCGCCAAGGCGGCCTCGCCCGGGTACGGATCGCGCGCGTCCCACCAGTAGGTGCAGAGCTGCGCGATCAGCACCATCTCGGCTTCCGTGACGCCCAGCCGCGCGTAGTACACCCAGGCGTAGGTCGGCAGCGCCGTGTACCCGCCGGTGAGGAGGGCGACGCCGTAACGCTGGACCAAGCGGTGGTCAATGGTCTCGGATGCGTTGGACGCGGGTGTATTTTCTCTAGCGTCGGGACCGACAAGATATTGACATGCACTCACCGGTCCCTTATGATGCGTCATAGGTACTCCTCGAAAGCGTAAAGCTTCCCTGTGAGTCCCGGAAACTCTCTTCGGGGGTGGTAGCCCGGTCGAGTTTTCGGACCCGATCTACAGCGGCCTGGTGGTCAGAGTTAACAACAAATCACACCAGAACCGCACATTATAGGCGGCGGACGTTGGCCCACTCGGGGAAACCCGGTGGGCCTCGTGCGTTTAGCACGACGTTTGTGCTAGAGCATAGTAGTATCTCTCATGGTGCCTATCTTACCGCACCCGTAGCGCGGATGCAATCAAACAATCGCGCTGACTCAAAAAACGTGTTCGCTAAATAGTGCGGCAACTCTATTGTATCCTTCCTTGTCCGTGTCTTCAAGCGCCGCGACACGCGCCTTGACTTGGCCATCCTCGTCCCGGAACTCGGCCTCGGCCTCGGCCTCGGCCTCGGCCTGGTCGAGGATGGCCACAAGCTCGATCTCCATGTCCGCGATAGCCTGCTCGACCTCCGGGGTGCGCGGCGACGACTCGCGCGGAGGGTGCCGCTCTAGCCCGCTCATGCGGTACATCTCGGCCCCGGCGCGCTCTGCCCACTCGTAGAGGATGCTGCACAGCGCGGCAATTTCGTAGATCGGACGGCCGCGCTCGTCGGTTACGACGGGATGCAGTGCCATATAGGCGAGCGTAAGCGTGTCCAGGAACGACCCCAGCAGCGCGTCATCGGCCGCCCCATATGCAGCGGCCGATGACGCGCTCACGGTGGGCCAGGACTGGGCTGACGAAAGCGACGATCTGGGCGCGCGTCATGTGGGCCAACTCGGGATCAACGGCTGCCACGTCGCTCAGCCGCGTCGCCGTGTCGGCGTACACTAGTGCCTCGTCGAGGAGGCGCCGCGTGAGCATGAATTCCTCAATGATGTTCTCATCCATGCCGTACCCCTCATAGCTATAGGGCATGGATGGCATGCCCTACATGTCATCCATGCCCTACATGTTATCTATGCCCTACATATCACCCATGCCCTACATGTCACATTGTTATGACTCATCCAGCTGCGTGCGAGTCTCGGCCAAATGATGTGTCCCCAAACAGCAACATGTCCGTGGCCGAATAGGACGGCGGAAAGCAGTTGACGCTCGGCTCTAGATGCGTTACGCTAGTTTCTAGTGAAAACTAGCGTAACGAATAGATGTGGGCATGGCGATCAAAGAACGGCGTATTAAATGCGCGGCGTGCGGGGAGCGCGACACGGTCATCCGGGGCGAGCGTGGTCCGGTCACGGCCTACTGCGATCTCTGTCGCGAGGAGCGCAAGCGCGAGCAAGCACGGGCGCGCATGCAGGAGTTCCGGGACCGGCAACGGACGCGGTAATGGGCAATACCATTTGTATGCGAGCGAGATGCAGCGCGCAACTCGTGTGGCACGCCGGGCTCCACCCCAACGGCCAGCCCCGTCCATCGATTAGAGCCGATGCCTGACGCACTGTACCCATCGGCGACGCGAGGAGCCAGAGGACGCCGAGCGTCGCTCCTACCCCGCCGATCAGGAGAGTTGGCCGTAAGCCGACGCGCTCACCCAACACACCGCCCGCAAGCGCGCCAACGGGGACAGCGCCGGTCACGATGACGCGCAGCGTCGCATTCATCCGCCCCTGCAGCCGCTCGGCCGTGACCAATTGGCGCAGGCTCACCTGATTAATGCCGTAGACGGACAGCCCGACGCCGAACAGGATCTGCCCGGCGAGGAGGATGGGAACGGCCACGATCGGCGCCCCGCCCGCCCCCGGAATGATCACATCGGCCGCTGCCTGGAGGAGCGCCCCACCGATAATGGTCGAGCCGAGGCCGACGCGCTGGACTAAGCGACTCGAGATGACGGCGCCGAGGAGGGCGGCCGCTCCCCCCACCGCGTAGAGGAGGCCGAGGACAGCCGGGGCCAAGGCGAGCGCGCGCGTCACGTAGAGCACGTAGACTGCCGTTTGCATGAACGTGAACAGGTTGAGCGTGGCCGAGCAGCCGGCGATGGCGCGCAGCAGGGGATGGCGCACCACGAGACGCACCCCCTCGCCGATCTCGGCGAGCATCCCGCGATGCGGCAATTCCTGCTGCGCTCTTGTTTCAGGTGTGCGCAGCGTGAGCAGGCAGGCGGCCGAAACGAGGAAAGAGAGGGCGTCGACGGCGATGGTGAGAGGCGCGGTGAGGACCTGGATCAAGCCTCCGGCGAGACCCGGCCCCACGACCTGCGCTGCGGACCGGCTCACCTCCAGCTTGCTATTGCCCTCGACGATGTGATCACGGCGCACGACCGACGGGAGGAATGACTGGTACGCGACATCGAAGAACACGGTGAGGACGCCGACCCCGCAGGCGACGACGTAGAGCTGCCCGAGCGACAACCGATGAAGGAGGTCGGCAACGGGAAGTGAGCCCAGGAGCGCGCCGCGCCCCAGGTCCGCACCGACAAGAATCGGTCGTCGGCGTAACCGGTCTACCCAGACGCCGGCCGGTAACCCAACGATCAAGAAGGGCGCCGCTTCCAGCGCGACAAGGAGGCCCATCTCGGACGAGCGCGCATGAAGGGTGAGGGCAGCGGTTAAGGGGAGGGCCACAAGGGTCAACTGCGACCCGACCTGCGAGACCGTCTGGCCGGCCCACAACCGCAGGAAATCAGCATGACGCCACAGGGACGACATGTGCATGTGCATACGGAACAACCATCCTTTCCGTTCTGCCGAACGGCCACCACGACCCTACACGCAGACCGTGCAGGGCTACAGCTATCTATGACGACGGCCTGGATAGCTCTTAGGGTGGGGTGATGATTGTCATTGGTATCATGCTGCCTGCAGTATGACATATACCTCAGCGTTACGACCTGAAGAAGCGCCAAGATTTTTTCGGCCACGGGTATGTTGTTGTTTGGGGACAGATCATCTGGCTAAGACTGCTGCGTGCCCAGAGCAGCCTTAATCTCCGGTGCGCGCTCCAAGGCGTACATTAGCACGGCCTCAAGATAGTCCGACTTGTTCACCTCGACGGGATATAGCTCGTGGGCGGCTTCTCGATAGGCGCGATCGAGCCGGGCGACGAGTGCGCTATCAAGGTAGAAGGTGTGGCGACCGCGCGTCCGAGTCGGGGGCACGGGCGGTGTCACGGTCGGGGGCTGCGCTGGGGCAGCCTCGTCGGGGTCTGCGGCCGGTGTGAAGCGGGAGGAGAGCGTGGCGATGCGCTTCGCGCGGTCCTCGCTCATGCAACACCTCCCGCGATCGAGGTGGCCACGTCGACGTCGCCGGCGACGCGCGCACGCACGAGGGCGGCCAGGTCCTTGTAGAGCGCGATCAACTCGTCGCGGTCCTCGCGCTTCGCCTTCTCGCTCGGCCTGTAGGTAAAGATGCTGTGGCCGGCGTCCCACGCCTCCCGCACGACTTGGCGCTTGGGCACCCCGAACGGCGTCACAGCCGGGAGGGACGCGCGCAGTTCGTCGAGGATGCGCCCGGAGAGCTTGACGTGCTCGACGAGATTGGGCACGATGGCCACGATCTCGACCTCGATCTTGAGGCCGCGCCGGATCGACTCGATCTGGTCGAACAGCAGTTCCAGCGCGCGCACCGAGGAGGTCTCGGCTTGGATTGGGACGAGCGCCCGCCGCGCCGCGTAGAGCGCGTTGTCGGTCAAGTTGTTCAGCTCGGGCGGGCAGTCGATCAGCACCCAATCGACCTCGCGGGGGACGCCGGCGAGCAAATCTTTCAGCCGCTCCTCGCGGCCGTGGGCCATATAGAGAGCCTTGTCCGCCAGCGCCATCTTGTAGGTCGTCGGGATGACGCTAAACCGTTCGGTGGCCGCCTGCCGGATCAGCGTCGTTATGTCGTGTCGCGCCGGGTCGAGCAGTGCGTCGTAGAGGGCTGGCCCGGTGTCCAGGTAAAGGTCGCGCAAGCCAACGGCCTCGGTGAGGTGGCCCTGCGGGTCGAAGTCGACGAGCAGGACTGACGCGCCGGCGTCGGCCAGCGCAGCGCCAAGGCTGATCGTCGTCTGCGTCTTGCCTACGCCGCCCTTTTGATTGCATACAGCTAGGATATGTGTCACAAGTCTAACTCCTCTAACAATGCATACCCTTCTTACTTGTGCGACTTGTCATACATGACATACATAGCGTACTGATCGGCATTGTCGGAGTCAAGCTAACGTAGAAACGCACGTTCCCGCGTTCTTGTGGATGCGTGGCTAGGGGGTGGGGAAGTGGAGGGTGTCGGCCGCGCGCCGCATGACCTCCTCGCCGCGGCGGTCGTAGCGTTGGGTGGTCGTCACGCTCGCGTGCCCGGCCATGCGCTGCACGGCGCTGATGTCGTTGCCGGCGGTCAGAAGATCGCCCACAAACGTCCGGCGCATGTCATGGGGCGTCAAGGGCGGGACGCCGGCCTGCCGAGCACGTTTGTTGAGCATCTTGTAGATCGCATGCGCGCTCATGCCCTTACCGTCGCCGGCAATGCGGCCGGCCTGGTCGATGGGCACGAAGATCGCGCCGAGCTCCTGGCCGCGCAGCTCAAGCCACCGATCGAGGGCGGCGCCGGCGCTCGCTGGAATCGGCACGACGCGCTGCTTGTCGTTCTTGCCGCGCAGGATACGCAGCGCGGGCGGGGCAGCCGTGTAGTCGGCGAGTGCGAGCGCGGCCAGCTCGGAGCGGCGCAGGCCCCCGGTGTAGAGCGCGGCCAGCATCGCCGCGTCGCGCACGCCGGCCGGCCCCCTGTCCCGCGCGCAGGCTCGCACTAGCGCGGTCAACTCGCCCGTGGGGACAGCGCGGCCGCGCGCCAGGCGCTCCCCCTTGTCGGCCTTGACCTCGCACACGCGCCGGTACTCCTCGTCGCTCATGGCGTTGGCGTTGCGGGCCTCCCGCGCGATGCCCCGGAACACCGCGAGCGTCAGGTTGACCGTCGCCGGCGACGCCCGCTTGTGCGCGGGGCCGTAGGGCTGCATGAGCCGCTGCCGGATGCGCGCGACCTGGGCGGCGCGGAGGTGGTGCCAGGGGAAGGTCACGGCGTCCGGTATGTCGAAGAGGCGGGCCACGGTGCGCAGGCGCTTCCAGACGGCCTCCTGGCTCGCCAGCGAGAGGCTATTGACATAAGAGTACACCGGGTCGGTGAGCGTGTCCTGGGCCGTCGGCCGACCGGCCTCATCGAACAACGCCACGGCGCGTGCCTCGCCCTCGCGCATGGTCATAGCAGTCCCTCCTGCGTGAAATGTTGCGCCATGAAGGACCGCACGGCATTCAGCATATCCTCCACGTCCCGCACCGCAAATTGGTCCCACTGCCCGTGTGCTGCGCTGTTGCGGACCTGGGCCAGGGCCGTGATTTTCTTCTGGGTCAGGAGGTTGTACGCGCCAGCTTTGTAGAGGTCGGCGTTCATCATGTCCAGTTTGGGTTTCGCGCTTAGGACGATGCCGTGCCGTTGGCAGAGTTGCCTTAAACCATCCTCCAAGACACTGCCGACGATGACGGCGGCCGGCGCCTGATAGCCGGCCCCCAGAAGATACTCCGCTTGTTCCAAGAAGTCGTCGAACACCTCGGCGGCGACGATGTTCCGCACCTCGAAGAGGAATCCATGCTTGTAGTCGTCGCTCGCCGCTTTGAGGACGCCGAAAGCGAGGTTGAAAGGGTAAGACATCTGCATGTTTGATTGGCTGCGGCACGTCGCGAACTCGGTGTAGTAAGGACTGGTCGAACCGAAGACGTGCTCAAGCAGGTTACTACAACTAAGAGTCCATTGGGTCACCCGCTGCGCCCGCAAATCATACGTGTCTTCTTTCCCGCTCATCAATTCAAGAACGATCGAGTTGCCGGCATTGATTAGCTGTTCAAACCTATCCGCTATCCTCTCGTCCAGCTTCACGCCTCACCCCCCCCGCTACAAACCCCTCCGATCCGAAGTCTTCCTGTAGTATAACTAAGCGGTCACGGTAATGTACCTTACCGTAACCACTACTCTGCCCCGTCCTCGCCCGCGCCGTCCTCATCGGCCGCGCTTTTCGACCTGTTGCGCGCGCCCTTGGGCCGCCCCTGCTGCCCCAAGTGCGCGCGGCGGTACTCCTCGATGGCCGCGGCCGTGACCATGTTGAGCCGGGCATGGATGCGCACCACCTTCAGCGTCCCCAGGGTGATCGCCGTCTTGACAGTGGCCTGGGTGATCCCGAGCTGGGCGGCCGCCTCGGCAGTTGTGAATAGGTCTCGTCCCGCGCCCTCGTCCTCTGCCACGCGCGCCCCTCCCTCCGTAACGATTGCATCCTCGCCACTAGGGTACCGCGCCGGATAGGAAAGGACCGCCCCTCTATGCGCATCGGTCATGCGGTCGTGCCCTCTGACGGCGTTCAGTGTCGGCATGGCTCACTCCTCCAGGGGGCGCTAGCCGGCCAGGGCCTCCACCTCGGCCGGCGTCGGTCTATCGGTCGTGCGTGCCCTCGTGCCCTACGCGCGGGCGTGGGCGGCGAGCCAGGGGCTCCCCTCGGCGGTCAGGCCCTCCGCGACCATGAGGGTGCGCGCCTGCGCCGCCGCGTCGTCGATGATGGCGACGCGCCAGCGTACATAGTCGAGGAAGTGCGCCTCGTCCTCGCCCTCGCGCTCGTCGCGGTCGCACCAGCGGTCGAACTGATCGAGCACCGCGCTCACCGCCTTGTCGATCACCTCAAACAGCGTCGTCGGGGCCGCGTGCGTCAGGGTGGCCGGGGACTCCTGCGGCGCCTCGGGCGCGTCCGGCGCGTCCTGCGCGTCCCGCTCCTCCTGCCGCGCCTCCAACACAATCATCTGGTTCATGCCCATAGGTGCTGTCTCCTGTAGTGTGGTGGGGAGGGCCGGCCCGCGCGGGGCGGCGGGCCAGCCCTCGGGCAGGTTAAAAGGGGATTGCGTCGTCGAGGCCGACGCCCGCGCTCATGGCGATGGTCCGCTTGGTGGGGGGCTCGTGCAGGCGCGCGTAGGGGCGATGGCGCCGCAGCGCGTCCCGCCACAGGTGCTCTAGCTGCGTGTGGTGCGCGTCGCAGAGCCCGCAGGTATCGGCGCTGTGCTGCCACCCGTCGATGTGGTGCCGCTCGGTCGCCGGGGCCGGGCAGCCCTGCCACGCGCACACGCCGAGCGTGGGCGTCGCCCGCCGCGCCTGGGCGCGGGCCGTGTTGCCCGCCGCGTTGCGCCCGAGCACTGGATCGCGCCCGTACTTGGCACGGTAGGAGGGGGCGAGCTTCTCTCGCAGATACTCGCCCCAGCCCGCCTCGATGGCGCGGGCGAAGCCCACGCGACCGATGCGGCTGTAGAACTCCGTGCCGTGACGGGCTAGGGTGGCCTGGCCGCCTAAGCGGCCGCGCTCCTGGGGCGTGAGTGGGCGCGGTGGCCCGCCTGGCGCGGGGGTGAGGATGGCCGGGGTATGGGTATCCTGGGCCTGTGCTACCATAGGGTGAACTCCCTTGTAGGGGGGCTCTCCTGGCGGGTCGCCTCATGCTTTCTCAGGGCTGGCGACCCGCCTTTTTCTTTGTCCCCTACCCCCTAATTATATCAGCTACGTAGCTGAAAATACAGGGTTATAGAGAGCTAAATAGGTACATATATATTCGGTGCACACCTCTAAAAGCCGAATGTTTTTCAGCGTGGGGGAAGGTGCGGCATGGCCGTCGAGCCCCTAAAACTGGCGGGCCTGCCGGCGCTAGCGCGGGCCTGCCGGCGCTAGCGCGGGCCTGCCGAACAATCATCAGCCGAGAGCGCGGCGCGGCGGGACGCGGAAACGCGCGTTTGCGGGGATGGGCGGCCGGCGTGGTCGGGGCAGGCGGGCCGCCCCATTCTTTTTCCAAGTAGCAGGCCATCGCCAGGCGCTCGCTCACCGTACCGGGGGCGTCGCGGCCCTGCCCTGACACCATCAGCGGCGCTTGCATGCGCTCGCCGCGCCTACGCGGGGGGGGCACCACGAGCGAGGGCAGCGAGCTGGTGGCGATCCTGGACGCCCCTGCGCCTGTGCCGTGCGCCGCGCCGTGGTGGCGCGGCTTGCTCGCTCGCCGCGCTCGCCGTGCCGGGGCTGCCGGTTAGTACAGCGGCAGCATATATGAGGGCCGGGGTGGGAAAAGCGTTTCCAACAAGGCCCGATCGACGCCCTCTGCCCACACATCTATATACGCGTAGGCCAAATCGGCATAGCTGCGGTACCCGAGCAGCAGTTGCGTGAAGACCTGCGGAGGGAAGCGCGCATGGGTCCAATCGTCTCCCCATGTTGGCTTGCGTAATTCGTCCGCCCTGACCACCTTACCCCGATCGAAGGCTAGGCGCAGACCGCCGCGGTAGAAATCGACGCACAGCTCGCCCGTGTGCCCATCCAGGGCCGAACCCGCCAGACGCTTCTCCAGCGCGGGCGCGATGTGCCGGATGAACGCGGGCACGTCCGGGATGCGCACGTACCAGGCGTAGCGGTTCCCGCTCAGGGGGGCCAGCTCGGGGCCAAGCGCGTCGAAGAGCACGTGGCCCGGCCCCATCTCCAACCGGAAGCGCGCGAACGGCGGCGTATCCTGCCGGTAGGAGGGAAAGGCGCCCGCGAGGACGAGATTGCGCACGGCGCGCAGCGCGTGCGGGGCGACCTCGATCAGGGGCACCCCTTCCTTGACAGCCATCCCCCAGATGCCTAACGAGTCGCGCGGTCGTCCCCGGCTGAGCAGCATATAGCCGATGTCCGCACCCTCGGCCGTCGTGATCACATAGGCCACCCCCGGGTTGTGCCCCGCCGGATCGGACTCAAACGCCATCCAGCGCCACGTGCGCTCGTCCAGCACCGTCGCGACCTGCCAGCACGCCCGCTCGCGCCCCGAGAGCTCCACCAGCAACGGGATGTCCTCCTCCGTCGCCATGCGGAGCGCGTAGGGGGCAGCTTCCCCCGCAGGCAGGGGAGGGATAGCGGCGACGTAGACATGCCGCATCCATTCCAGGTCGATGGCATACTCGTAGCCGAACTGCCGATAGTAGTAGGGGATACCCGTGATACCTTGCGCCAGGTGCCTGCGCGCCGCGCTGCGCGCATGGATGAGGCCGAAGATCGCGCGCTGCAAGCCGCGCTCGCGGTACGCGCCCTCGGTGGCCACGATCACGGCTCGCCCCAACGTGAACGGGATATCCTCATAGCTCACCCGGTTGGCGAACAAGCCGGTCGAGGCGACGATCCTGCCCGTCGCGGTCTCCTCGACCACGGCGAAATCATGGCCGCTGATGTGCGGATGGCGCCCGCCCATCATGTCGCGCACCCAGTATTGCTCGGGCGGCGCCTCCTCGTGCGGCCGGAAGACGTCGCAGAACAATGTGACGAGGCGTTCGATGTCCCCCGGCGCCGACCACCGTAGGAGCAATCCATCCCCCAACTCGCGCCGATAGGTTTGGTCATCAAGCGAAAGGCTCGACACAGCCTCTTGTTGCATCGTCATCCCTTCTCGATCCTCGCTGCCAGAAGCGATCGTGCCGCGCCTTCTACCCCAGCCGCTCGCCCGCGACGCCCGGCTACTTGGATCTCTATACGCTAGAGGGTGAGCGCGGCGAGGTGGGCTGACCCTCTACTTGGATGGCCTCGTGCCCGATCTTTGACCTGTCGCCCCCTCGCTTTCGCTCCCCGGGCCTGACTTGATAGGAGCTT
>JAABUP010005581.1_pt1 | contig 18889 bp, 16 predicted proteins | sample 5559201 | NCBI WGS metagenome assembly JAABUP01 (sample SAMN10711887, study PRJNA513373) | rock metagenome | isolation source: Antarctica rocks | place: Antarctica
GCAAATGAACACTGTGCATAACCATTTTATGAAACGCACATTACATGTGCGCAAGTCTGTTCCGGATGGCATTGTTTTATGCGAACTGGGAAGAGTGCCATTGCAATTACATTGGCAAAAAACGGTAAGCCCTCAATTCGTTAAATCTGTGATTTACTGTGCCATTTGAGATATTCTCTAGTACTTAGTACATACCAACTGTGATATTCCTACATCAAAATTAACGAATTGAGGGCTGGTACTCAAGTATGTCAGCAGGCTTAGCAAGTTACCCTCTGACAGGCTGGTCAAAAAGGCTTTTACCCATGCCTCATCTGTGAACACTCTTTGGTGGCAAAAACTGTCCCTTTGGCTGAGCCAACATGGATTTGAAGGTGTGCTAGCAGAGGGGACCTTATCTTTAGCCAATGCTGAGCAGCATCTAAGGGACAAATGGTACCACGGCATTTGCCAATCTTCAGCTACAAAGGTCAGCTTTTTCATGGACAACATGTTTTTTGACTCCAATCTCATGGCCTCTTACCTTCGTGACATAAGACCCAGTGCTTCATTGTTTTCACTCATCAAGTTCAGGTCATACTACAAATAACAGGGGGGGGTTTACTATACCCATTACCAGGCTACTACCAGGTGCTACCATGCTGTACCATGGCAAATCATGGTAAAGGTTAGTACGTCAGTGGTACCATAGTCACCCTTGGTCATGGCCTAGTACAGCCCTAGTAGAGTCTCGGTAGTGCAGCTTTACTAGTGTAGTAAAAGCTAATTAGGTGGTCACTCATTGAGGGTCGAGACTGACAGATGGTTGAGACCCAAACCACCTAGAGAACAACGTGTTTGTCGTCACTGTTCTATGCATGCGGTTGAAGACGAGCAACATTTCCTTTTTGACAGCCCTTTTTACAGCATTATTAGAGGTCAGCATTTCTCGTTATTTGGCCCAAACTACCAACAACGGGACCTTAGGCTCATTTTCGAGCAGAATTCCCACGAGCTTGGTTTTGTTGCACACCACATACACCTGTGCTTTCAAGCCAGGATGTCTGATGAGTCACAACTGGCTCCACACCCCAGACTGTAAGGTGCTAAATGAAATGAAATGAGGAAGCTCATAGACAAGACTCAATGACTCCTGAGCAGATCGTTGACTCATTGAGGGGGATAGTAAAGATACCCCTCGCAATGTAAAATAATAATTGAGTTTTCAGCCCAATCGCATTGAGTTCAGCTTAGGCCCTTTTCTTCACCGGATCAGAGCTTGGCAAGCTCTGTCGTGCTTTGTTGAAAGATCAGTGAGACCATGTGCCTCCAATAGAAACGGTCAACAAAGGTGCTCAACAGAGGTGCCTTTGTACACAAACAAAGTCAACTCACGCTGAGATTTGCAGTACGGAGTGCTATATAGCACTAATTAGCTAACTACCTTTGTTGAGTTGAGTCAATTGACCCTTGTTGAAGTGAATGCAGGTCGCTACATGCATTCGATAACAAAGGTGCGAACAGAGGTGAATTTAAAATCGGATCATGACCAAGGCATTTTCAACACCTCTGTTAGCCTCTGTTCAGCCGGTGTAGAAAGGGCCTTAGTACGGTGCTCTGTTCAGTACGGTGCTCTAGAGATCTGTAACACCTGAAATGTCACTTCGTTACACTTCACGCCTTGTTGAGTGGGTTTCATGCATATGCGTCATATGAAGACATAGCATTGTCGACATTACACTATAGCTCAACTTTAAAGTTGGGAACAAATGACGTTTTCAAGATTGCTTTGGGCCTTGATGAAGACACAAGTTGGAGCTCAAGAATCCAGCATCCTATTGCCATCTGAGGACTAGTACACTGCATACCAGTACACGCCACGGTATGCATCTTTCGGTCCACCTGTGCTTTGCGTGAGGTTGCCAAACATCCTACACTTGTTCTAGACCTCCTCAAACTTGTACAGACCGTTGCTGCCTACAAGCCTGTATACCTGTGAAGCGTACACACCCTTGGCCATGGCAACCAACTCACCATTAATGGTGGCATGAAGATCATACCACACCCATACGCAGGGTAGGGATGCTTCAGTGTTACTAAAAACCCAGTCTGAGGATACCGTGAAGCCGCCACCAACCGTCTTGCACTCCACAAACGCGGTCTGGTCGGTTTTGTTCTCGACTGTAATGTGGGTGCCATTGAAATTGGTCACCGTGTAGTGATGAGCTTTTTCTGGAGCCTACAAGACGTATAAAGCGTGTAACATCCTCTCTCATCATTTGTAATTAGTTGTCACGTTGACATGCACTTTGACTGATACACTTGCAAACACCCAAAAGTCCACTTGCTGCAACTCCTGTATGATGACGCAAGGGCCTTTCGCAGCGCAAATCAGACGTGGAGCGTACGCGTTGACCAATGTGTTGCAAAAGGCAAAAGCGGATTGCTCACCTTGGTGTCAATAGGACCAGCTGCAGCAAGCTCAGGTTCTGGGCGGTATGCTGGTCTTTTCTTGCCGTCGGCTGATCCAGCAGTAGGTCTGAACGATGTGCTTGTCTGCAGCTTCAAGTCGCACATCAGGCATAGCCCTGACACGTACACCTCTAGACAACTCAGGCAGCACCAACGTGCATATGTACAGCGACGTCAAGATCATCAGTACTTATGTCTGTGCGGAGCGTTCCATAAGAAAGAGACCCACCTTGGTAGCAGCAGAAGAGAGATCATTGCAGAGCTGCTGACCGCAGGCTCCACAGTAGTGTCTGGCCATAGCCGTTACGCTTGCCAGTTGCAATTGGTACTACTATGCAGCACACTGGGGTGGACGGAGGATGCTTACGGAAGTTGTCTTTGTTGAGGCAGACACTTCCTTTCTGATAAAGTCTTTAGACTGCTGAGCTGCGAGTTCTGCACCAAGGACACGCCGCAGGCCACGCCGCAGGCCAGGCCAGGCCAGGCCGGGCCAGGCCAGGCCCAATGGCACCAGGCAATGTGCGAGCATCTTGTGGATCACCTCGCCCGGCGACGTTTGTGTGTCTGCGTCGCTCAAAGGCGGCCACTTCACTCGCCTGCACAGTTTCGACTGTCGCTCCAGAGCGAGCGGCCTGAAAGTCTTGTTCAGATCGATCCAGATAATGGACAGGCGCTATGGGACAGGTGAACACCATGAAGAGCCACGACATACAACAAAAATGTGCCTAGCGTAGTACAACTCTTCAAATAAAGCTACCATAAGAAGCAATTATTCTCCTTGCAGCTGCTGCATGCAAGCGGCACTGCCTGCAACCTCTGGCATTATACCTCAGCACTGTAAAAGCTGGTTGGCACTGCGCTACACAGTATTCTTGCTGTAGGTCTTGTCTGCAGCTGCATGCAGCTGGATGTGATGTCATTGCATAAGGCTTTATCTTGGTCACTATATTAAGCCCTATATCAAGTGCGCCTTCCAGCGCAGTGCATATTCTGTTTCATGATGTGTGTTTCACAGGCTTGACGTTTGCTGGGTCCTGCAGAACAGAGCGCTCTGTTGTTGCACAGCATGCCAGAGGTCCTGAGTAGAGGCACTAAATTGCTAAAGTCCATGAGCTCGGCAGATGGTGCCAGCGCCTTCACGCAGCAGTTTCAAAGCACGACCAGGTTAAATGCCTCTTTACTGCCAAGTGTTGTGTCATGTGTTATATGATGTCAAGGACCTGCACTGCGGTGACAACAACAGCGTGCAGTCATCACACAAAAGTTCATGTCATGATGTCAGTCATGTTGCACCAAGGTGATCCTGTTTTGTACCGCTCAGATTGTGCTCTTACAAAATCATACCAGTTGGTGCACGAGCATGCTTGAAAGACCAGGTATTTTGTAACAGCTGCTTCTTGCAATGAATTGGCCTGTGAAGCGCAGGCCTCATGGCTGGCAGCAGGGGGTTCGCCACTGCGTGGGCAGGCTTCTGCGTGGCATTATTCACTCCAAAGAGCAAGGAAGCACCCCTTTGGCTGCCACTGCGCAGACTGCAGACAGGGCAGCTCCAGGAAGCCAGGCAGACAAGTTGGCAGGCAATCTAGCAGTCAGGGTTGAGGCACAGGAGCTGCAGGCCAAGTGGAGCAGTATTGAGAGAGGTAGTCAGCAGCCACTGCAAGTTGCAGTGGCAGCGCAGGCCAACAATGGTGAGCCCCTGTTTCTGCATATGACCTTCAAGCATCATTGTCAGCACATGCCAAGACTTGGGAACTGACAATTTTGAGTATCCTTTCAAGGTTGAGCTGTTCAGGCTTTCACGCCCTTGTGTAAGTTTTGGGCTGTGTACACATTTTGCATCCAATCAGCAATTCACTGTTGTCCTGTTTTGCACACCTCCCCAATCTGTGTGGTCGAGAATGAGTTGGGTGCTCTTTTCTGTTTTTGTTTGGAAGCAGCAGCACCCTGGTAATCAGCACAGTGCAGCCTGACCCACAAGTGCTGCATCGTCTTGACCTTTGAGTGAGATTCAACAAAGGAGCCTGCGTCTGCAGCACCTGCTTCCCCTGACTGATATGACAATTGGTTCTGCTCATATGCGTAATCCAGTTTTGATGAATCCAACTCTATTTCCCTCCTGCAGGGAAGACCACTACTGTCAATGCTTTGGCAGGGCAGGCAGTTCTCCCTGCCAGTCTGCTTCCAAACACAGCACTGCCCTGCCTGCTGATTCACTCACCATCCTCCAGCGAGCCATGCTTGACTTACAAAAAAGGAGTCAATGCGTACGATGTACATGGCGCCCGCCATATATGTATGCCCTTGCAGCTTCCCCTGTCCCCGTCAGCAGTGATGCCTGAATCATGTACTTGTACGGCTGCCTGCCTTGCAAGCCGGCGGGTAATAAGCGCACATTGTGTTTGTATGCTGCTACAATTTGTGGGCGTCACGTTAGTCTGAGTCTGTTGCATGTGACTCAAAGTAGTGGCTTTGCACCTTGTCCAGCAAGTTGTGAGCCTGTGGCGATTGCGTGGTGTTGATTGCTGCTCTTGCCTTGGATAGTGGGCTATTACACTGTTTGTGCTGTTTGGGAATTCCAGGTGTGCTGCTTGATCTCAGTGCTGCAGCAGGCTCCATTGCTTCACATTCAATGTGTTGCAGACAAGAAGGTGCAGGACCTGCAAGCCAGTGTGAGACAAGGCATGGACTGTGCTGAAGATATGCAGGTGATCACACTCCCAGCACTGCAGTGCATCACGGTCATGTGGGTTTCAAAACAATGCATGTTGGGCTACAACTCTTTCCCAGAAGTTCAGCATGTGCTGCTCAACTCACTCTTGCCAGGACATGATGCCAGGCAGTATCCCCTACCCACTTGCCATTACAATTGTGCTCACCTGCAGGTCTTGCGGTTGCAGCTGAACATGGCAGCCATGCAGCATCTGCAAAGCTATGATAATGAACCCGGAGTGGAACTTTACGATCTGCCGGGACCAAATGAGGCTGGACAACACCTGCTGAGGTGTGCAGCAGAACTCAGACCTATGCCTGCATACAACATCAATGGTTTACCTTGTCACATTGATTGCACACTTGATGACTACTCTGTCCTGCTACACCGGACTTTCTGCCCGGAGCCTGTTGGTGTCATGCTGCATGCTGCCATGCGTCCACAAAGCTGCTTGTTGTGGTGGCTCATAAAGCCGACCGTGATTAATGAAGTTACCATCTCTGCTCCTGCAGCACAAAGGCTGCTTTGCATTGAATCATGACAGCAGATGAACAAGCTGTATTTCCACATTTGCTAAGGTCAGATTGTCACAAACTGCACAAGTGCCAGCTCAATGTCAAAAGACCCGCTGACAGAATTGCTTGTGGCGGTGACAGTGACACTTGTGGAAAGCTGCTAGCAGAAGCAGATGCTGTGATTGTCCTGCTCAATGCTACTAATCTCAACACTGAATCAGAGATGAAATGGCTGGAGGACCTCTACAGCCAGAAGGGTTGCCAACAGCGCATCTACATTGTGGTCAACAAGTGTGACCAGGTGGGCCTGCATTATAGGTGTGCACCACACGCCGCAGCGCTCATGCAGGGCTGTCTCCTGAAATCTGTACTGCTGTGTTCCCAGCTCTGCTGGCATACGCAACGCACGTCTGATCAAATGTGTGAAGTGCACAGTTCGATGGTCTGCAATCACTGTGCCAGCATGCCTGACCTTGTACTGAGGCCAGCACCGCTGAGCTGGCATGTGCTGCAGGCCACGCCCGAGCTGTTGGAGGGCCTGCCTCGCTTTGTCAGCCACGTCATCAACACCCGCCTCAAGCACGTCAATGCCTCACTGGTGGAGGGACCAGTGAAACCAGGGCAGGTGAGGTCTTTGGCTTGCAGAGGTGCAGCAGGTTTTGGCAGATTTTGACAAGGTAGTTGCTTGTCTGAGTGTCGTTAGGCTGGGCAACAGCTGTCCTCAGTATATAGACACGTTGGCGTGCCTTGGCGTCATGTAATGTGACAACAAGCAACATGGCTTCTGCTTGTGGCAAATCTCATGCACGCAGGCATGTGCATTGGGAAGCATCGCTGACTGCAAGTCAATTCTGAGCAGACCACTGTGTGGCCTACCAGGGGCTGTGAATGTGATGTAGCAGTAGAAGCAGCTGCTGACCGCGTGCAATGTCCAACAGGTGAGGCTACTGTCAGCACAACTGGGATTTTTGGCGCGTGTTGTGCTCCAGGGCTGCGCCAGTGTTGAGCACGAAAATCAGCTCAAGACGCTTCTTGGGTTTCCTTCTCAGGTAACATCATTATCAGTCAGCCTTTTGAGCGGTCAGGCTTTGCTGGTGACCTGCAGGCTTTGCACTTGTAACTCAGTCCTTGATCTGCCCCTTTTTTGGGGGCATCATCAGGCTGAACACTGCAATGCCTTCCCTTCCATCTGCAGCTTACATGCAACTTGCAGTTGCACACATACCTGTCATCTGCTTTATGTGAAGTCAGCAGGAGCATGGCAACCCCAGCGTAGTTCTTCATTCCATCCATGATAGCAAGCACAGCATCCAACACCTCCAGCTGCGTATCTGCGCATCCAATTAAGCAGTCATGTTCTGCAACCTTTTCGAGCAATCTGTTGATGCACTTCCTCATGGGCGGGCTGTCGTCATGCAACCTCGTCAAGCAGTGTGTGTGCTGCACTGCATGGACATGCTCTTGTCAAACTGTTTGCCTGAACAGTTTTTGAGCAGGTTGATTTTCACGAATGTAGGTTGATGAAGACAGCCTGAAGTGCAGAGCTGCAGAGGCACTGGCAGCATCTGGACTGATAGAATTGGAGAAGGCAGTCATAGCTGAACTTTTGGCTGGTGCAATTCCGCTCAAGCTGCATGCATGCACTAATGAGGCAATCAAGGTGATGCAGCAGGTGGGGCATCAATCCTGTTTGGGCAGGTCTTGCTTGTATGCTGTTATGTACTGGCAGCTTTAAGCATTATTTGCTGTACTGGATTTCCTATCACTGTCCCTGTTCCTGGCAAGGTGCCGTTTGCCAGGAGAGCATAGTACCTCTTGTTTGCACAAGCGCCAGCACCAGTCTGCCACAAGCAGCAGTACATGCACTGTGTGCTAAGTCATAATGACGTACATGCCTACCCAGCTGCCAGGGCCTGCCCATTTCAGCTGCCTGAGGTTGACTACCTTTTTTATCACCCAGACGTGACGCTGTGTCACAAAGACGATCTCATCGTTGTGACAAATCATGAGAATGTGTGCAATTGCAAAGGCATGGCCTTCTGTAATTCTCTGCCAGGGCTGTACCACGCATCTCCTGACAGCTTCTGTGGCATAGGCTTAAGGCCGACCACATCTTGCTGCTGGATGTGCAAAGCCTCCCGCCCAGGGATTCAATTTGGTACACAGTGGTCTATGAGCAGGGTCACAAGGGTGGGGCAAGTGCTATGCAGGCAGAGCAGATCCTAAAGGAAACCCTAGTGGCACAGGCACAAGAGATGGAAGCACTGTTCGACGCTCAACAGATCATGGAGGAGGAGATGATCGACCGTATTGCACAGACCTGCACATCCGCATGCAGCAACTTGAACCAGCAAAGAAATGGCAGCTTGAAGAGCAAGGTGAGCACTGGGGTGTTGTACCCCCCTCCATGCCTAGCGCCAGCTGCACATCTTGCCAGATGTCCATATGGCCTTGCCAACCCCGGTCCTTTGCACCAAGGCAATATGCTGAGGGTCTTTGCTATGCGTGTTCACATTCATCAGCCCTACTGTACCCGATGCAGGCTCTGACCTGCCACCGCAGTGCTTCTTAGGGTGGTGTTGGACTCCATGCAGACAAAAGCCACCAGTAGCTAGACATGGCTATGACTGAGCAGAATGATGATGAAAGCCATGGTTGAATTTTACATTCTGGGCTATCAATAAGATGAGGGTGACGAGGCGGCATGTGATAGGCATTCAGTCAATGCATATGAACAAGCAAGATGACTCGGCCTGGTTGATGTACGGCATGCAGGTGGCAACCCACTTGGAGTCCTTGGAGACTAAGATTATGCAGGGCATCAGTTATGTCTTCCATGGTGAGCCTGCCAGCAAGCAGGACAAGTGGCAGGGCGCGCAGCAGAAGGTAAAGGAGCTGACTAAGGCAGCAGGCAAGGATGAGGTCAAGGAACAGCTGTCTAAGATAGTGACAAGCTTTATAGAAGCCTCTGAGGAAGAGGTTTGTCCTTTCGCTGCTCTGAAATGGCTTCCAACGCTTGCATGAACTGCCTCTCCTTCTCAGCTTTGTGACCCTTGTGCGTGCGTGTTGTTGCAGGTATGCAGCGCCAGTATGGCATGTTCGTAACAGCCTGAATGTGTGATCAGGCGTCCTCTATGAGTCCACATGTGTGTTGATTGCTCATTGCGGCAACATGCTTCCTTGTGGTTGACAACAGTTGCAGCAATCCAGCTTGTAACTGATGTTGCATGTCTGTGCGTCGCCCTTGCTTGCTACCTCTGCTACTGCATGCATGCACATGTGCCCTCACCATAGGGCAGCAAAGCAGCCTGACTGACCAGCAAGTCCATACATGTTTGTATGACTATGGCCCTCCTAGACCCTAAGCCTCCTGTGTACAACAAGTATCCCTGCCCTGATTGTTACGCGGAGTACACATCTGTGTGACGAAGTCAGATGTGCGCAGGCAGGTGAAACCTGGCGAGACCTAGGGGAGTGCGTGATTGCGAAACTGTCAGAGCAATACAACATAGTGCAGGCTGATATGGACGGTCTAGCCAAAGCCATTGATGAGCAAGTGCAAGCGGCAGGGGTCCTGCCTGTGCTCCCACAAACCCTCAGCCCCAGCCCTTCGCCCCTTGACATGCAAGCTCAATTGTCGTCTATTTTTAGTGAGGGTAAATTGACAAACTCACATGCTGAGAGTGCCTGTCTGATGTGCCCCAAGACCTGTGCATGTGCATCACGCTCAGAGCCTTAATAAATGGCAACGTGGGTGTACAAAGTCGACTGTCACTGATATTTGTCGCAAGCCGTACTGCTGTTGTTGCTAGCATGCTGAGGCATCATTACAACATCCATGCATGTAGCCAGAGCAGAACGTCAGTTGATCAGCTCAGTTGGTCGAGAGCATTTGCATTGTACAAATATTTTCAATATGATTGTGCTTGTGGCTCAGGTGTCAAGACATCTGAGATCAACATCTGCGGGCTTTGGCGCATCACATGGTACAAGCTTGATCAAAAGGAGCTGAAGGTATCTCACCATGCCTCATACTTTTGGTTTTTGAGTGACGTAAATGCTCAGCAAGCATTCATCTGGCGGCAATGTGAAAGCAGATAATCTGTCACAATACTGCTGGCTGGGCATGCAAGGCAGATAGTCTTCCTCTACAGTCTTTGCTCATGCTGCCTGATCATGCATGAGACATAGAGCGCTCTCCATTTGTGCTTCTGACAAATGATGACTTGCCGGCAGGACTGCAACATTGACATGTAAAGCATCTACATCTTTCAACAAGCTAGACGTTTGTGAACCCTTGTGAGGAGCAGTGCAACAGTGCTTTCAGAGCAGTGTGTCAGGTTGTGCAACCACAGCACGTGCGCAGCAGAACTCCTCTTCCTCTGACACATGTCACCAGCTTTGCTATCCAAGCTCTGACCCTCCCGTGCTGGCCACAACACTTGCTTGGCGCTGCTACAGTGGCTGCCCACATGCCAAGAGCAAGCAGTGTCATGCCGGCCATTCAATGTCCTGTTCTCTTGGTGGCTTTGACAATACAGCAAACCTTGAAATAATTTTGAGCAATGTCTCCTCATCAGCAAAGGATGCTCACATGCAACACGCCAGCGGCTGAGGGGTGAGCTGGCTGCATGTATAAAGTCTGAGACAGACACTGGGGCAGCTGTGGCTCAGCATGCCACTCAGCTCAGCTGCTTGGAGAAGCGCCTAACAGAACTGCATGCTGAGATGCAGTCTTCAGCTGGACATGCGCGCTCCGCCTCCAGCTCTCAGGTGCTCTGTCGCAAAATCCAAATACACTGCTGAAGTTGCAAAATGCTTTGATGTGCCAATGTTGCCATGCCAGACGCTTTTGCGCTGAAACAACACAAGGCTTTCTGTGCTTGGTCGCAGTATATCTCAGTCTGATGGTGTGGGCATGAGGGTATGATCTGTTTTCTGATACACTGCTCCTTGCGTAGTGACTAGTCATTAACCTTGTGTGTTCACCCACAACTGGCATACTTTACACGCAAAGTTGTACTCTGAGCACAAACGTGTCAATCGGTCAGGCTCATATTGTGGCTTGCAGGCTGATCCCAGCAGCGGCAAAGATACAGTAGGACAGAGTGGGTCTCAGAGTGAGGCTGAGGAGCTCAATGAGCGTTTGTTTGAGCTGCGAGTGGAGCTGCAGAATCTGGCAGATGACACCACTATCAGTGTTGCCTCTATCAAGCGCAAGGTATGTCTCACATTCCAGGAAATGCACCATCTTGGAGGAACCATTGCAAGTCACAGCGCACATTGCCATTCCTGGCACATTGCCACAATGTCATCGACCCTTGCTTTGACTTTGACTCGCCGACTAGCGGCTGAAGGCGCCTTTTGCTGTTTGCAGGCTGAGTTGGCAGAGCAGCATGCAGAGGAGGCTTCGGAGGCTGCTGCCTCCTGCAAGCAAGCTTTGGAGGCTGCCCATGCCACAATTCCAGAAGCAGCATCGGCATTGTCCACACCAGCTGACCCCCAGCATGCACAGCAGCACCACCAACAGCTGCAGCAGCAGCTTCAGGAGCAACTGATAGAGCAGCGTCAGCTTCAGGAGATGCTTCAGACCCAGCAGCAGCGGTCCCTTGATCTTGAGAAGCACTGCGCAGACATGCAACGGGTGTTGGATGCTGTCCAAAGCAGCGTCGGTGGTTTGAATGCTGAGGCACAGCATGCCCAGCAGGCTCATGTGCAGAAGCTGGCTACTCAGTGCACAGCTGTGCAGCATCAGATTAAGAACATGCAGGTGCAGTTGGACTCTGAAGCACGGCAGCACGCTGGACTTCAGCAGCAGCAGCAGGCACAGCACCAGCAGCTGGCGTCTCAGCACGATGCTTTGCTTCGGCAGCTCCAGAGTGTACAGAGCAGTGCGGACACTGTCGCGCACCTACAGCAGCAGCAGCATCAAGGCCTGGTCATGCAACAAAGCAATCTGCAGGAAGAACTGAAGGCTGTGCAAGCACAAGCTCAGACGACTGCCGTCCAACAGCAGCAGCAAGAGCAGCAGCAGCAGCAAAGTCTCTCGCAGGAGGCATCTGGTCTGCATGCAATTGCTGATGTTCACAAGCAGCAGCTGATGAGCTTGCAAGGGCAGGTTGCATCAGTACAGAGGGCATCTGAGGCTGCCAGCAACAGTATTGCGACCAGCAGTGCTGGCTGGCATGAGGTTCAGCAGCAGGTGCACGGCCTGCAGACTCAAGTTGATGCCAGCAAGGAGACCCAAGCTGAGTTGCAAGTAAGGGTTTTTCTGCAATTGCCTTTTTGGGTCATATCACACAGTTCCGCTATGGTGTTGGCATCACCACATTTTCAGCTTCTGAGTGATTTTGTCGGTTGCTTCTGAGCACCACTGATCTGTGTTGTCACATGCATCTGTCATAAGAGAGAGCATCAGGCCATCAGTCACTCAACACAGAGCCTGTAGTTGACTCAGGCATCTTGCTAAAACTTAGAGCGGTAGTAAAAGGATGTGGCGATTGTCATCATGGGAATTGCACAGCCCATTATGCGCATCCTAGACGTCACATGGCTTGTCATCAGACCTAGCCTTGCTGTTGTGATCTAACATGAATCAAGTACTCCTTCTCGACTCATGCCCATGACGATTTGGACCCTCCACCTGTTGACATGGTGCAAGCAGGCACTGAAGCAGCAGCTGGGCAGCCTGCAGGGGGAGACAACTGAAATGGCAGCTCACCTGACAAAGTTGGCAGAGATGCATGCCAGTGCATCAGAGGAGGGCCAGACAGGGCAGGCGGCCCTGCAGCAGCGCCTGCGCAAGATAGAGCTCACTGTAGCTGGTATGCCCTCACCCTGACCCTCCTGCAAGCCTTGCAATCTGCAGTGTGAAATCACCTCTAGCAGCATACGGGATCCTGAGCAGGTCTGCTCTGAGGGTCAGCTTGTGGCTTCATGGTTGTGCCTGTTTCAAGAGCTTATGTGCGAGCTAGAGCCCAAAAGGCTGCAGGCGCTGGCTGGACACGCAAGGCGGCACCATACAGCTGACTGCAGCCGCCTGTGACATATAGACAAGTGCTCAGTCCAACCTCATGGTGCTATTGCCAATGAGTCACAGCTGTTGTCGCTTTCTTTCTTTTTATGATGATGTTGATGGAGATAATGAAGTGTTACAAAGACACTGTAGCCAGGACCATGTGTCCTGTTTGTCACTGTGCAACTCCATTTGCAGGGGCCAGGAGGTGCAGGAGCAAGCAATATGTCACCACCACAGCAGACTGCAGCGGTTGCACACACTTTGCTGAACTTCATTGTGGCAGTGTGTGACAGGTGGCAAAGCATTGCTCTGATGCATAGTGACGCCATTTGTGCTTGGTGCAGATGCTTTGGTGGAGGTGGCGTCTCAGATGAAAGCCTTGGAGGCTCGTGTGACCGCACTGGCTTCGCCTCTCAGCTCCCCAACATCTGCAAGCTTATCAGCAAGAGATGCCACAGCAAGGCCGGCAGCAAGTGCTAGGACTGCAGACATTACAACAGCCACCACAGCAGATGCTAGACTTGGGAGCAGACAGGCTCAAGCAGCTCAGGCTATTGGCACTAGTGATGCTGTGTCCTCTAGCAGATTTGAAACCAGTTTGAGTGGTCTGCCTGAGCACCAGGAAAGTATGGTGCCAGCATCTGCGTCAGAGTTGCTCAGGGCAGCTCCTCACAGGCCTGCTGCTGCCCCACAGGCCAATCCCAGCAGGGCCATTGCAGACAGCCGTGTGCCAGTGCCAGATCTGATGACGTTCAGTCCTGCCATTGGAGCTCGCCCACCAGGACTCAACCACCAGCCAGTGAGTCATTCCCTGCTGGCAACAGCAGCTGCTACAGCAGCTTCACGTGAAGCTGACCCACTGCAGCAGCATGCACAGCCAACCACTGCTCCTATGACTGAGCAGCTGCACAGGAACCTCTCCACAGCTATGGTGCAACCAACGCAGCCAGTGTTAGCAGCATTGGCTAACCCACATGGCAACGCATTGCATGTTCAGCCTGGTTTAGACTCCCAGCCAGACAGTCGCCCTGCTAGTCCAATGCCTGGCATCAGCTTCTATGACAATGCAGTGTTTGGGTCCCCAACCCCCACCCCCTCCCCCCAGAGCCGGCTGCATGACCCCAGCCCACCCCTGTTGAGCCCTGGCAGCAGCCCTCGCCCTCAGCAGCAGCACTCTGATTTGCTTGTTAGCAGAGCAGTGGATGAAACCACAAGCCCACAAGGCAGCATGCCTGGCTTGTCACTCCACCCCGGCTTGTCACTCCACCACAACCAGCTGTGGACGCATGAGACGGCAAGCATCAGCGTACCCACCACCACTGCATCTGCTGGACCGGCTGTGGCATATCCCCTTGGAACAGGTGTACATCACACAGTGGCAGGCTTGCAGTCTGGGTCACACTCTGTCATGGCGCCTCTGCCTACCGTGCCTGCTGGCAGCTCACATGCTGCACAATCATTGTCTAGTGTCCAGCAATCCCTGATGCCAGGTGAGCAAGTAGTTGAGATTTGCCCCTAGCAGAAATACAACAGCTTTTGAGTACTGCGGTGAAGCTTCTGGCTACTGCATCTTCCCTCCCGGACTCCTAGCATGAGTGAAGCGCTATGTAACCCATTCTTTGGTGTGGCAGGAATGGTTGGCACGCTGCTTTCTTGTAGGCCAGAGGTCCAGCAGTGCTAGAGCAGGGTGCACCAATGCTACATGTCCTGGAAATGTGAGTGTGTGTTGTTCAGGTGCTCAGCACAGCACAGAGCACAGTCCAGGTGTCAGCTTGAATACACATTTCCAGTTGAGTGGCAGCAGCTTGTTGGATGAGTCTGACAATGGTAGTGCTGACGAGGAAGAGGTATGCTGCAACCAAAGACCTTAACTGAAGAGCCATTGCTGCGTGGCATGCATGTGTTAGCTGGGCAAATGTCCAGAGAATACGCATGATATGCTGGCTTATGCACAATGGTGTGTCACAGTAAATGTTGTTGCTCATGCTCACCCCAGAATCTCACTCAGTGTGAGTTTCGAAGTTAATTAGCCTGCAGCTACAACTGTCTTTAGTGCTTGGCAATCAAGAGTCATGCCTTTCCCCTGAAGGGATCACTCTGCCGAGAAACACAGTCCTGATTGCTCTGGTTGGCATGACTTGCAAGATCAGGGGTATGAAAATATACAGTGTGGTGGCCTGCTATGTGCACTTGCATTTTGTTACCAATGTCATTCAATGATTAATTTCTACACGTATACTTTGTTGTGACAGGTGGGCCATCAGTTGACAGTGATACAGCAGCAGTTGGCTCGGGACGATATAGATGAATGGGAGAGGGATATTCTCATGAGTGAATGGGACCTTTTGAACAAAGTCAAGCACAATGAGACACCTAAGACCTGACACTGTTGTCAATGTCGCAATGTTTCCATCCTGATTGTGTAGCTCACACTGCATGAACCATTTGTCAAGAGTCGTGCTGTCCTGCTGACAACCTTTAGGTATCTGCGTCACTTGCATACTTTTACAGTAGCTATATTAAGTGTCTTTATTGAAAGCTTGACGAGCACCTTCTGAACATCTTTACTATTAGAAAATTGACCCATAGACTCTGCAGCATGCACTACTGAGAGCCAGCTGAGCAATAATGACATTTATTTTGTTGACGGCTCCTTGGACTGCAAGGATTGTCGCCACTTCTCTTCCGCCCTGGTAAAGCTGCCCATTACATTAGAAGCAAATTTCTTGCCCTGCAGTACACAATCTTCAATATCAACCTTCATTAGACCAATCAAATGTAGGGCACTCAAGCAGCAAATTCTTTTAAGCAGCAGCAACATCCAATAGCACACTATTTTGCTCACCTTCAGCTGTATGTCATCCTTTTTGGCTTCCCATGCTCTGCCAGCCAGGCTGGTGTTACCTTTGATTTGCTGACCAAACCTGCAGACCAATTGCAGGTCAGCAATGTTGCCATACGCACTGCAGCATTGACTCACATATCTGCCATGGATTCCATGATGCCTCATGACACACAAAGCGCTGCTCATTTGTGCACAATTAGTCAAACCTACTATTTTATTAAATGCTGCGACGCCTCCTGATCCTTGGCCAGCACAGAAGTTCAGACACCATAATTCTTATATTACCTTGGGACCCAAGGCAAATCTGAACCAGCACAATTTGTCCAAGTGCATGATATACTGCTGGCACATTTATGCATGACAGGTGTTCCTGGGTCAGAATTGCGTTGGGTCCTAGGGTAGTCTAATAATGCACCTGCAGTCAAAATGAAATGGATGCAGAAAAGAATGTACCAGCTCTTTGGGGAGGCTGTGTAACCGCCAGAGCCCTCGCCAGTGAGTGATGAGCGCGGAGGCGCGGGGCTCGACGGCCCTGCCAAGCTTTCCTTCACTGCAGCACTATCACCTCTGCCAGGAGACGAGGCTTCTGTGTTCGTGGTTGCTGAGGCTGGTGCTGAGGCCCCAGGTGGCGCTGGGTATGCTGCAGACCCTGGCACACCTGCTTCAGGCTGCTGCCCTGGCTCACCTAGCCTGCACATACAGCTACATCTTTACAGGAAGTCGGCAGGTGCATTACAGAGCATACAGTTGCTGCACAATGCACAGGCCTTGATCTAAGTACAAGCACTGCGTTGAGCTTTGCACGTGCCTATGACCTGTGAATTCAAAGCAAGTCTATCTCACATTACGCTGTTACATTGTATAACGCAAGCAGTAAGCTCTGCAGGTGGTGAGTGCCCATGCACAAGGTTGTGACCTGTCTGTGACAGCTGCTTGTGGGAGTTGCGCAGGCTGCTGAGTAGCAGCAGCATGAGCAGGTGGCAAGACAGGCTGGGACTGCTCTGCCTCTGAGCCTGGCTCCTGGTCATGGTTGCGGCTGCACACCCTTTCAAACATGGGGCTGCCTGTTGGCATGGGGTACGCCCACTTCTTCTCACTACCCACTCGACCCAATGCAGCAGTCCTGGCAGAGGTTGCATCGGGCTGGGCAGAGGTTCTGCCGTCTCTGGCAGGGGTTATGCCAGGGGTGTCTGAAGTGAGTGGCCTGCCTGTGGAGACAGCTGCTAGCCTCTCTTGATGCTGTGCGGCGCTGTCAAACTCACCCTCAGCAGCAGTCTTGAAGGGCGACTGTGCCTGGGTCTGCCTTAAGGCTTCCCTACCTCTAGGGGGACCAGTGACAACCGCCTCAGCAGATTCAGCAGCTGGCACCCTACTGGGGTTTGCCTGACTAGCATGCCTGCTAGCTACAGCAGCTAACGACTGAAATGACACCGGCTGAGTCTGATCTCCTCCTACTGAGACACGGTGAGACTGTATGCCATCAGCACCAGGAGAGCGCAATGCTTGTGAGTCTTGCATTGACTGCACCTGCCCATGTCCAGTTGCAGAGCTGCCTGCTTGTGCTTCAGCAGAGTCTGGTGCAAAGGAATGTAGCTCTTCAGCAAGCAAGTCATCCCCAATGTTTTGGGAGCTGCCCCTCATCATCCCCAACTCCACCCCCTCATGTTCATGATGACCCCTATCCCTGGCTGAGGCCACCGGCCTAGTGAAAGAGTCACTCTGGTTCCTGTCTTGACTGCTTGAGGCTGGACTGCCGATGGGTCCACTGCCTTGGGTGCTACTGAAGCTGACCCCCCGGGTAAAGCTGGGGGCCTTGGGGCTGACTGCTCTGCTGAGGCTGTGGCCAGACTCTTGTTCAGACAGGCCATGGAGGGCAGGGTCGTTTGGATCAGCCCCAGCTGTCTTCATTGTGGCCGATGCTTTGGTCACTTCTTTTGTCGCCTGTGTCATTCACCAAGGGTCAAGCATCATTGCAGGGTCAGAGTCAAGCTGATGACTCACTTGTTGCTGATGTGTGTAGGAAAACATGCTATGCATGGTGTGACAATGGCTGTAGAGCAGCCATAGAGCACAGTGTGACAGTTGTCATGTAACTTCATGCTGAAGGAATCTGATAGCAGCAGACTGCAAATCGCAGCCAGCTCTATTTTTGTCATATACCAAGCAGCAGCCAGTGAATGGGTATCTCATTCATGCTAGGTATGCTTGTATGCTCAACCTGGTGAGACAGTCCTGCAGTCTGTCCGTCAGACTGAGCTGAGTCGGCAGACATATGCTGGGAGGTGACCCGCAAGGATGCTGACAGAGCAGAGGCCTGAGCAGGGGGCGCGGGGCCTTGCCCCTTGGCAGCGGCCTGATTCAGGGCAGTTGCAGCAGAGGGCGGTGGAGGAGTGGCAACTGTGGTAGTACCTCCTGCTGATGTTGTCCTCCCGTACCTCTTCACATCTGCATCAAATGCACTTTCATGACGAGTGAGTTGCACTCAGTCTACACACTGTCAGAGCATACATCAGAATGGGATGGAGATTGCACCACAACTTGGTTTGTAAGCAACCCAAGCTGCGGAGTTTGGCCATTAAGGTGCATGCAAACATGTGAGGAATCTTGAGAAGGATACTGCCAAAATGACACTCAGGTGCAGTTTGTAGAAGGCGAACCACAAAAAGCTGATGCAAAACGCAAAGTGCAGAAACATGTCAAATGCATCAGATGATGTTGCACATTGACTTTGGCAGACCAGGCTCAAATTGTTTGGCTGACTTGACTGAGCTCCTTGAGAAATGTGCAGCAGGGGAGCAGCCTGGCAAGGTTGGCCATTACTCAATAAGCTTACTCATTGACATCACTCAATAATGACACATAATATGTTGTAGGCCAGATCATCTGTTTTGGAAGAGGCTGGCTGCATGCAATAGATTCCGAAATCATGCCTGTCTCTGCCTTATGACCAGCATCAGGCTTGCCAGCATCTCCAGTGGCAAGCACAGCAGCAGTGGTGGCAGCAGCAGCTGCAGTAGCCCTTGAAGTGCTCAGAGATGGGATGGAAGCTGTCACAGCCTCATCTTCTAGTGACTGCATGACAGCTGGCAAGATTTAGTTGCTCATGGCTCATGCAATGTGGCTTCAAGGACAGCCCTGCCATACACTGCTTGCACATGTAGATGGCTTGCACATGTAGATGGCTTGCACATGTAGACTACATGCGTCAATGATTGCCGGAAGCTTCTTTGCAGTAATAATAATTAATAATAATTAAAACGCTTTCCAGCTCATGATGAGCTAGGTACGTGCAGGACAAGTCTTGTCTCTCCAGAGCAGCCTGTCTTGTGCATCCCTATAAGGCCTACTAA
>JAABUP010005583.1_pt1 | contig 18885 bp, 24 predicted proteins | sample 5559201 | NCBI WGS metagenome assembly JAABUP01 (sample SAMN10711887, study PRJNA513373) | rock metagenome | isolation source: Antarctica rocks | place: Antarctica
CAGCTTCTCAGGCTGCTGCTGGGCTGTCACCCTTATGTCATTCACCTGCTTAGTCGCTTTCTTGGGCTGCAGCTTGACTACCTGCTGCTTGACAGACGCCTGCTGAGGCAGCTTCTCAGGCTGCTTCTTGCCAGTCTGCGACTTCTCAGCCACCTGCTCAGGTGCAGGTCGCTGCTTGACCTGCTGGGTTTTGGTCTGCTGTTCTGACTGTTCAGGTGAGATGGTCTGACACTGTACAGAGCCCTGCTGATGCTGAACAATCTCTGGCACAGCAGACTGCTCAACCTCCTGCAGCTGTTGGTCAGTCACAGCTGTTGGCTGATGCAGCTTGGAGTCTAGAGGAGCGCTGTTCACAAGCTGGGTAGTAGGCTGGCAGCGCCACTCTGGGTGGGTGTTGGTGGGGGAGGTGGGGTGCAGGGGTTGCCACACCTGGGTCGCCTGTGCCTGCTTCTGCACATCACCCAAGCGTCCTGTTGGCATGTCCTGTGAAGACTGGCATGGGCATGCATGGTGGACACAGAAAATGCGCTGGGATTTCACAAAGTGGTAATATGACGGCTGCAGAATGATGCCACCAAATAGGACCTTACACAGCCGGCTACCTTGGTATCATCAGCTCCTATGTTATGAGCAGGTTTTTGTAGTCCTTAGCAACATGAAATGACCAGCAAAACTGCCCAATTGCAAGGTTTAAACTTACCAACAATACAAGGGAGCAACAAGCAAGACTGACCTGCTTGCACAGCTTCTGCAGATCAATGAGCCCTGCAGCAGAGGTGGGGGGTGCCAGGTCCACCACCAACAGGGTGGGGTCCACCCTGAGCCCCTGCTTCACAGCGCCTGCCTGCAGCTTCACCGGCGCATCCCTGGCCGCATACTTACGCACATTGTTGATGTCCTGGGATGGTGTGACGGTGTCCCAGAAGGGCCCTGAGGCCATGATCAAACGAGCCCCTCCTTCAGGAATGGTCGCCTGCAGACAACAATGTTACTGTTATGTTTGCCCTTGTCATTGTTCTTGCTGCTATGCACTGTTGATGCCATCATTAGGATCACGAGTAATTCAACTGTAATCGGGTTTCCAACTGGTATCGTAGAATGAAGGCACATGGTTGTCATTTTGAGACTCACTGTTAAAGCAGCTTTAGAGCATTGCCCCACACAGGTTTGTTGTGCATTTGACATGTTCAACCACAGCATTGTTTGATGTGATCTGAGAATACAACCGAATGCTGTTGTGCAGACAGCCGTGAGGATGATACTACTTTGGGGCTGCATGAGAACATGGCTCAGTTGAGAGGCCAGACCAGCACACTCATATAGGAAGCTACTCAGGACTGTAGGTACTGTAGAGGTAGGCATGTGGCAGTGCATAAACACATGAATAAACACCGAATAACGACTAATGAACAGTCCAATGACGAATAACAAGTACACAAGTAATGAATCATGTGATAGTGAACACTGGAATAAACGAATGGCACTAATGAACAACCAAGTGAGGAATAACTAGTGGACATGTGAGGAATCATGCAATAGTGAACAAGTGAGATGTGTAAATGGGTGACCTGCATGACTGAGGGAGGGGCCAGGCCTGGTGTTGGGCCCTCTGCCCTGCGCCTTCTGGACATCTGCAGCAGCACCACATGCCACTGTCATTCCTGTCTCTCCTATTATGGCCAAGGAGGAGACTCGCGCGTAGTCTCAGATGCAGTTTGTAGATGATTGTGCGCTGTGGCACACAGTGCAAGCATGGCCTTGGATCAGAGAGGCCAAGGATGAGGGCTAAGAAGTTTGGATGCTGTCAGTTATGACTGTTTGCTGGACCACAGGTGTGACGACTCATACCATCAAGACAGATATGACTATGTGGTAGGGTACTGAGGTAAGATGAGTACCACCATCAATACTGATATGAGTGTGTGTGCTGAAGTGCTGAGGCACAATGACACCATCATCAATACTGACAGGTAAGACATGCAACATAATCAACACTGACATGATTGTGTCCCAGATCAAAGGAGCAAGATGATCAACACTAACACCATCAACATGGGTCAGACGGTGCCTTACCGGGTAGATGTGTGCACCGGTGTCTAGATAGGCACAGGAGGTGCCAGCGGTGGCCACCACCAGCTGCCTGCCACACACAAAGGCCACAGTAGCCATGCTGCCCTCCCCCTTCACCTGCTCCCTCAGATCAGCGTCCGTGGCGCTGTACCCCTCAAGGAGTGCCTGAACAAGCTCAAGGCACAAGCGTTGTTGTGTGTATGACAAGACTGGCTGATTCTGCAAATGGCACACATACAACACCACCTGAGACATGTTCCTCAAGAATGTGGCAACACCAAATATGCGCCCCCCCAAGCATTTCTGACTTCAGGTTTACAATGTGCAAGGAGCGTTTCTGCAGCAGTACTGACATTTCTGTGTCCATTTCCGTGTCTCTGTCAGTTTACTACATGGACAGCCATGAGCACATGCAGGTGACGCCCTCTGTTGACCCCATGCAGAGACATTGCATGCTTGTCAATGCAATCCTTACACTGTAGCATCCAACATCTGAGCCACTTTCAAACACACCTCAGCAAGGATTTTGATTCGTTGGGAAGGACAGGAGACTAGAATCCACACACCCAGCAAGGATCAGTGGAGACACTTTGAGAAGGTAAAAGGAACATGACTTACCTTGGGCATCGCATGTTTGTCAATGTGCGAACCCTACACTGTAGCTGCTGACACTTTGAGAAGGTGAAAGAACATGACTTACCTTGGGCAATGCATGTTTGTCAATGTGTAAACCCTACATTGCAGGTACTGACACTTTGAGAAGGTGAAAGGAAACTGCTTACCTTGGGCAGTGCCTCCGTGAAGGCAACTTGGAGGGCAAAGCCCAGCTGATCATCAGAGGCGCCCTTCCTCGCCCGGGCAATGGGCTTGCTCCCATCCAGGGCTGCCAGGACATTGGGCACCAGGGTCTTGGAGGCCTGCAGGGGGGCGCTGGGGTGGCCGAAACCATCCAGCACACTGAAGGCCTCAAAGGTAACTTGAGGACCTGCAAGCACGGCAGAGTGTCATTTGTGCACACATGGGAAGCTGAGATTTGTGCAACTCTATGCAGCATGGAGGATTACCATTTGCGCAATGTTGTGCTGCATGGGAGATTACTTTCTGTGCAATGTTGGGCAGCATGCAACTTTGAAGGTGTGCATGACAATGCAATCTGCAAGGTTGCTTTGACCGTGCATGGTACAAATGCAGGCATCAGGTGTCTGATTGGAGGACCTGTCACAAGAGAGATGTGAAGCCATGAGCTATGAGGCATGCAGCAAAGCCGAGAACCATTGAGGAAACCACACAATGGAACATGCAATGCAACAAGCACAACATGCAAGGGGGCGCTTCTTGTGACCAGCACAGAGTCACAACACAGATGACCATGCTCAGCATGTTGCTGTTACCTTTCTTGTTCTTCAACAGCGCAATGCCACTTTGGCTGTTGACCCTGTTGTGAGTCTTCTGCAGCCGCAGGCCATCACTGACAGAGAACCCCACAGACGTAAAGTCAGATGGCAGCTTGATGGCTTTGCTGCTGTCTGAAGGTGACAGGCGCACCAACACACGCCCCAAGTCTTGAGTCCAGCGCATGGGATCTTCAGACTTGACAGCAGGCGTTGCTGCTGATGCTGCGGCTGCTGCTTCTGGCACAGCAGGGTGTGCCTTCTGTACTGAAGAGCTGAGGGCCGATGCAGAGGGAGCTGCCTCTGGCGTTGAAGGGACCTCCAGTGGGGCAGTAGGAGCTGCGTGAAGGCCCTGCACTGCCTCAGGAGGGGTCACAACATCCGCCTTTGGGGCTGCAGCTTGGCTAGCAGGGGCTGCCTTTGCCTGTGAAGGGAGATCTTCTGGTGTGGAAGGGGTCTTGACTGGCACAGAAGGAGCTGGCCCTTGCTTGGCATGGGCCTCAGCTGGCACCATGGGAGACTTGATTGGCAGAGAAGGAGCTGCAGCTGCTCCTGGAGGGGCTGCCTGGGTCTTGGGGGGGACCTCCACTGGTGCAGAAGGGGCCTTCAAAGGCTCAGAAGGGCCCGTTGATGTCAGAGGAGGGGCTGCCTTTGGCATAGGGGGAGGGTGAAGTGGCCTGGAAGGGAGCTGTGCCGACCTCTGAGATCCTGCCCCAGTGGAAGCTCCTGCTAGTGCAGAAGGGAGTGGCGTCTGAAGGCCTGATGCTGTTGTAGGGAATGAAACCTCAGGATCAACAAGGCCCAGGACAGGGGAAGTGGGCTCAAGGGTTTCTGGGATGGAAGCTGCCAGAATCAGTTTGACAGCTGGCTTCTTGAACCTGGCTTTGTCAGGAGCAGCTGATGCCTTTCCAGAGGAGGCTGCTGCCTCCTGGGGAATAGGCTCTGCCTTTTCAGATGGATTTGATACCTTCACAGGAGTAGGGGTTGCCCTAGGGGCAGGAGGTACCATAGGGGCTGAAGTGGGGACCACTTGACTGATAGAAGGCACAGGCTGTGGCTTGGAAGCACCCGTGGCAGTAATGGGAGCTGCCTTTGCGGCAGAAGGCACCAACCTTGATGACGTAGGGGCAGCCTTTGGGTGGGAAGGAACTGACTGTACCTTTGGAGAACGGGCCTGAGGTGCAGCGTGGGCTTGCGCCTTCTGACTGGCAACAGTTGCTGCAGGCTTGGCAGGAACAGGCTGTCTCAGGGCGTTTTTGAAGGTAAACTTGGCCTGAGATGGGTTGTCAGCGGTATCTGCCAGTGATGAAGGGTTGACTGAAACCAGAGACACTGCCTGAGGCTGGTGCGAGATGATCAAGTCTTCTTGAAGCGTGTCTGACAAAGCAGGAAGCCCTTGCAACTGCTCTGACACATGAGACTCCAACTGAGTCTGGTCCTGAGAGCAGTCAGATGCCGAGACTGCCAATTCAGGGTGAAAGACAGTGGCTCCACTGACTGCCTCTATGGCTCCTCCTAGTGCAAAGGTAGAGTTCACCTCCTGGCTTGCTGTGAGGTCTGCTGGAGCTTCAGGAGTCAGCTCTGCCTCTGGCATGCGGTGTGGAGAAGTGTATACATGAACGGTTTCAACCCTCTCAAAATCTTCCTCTGCAGTGCAACAGGCATTAAATGAACATGGACTGCTTACGCAGTACAGTCAAGGAACGTCATCACTCAGGGCAGCATGTCACCCAGTGATATCATGGACAAGTATGTGCTAGCAATTTGATTGCATCTGTTTTTTGGTGTTGGGTGTACAGGTTGATGGTGGTAGCAAAGTGTGATGATGTTGGGGTCTACTGATGTAGACAGCAGAAATCAGCAGTTGATGATGGTTGCATGGATTTGTTGCTGCTGAGTTCAGTGTAGCCGTGGATTTCTGCATTTGCAGTCCAGCAACAGCTACTATGGTCTATGAGCGTCGCAAGCCAAATAAGTAGTGCAACAAACAGCCTTGAGTACCTAGATGTTTGTAGAACTCTGTGAGATCCTCTGACGACTTCTTGAGGGCAGCAGGAATGAGATACTGATAGCAGATACCACAGTATCCATCTTTCACGTCTAGAATGCAGGTGGCCAGGTTAGCACACGCTGCAACACAACATATCCTGGTGTCAGCAAGCAAAGACCCGCATGCTCCAAACCTCGCTGATCGTGGATTGCAGCTACAGAACTTACCGGGAAGCTTTACACATGCCAGGAGCGCGTTAGACACGTTGTCACGCACTTGAGCAGAAAACTCGGTCTGCTTCCGGCTTACAGAGACTTGAAGGACTATATCCAGCGCCAAATTCCTGCATGCGGAAAGGTCAGACCCGATGTATATTAGAGATGTGCGAAGAACACTGTAAATGCTGTTGTCCGGGCTTACAGTTGGCTAGTTGCACTTTCTGTGATGGGAAGCTGGATCCGCCACCACATCATTCCTGCGGCCTACAAGCTCGCAGATTGCGAAGACCACAAGCAACTCCCTTACTTCCTTAGGTCAACGACGGGCCAGGCTCTGTGTGCTGTCGAGGAACTACTGGAGCTTCAGGCCTAGGGTGCAACTTTGGCGTGTGATATACGCCGTACAAAATGGCGTATCATGTATTGACCTTTAATTATCTCCTCGAACGTCCTTCGGCGCGATCTTGCCCGCAGCATTTGTAAGAGTCGAGTTATGCGCAACATTTTGGTGTCCTGTTGATTGCTGTGTCAAGAGAGTAACTTCTTTGTGGAACGATGGTTGAGATGCTGAAGATCTTGAATTTGACTTTCGGCCGCAAATTGCATGCATGGTACCATGCTCCCCATTCACTTTGTCATTGTATCACATCACTCTGTACTATCATAGGCGGCGTTGCACTTTATGTGCACTGTTGTAATTTGTGGTACTGTTGAAGGTCGAATGTGTCAAGTAACCTACTTGACACATTCGACCTGCACCTCGTAGCACTGATAAGCACAGTGCCTACAGGCAACCTTTGTTGCAGCCCTGATAGCACACTTCTGCTTTGTAGACGCTGTAAGCACAGCACACGGCAGCAACCAACCAAACCAGGCACTAGTTCACGAGCTGCAAATCACAGAGGAAGCCAGACAACAGCAGCTGACACTGCAACCCTGGCAACAGCAGCGGCAGTCTGGCGGGAACAGGGCCAATAGGCGTAACGAAAGGCAGAATGTAGTAGAGCAGCAGCGTATTCAGAAGTGATACTAGCAGGTGCGCATTGACCCTGCTGTCCCGTGTACTTGTCTGTGGCTTGTTGTGTATTGTCTATGTGCACCGTATGGAAGCCATCAGCATGACAACCAACACCCAACAAGCCACATACCAGTCCATGGCACAGCAGGGACAATGCGCACCTGCTAGTATCACTGGTCAGCAGCAAGGCAGGGTTGGGGCTAGCCCAAAGCTGCCCCCAGGACTGCCAGTGGGCGCCAACAGCAGTGTTGCAAGGCAGGCAGCAACCTTGCAGTTAGGACCTTTGTCACCACCACCTGTATCCAACAAAGTCCTTATGGTGACAAGCTTTATGACTAATCCGACCATTGACACATGCACATTTTTGTTCCTGTACTTGTATATGCATGCATTCATCAATCTGTTTGCTTGCTCTTTTCTGTGTTTTTCCATTCTTCCTGCCTTCCTTTGTTCAAAAGGAACTTTTCCTCTGTTCTTTCTTCTTGCTTTGTATATTGGGCAAGTCAGCTCAGCTGATGCACAGAGGTAGCCCAGCTCCAGGAGGCTCTGTTTGCTTGCTACAGGCAACATGACAACCACCATGAGATGGGGATTGCAGGCAGTGCACAGTCCTCCTTCAATTTCATTGGGATCAGGGGCGTTGGTGTCAAGCCCAAGGCCAAAGTTGGCTCAAACCCTACTGCCAAATGGAAAGCTGGTGGCAGGATCTTGACAGTAACTGCAAAAGACAGACATCTTTAATTTCAATGTTGCATTGGGCGAGCAACGGGCGCCCAGTGCGACATTGGAGTTGAAAATATCTGTCTTTGGCAGCCAAGAAATCTTTGAAGGCTTGTGCAGAGACCCATAGACAAGTATGACTTCATAGTCGGTAGCAATGTCTTGGTTCAATCTTGAGTGCACACAATGAAAAGCAATCATTGCTTGCGTGGTGAAAATTTCAGACTGCTGGTCACGTGACACAATGAGACAATAGAGTTGTGTCATATCTTGTGGATTTGCAAGTGTTTTTGTAACCTTGCAAATGATGATGCCTGGCATGGCATGCCCATGGGCATCTGCACAGCATTATTTTGTGCATCCTTCATGTGCCATGCAGCACCTGTTCATGTTCGGCATCTTGCGTCATTGTACTGCGTTGTCAGTCCACGTCACTTGGAACACTTTATCTAGCATGCGAAGCCAGAAAAAGCACCAGTCTGTTCACAATTGCAAGGGGAACAAAGACCGGCTCGACTTGCGTTGATGCCGCTCAAGATTAGGGACAGCGGAAAACAATAGTACCACGCAATTCTGCACTGAACACGCACCTGCAATGCACGCAAATTACAGGATCGTCTGAGAATTCTTCTGCACTGGTGAATTATTAATGCTAGCATTAGGCTAGCATTTGACCATGCTGTTACTAATGTAAAACGCACATTCGGCTTCGAGGCTAGCAAACGTATCCGCACATAGTCCTTGCTCGCTATTTACCTCCTGTTTGCCACGTCTCTGTGTTCCTGCCCCCTCACACAAGTGTAAGTGAAGCAGGAGCGACTATCAGAAGCTGCAACCGTGGGCTTGTGATGCCGATCTACAGTTTTACTCACTGTCGCGCACTCACAGCTGAGACAAAGCAGGAGCTTGCGTGTGCAGTAACCGACATACACTGTGAGGCCACTGGTGCGCCATCCAAGTACGTACAGATCGTCTTTCGGAAACTGGAACCAGGCGATGCTTTCACAGCTGGGAAACCCAATGAGGATTTCGTAGCTCTTGAAGCACAGATCAGACCTGACAGGTCGGAACAGGTGGAACAAAAGATGCTCTGGCAGCTAAACGAGTTGTTGACCCGTAGCCTCAAGCCAGACAAATGGTTTATTAGCCTAGGGAGATTCAGCAGTCCTCACCTGATTGAGGATGGAAACCTAGTTCCAGCAGCCTGAGAACTTGACCTGAGATGAAGACATGAAGGGGCAGCAAGACTCTAGATCACTTGTATGAGATGGACTCAGACGGGACTTTGCATGGGACGTGTGTGGGGCATGCACAGCAGACCTGTGCAAATGGAACTGCTCAGGTTTCGAATGAACTCTTAAGCAATGACCATGTGAGCAGAGGCTTGGGGATCATGCCACATGTATGCAATGCAGTGTGTGTCAATTTCTGTGCAGCAACATTGTACAATTTGCATCTGACTGAACTGTAGCTAACAGCTACAAAATCTGCTCAAGTTGTATTGTCACCACTCAGGATGCTTGAGAAAATGCTCATTAGCTTGGGTGATCCTTCTGAAGCGATCGTTTCGACCAAATACCATTATGTTGGTACTGCATTTGATTTTGTTCTGTCAAAAGCAGCAGGGCTTCCAGACACGCACTGTCCTTGCATGAAGATCTGCATGCACAAGTTGCACAGAGCTGAATGCCAAAATGAGATGTAGAAGTCATGGTTGGGCATGTGATTACATAGTCTGGAAATTTATGTATCCACAACAACACGGTGCTCTACTCATCGTCCTCCTCCTCCTCTTCCTCACCACCCTCCTCCTCAGCGGCTTCAGGCTCGTTTTCTGCATCCTCCTTGAGTGTCTGCAGACGCTCCTGTACCAAAGATGCAGAAATGTGAGCAACTGCTTTTGCTACTAGTAAGATCAGGCATCAGCTATAACCAAAGGTAGCACAACATGGACCAAATTTGCATCTGACAGGTCATGCACTGTCCCAACCACGTGCACAAAGTGGTCGCTATCACAAACCAGCATATTCGTGTATTCTGTAAGTTAGACATGTACGCTAAAGCCCAAACAGGTAGCGACAGCATGGGGGGAGCAGTGGGCAGCACAGGGAGCAGCAGAGAGGGCAGAAGCTCTTTTCAATCCCGAAACCTCTATTTCAATTCAGAAAAGTCATCCATACACTGGAAATCTAAACAGAAACGTCTAGGGAAAATAAAAACGCACTCCTACATTGTGGAGATGTCGTAGGCAGCAGCAGCATGGGTAGAGCACTGGGCAGCACAGAGAGCAGCAAAGATAGCAGAAGGGGTACCTTTAGCTTCTGCTTGCGCTCATCATAGGTGAGCTTCTTGGCCTTCCAGAGCTTGGTCTCTGAAGGCTTGCTGCGCTCCTTCTTCTGAGGTGCAGGGTCCTCCCTGATTGCTGTGTGCACCTGCATCACCCATACTCGCAGCGTCAACATCAGACCCACAACCCATACATAGCAGCGAGAAAACAATGATGCATCATGCATACTCACAGCGTCAACATCAGACTCACAAACTGCATAGCACACAAACTGCATAGCACTGCACTGCAAGAGGGTGCAATGTACATGCAACATGTCAAACTCCCACACTGCAAGGCAGGGTTGCAGACACAGCTTGCGCATAACAAGGTCCCTGACACTGTCATGCATTACAAGATCCCAGCAGCATAACATACACAACTCACAGAGTTGAACTCAGCAAGCAACCCCTTTCCAGGCCAAATGCATAACGGCACACAGCAAACAGGTACATAACGTACCTGCATTGACATTGTACAACAATTCAAACAGTCAAAGGAGATGAAGCATTACCTTTGCCATAACAGCATACGCCAACTTGTGTAACAGCACACACCAACTTGTGTAACAGGTAAGACAGTCAAAGGAGGAGAAGCATTACCTTTGCCATCAGCTCCTCCAGGTCGCCACCCTCAACCTCAGCTGCCATGTATTGGCTGAAATGCTTGTTGTAGTTCTCCTCAGAGTCCTCCTGCATCTCCTCCATGTACTCGGCCACCTGCAGCCCAGCAGCAGATGTGTTACTGTCATACGTGTAACGACTGCCGTCATTACAGGTAATGACAGCAGCAGCAGCAGCACTGTGAGGCAGGGGCGTCTGGCTGCACTGGGGCTAGCCGGCGTACTAGGAATCTAAATGGTATCCACAGTCCCAAGGGTGCTCGTGGATTGTGTGTGACAGCGTAGGGGTGGAGGGGGGGGAGGTACAAATGTCATAGTCTGTGTGGTATCTTGAGGTCACAAACACAAAGCCTGAGGCTGCAGTTCGCTGATGCATGTACCATTCACCCAAATACAGCTGAGGCTGCCAAAAGAAAATACTGCTCAGCTGCAGCTGCTGTGAAAGAAACAATTGAAAACACATGCTGCTGCTGCTGCTGCCGCCGCCAGACGCATGTGCTGTACTAAAAAGAAAAATGACCGCCAGACTACACTGATCTTAAGCTTATGTGAAAGGTACAGAGGTTCTTCTGCTGTTGCATGCACCTGCTGACACTGCTTTGCTGTGTGTGCTTTGCTATGTCTGCCCTGCTGACTGCTGCTTCTGGGGTGTGTCTGCTTAGTCATGTCTACCGCTGATGCTTCTCTGATGCATCTGCTGCTGCTGGCACTGACAGTCTGATGTGCATCAGGATACAAAAGACAACCAGGTTGCATTATTGCAGATGGAGCTGACTTGACTCACCCCAAGTTGACATTCATTGACGACCACCATTCTTGTCAATGTATGGCAATGGATGTCAACTTGAAGAGTCAGCTCAGCAACATCTGCCATGATGCAACCTGGTTCTTCCAATTTCTGATGCACGAGCCAGACTGGTACTTGACATGCATGACATGGAAAACTTGATGAATGGAGGTTGTGAACTGGCTGGCAGTAACCTTGGCACAAAAAAGACTGCTGACATCAACACTGCTGACACTCTGAAGTATGCAGTCATAAGTGACTCTCATGTACCCACTTGGGAGGCTGGCATACCCAAAATGTGGGCTTAGACGCGCATGGGACCACATGTAATGATGACAGCAACTTTGTGCCACATGAAATGCTGGTCATATGCAGCAGTACAGCTCAGTCTAGCATTTCCTGCGCTAAAGATGGGGATAAGCAGGCAGGCATGGGATGCGTTTAGCATGCACATGTGATGCATGCTGATGCAGCAGGTGCTTACGTGTCCGCCCATGATGTACTTCTTCAGCTGCTCAGGGTCAAGCTTCTTGCCCTCAGTGTCGTAACCCACAAACCTCTTGTCACCGTGGGGGATGTCAAGACCACCGTCCAGTGCACCCTGCAAAAAACAAACTTCTCGTTCTGTGTTGAATGCAACATACCTGCGACATATGCAATGACTCTTGCAAACACTGCTATGTGGCATGCTGCTTGGTTGGTGGCACAGTGAACAGAAAGGGCATGCAGATGCTGTCTAATGAACATAATCAGCTGCTAACTGTATTGCATGCCTTCTGCGCCTAAGTGTGTATGCATGCATGCATTCTTATGAAGCATTGCACTGCGCACCTTCAGTGCAGCAAAAACCTTGCTGCCAGTGGATGTCCTCTTGAGGCCAGTGTCCAACAGGGCAGTGAAGGGGCGTGGGCCCTCATCGTCAGCCTCAACATTGTAGTCCTCACCAGTTGCCTCCTCGGCACCTGTGTAAGTCTTGTCGAGGTTGAACTTCTGCAACAGCCTGCGGGCTAGCAGCAGCCCTGTGGCGTAAGTTGCTGCGTAGTTGGTCAGACCAGCCTGCAAAAGCAATGTGATCTGTGTGTCAGATGGCAATCATGAGGACCTGCTGATGGGAAGTCAGCGAGACGGGGTACAGGTGGACGGACGGAAGTCTCAAGAGAGCTAGAAGCGATGGAGTAAAGAGCTGACCTCCAGGCCATAACGTGGAAGCTCGTGGCTGTAAGCTGCGGCGACAACGACATCACCAGCTACAGTAGCGTAGGCAATCTGGCAGGTGACATCTTTGTTGCTGAACCGGACGACAAAACGGTACTTGGGGGTGTTGTACTTGTTTTTGTCCTGAGATGTCAACCTTAGACGAGCACGGTAATCAGTCTTTCCCTGCCTCCTCCTCTTGTACTTGACCTGATACCTACTGAAATACGTGCTGCTCCTCTCGACCTTGACATACACCATGGCTGCGCTTGCCAGGCGTCACGAAAAGACGCACCAAAGAGAGTCAACATTTCTAACGCCTAGGGACAAGGCGGCTGTCTGGATTAGGGTTTTCTAGCAAATTTGCGAGACATTTTTACTGCTCTTCTTCATGTCCTGTTTGATGCTTGCTGTCTAGCGAGGGCGACCACATCACAGCCTGGTAAATCAGCTAATCAGTGTCTTCTGCATAGAAGGCATGGGCATAGCAGGACCCACGCTGTGCATGTGTTTGCTGTACATGTGTTTGCATACATGCGCATATAGATGTGCTCATGGTGAAGTGCATGCGCAAGCACTTGGGTGCATGCAACGCAGAAGCTCAGCAATTGTATGAACTGCAGCGGGAAGACAGAGCGTCGGCATGCTTTTCGTTAAGCCGTGAACTGCAGACTTGATGCTCAATGTAGGCTGATGAGCAGCCAACAATCTGAGTGTAAGGCGTTGCAGCAACGCAGTTTACTTGGTCAAGTTTGACTGCAGTGTTTTAGGTACAACACTAGTATTCATATTACATGCATATGCAGTACACATTGCACAGATGAGCACATACATTATCATGTGCATGGCACTTTTGATCATTTCATGAATGCACCAGCCAATCATAGTCATCTGACACTGATCTGTGTCTATCCTTGAATAATTGTATCTGAGATCCAACACTGACTGATTGTTTAATGTGTAATGCATTGTGTAATGCATTGATGTTGTTTCATTGATGCACACAAGAATTATGCATTGATGCTCACAAGATCCATGCAGGATCACATCATCAGTCATAGCCAACTGCACATCACAGCAAGGCCAATATACTTGTTTGCTCAACATTGCTTAACTGACTAGTGCACAAGCATGTATCTATTGAGATATGCGGTCTTTTTGTAACATCCAGGCCATACAGTCTTTTAAATGAAGTGTCTAACATGCCTTCAATTGAAAGTCATGCAACAATGTCAACACTACTGGTGCAGTATTGCAGTCCATCAGCTAACACTTGCCCTACAGGCAGACCATTCATACACATCTGTGCACACGGGTGCTGCGCAACGCCATGCACCAGTGCTGCAAAGAAGGCAGCAGTTTTGTTATCATTCGGCCCACCACTGACAATGTTCACCTGCCTCAAATGTGTCAGATTGACAAGACCCAGGATGTCGCGGCCAAATGAAAAATAGTCACAAGTAATGTTCAACACCTGTAACGCCTGCATTCCAAGCCATTCCATGAAAATCTGTACTCCCACATCCTTCCTTCCAGCACTCGCAAGCAGCGATAGGCTGGTAAGCATGCTGAGCTGTGACATGTCAGTATTGGCCCACAGAGAACCGCTGCGCACATGCACTTTGAGTTCCTGCAAGGATGTGAGCTCACAGAATGCGTCCAAAGTCAAGGTGGAGGTGGTGGCAATTGTTGCGTCAAAACACCTCAGAGAGGTCAATGCTGACAAGCCAAGAGGCATCACAAACACATTATTCTTGAAACTCATTTTCTGACTCACGTCCATGGCTCAGACATAGCTTTCCAGACAAGTCAACCCCTCCAAGGCATGACAAGCTAACAACCCCTGCTGGTGCAAGCCATGTAGCGTGCTGTTCAACAACTTGAGTCGCGTAAGAGAGGTCACACAGCTGCAGTGTTGGTAGCTTTCAACATCAGAGTCAGCAAGATACAAATTGGTCAGATTTGGGGGCAGTGACCCTGTTGTGAACGTGCCATCTTGGACGACAAGTGTTTGCAAAGAGTTGGAGAGCTGCAGGTTAGACAGGTCCAAATAACCATCTCGAGGCGAGACTACTTCCAAAGTTGTCAAATGAGCAATGGGCGCAAAAGATGGCAGGGAACTTCCGAGATGATTCTGTACAAGCACTGACTGCAACCAGTTTTCATTGCTGGCCAGCATGTCTAGTAAGTGTGTCAATGCTGAACTGCAGCAGTAAGCTGCCAAAGTCTGCACCGAAGTGTGGTAGCGTTTCAACCACGCCACCAGACCAGGATTGAGAGCATCGGCCTGCTGCTGCCTGAAGACTAGATAACGGCATAGGTCTGGGTATTCCAAGAACACACCATTGAATCTCTTGCACGCCAGCTTTCATCGCTTGAAGCACACCAGCTTCAAGCGATGAAAGCTGGCTTGTTGGCCAAGAGTACACTTGGTTGGAAGGTTGCTCAGGTCGGTTTCTTCAGCCACACCTGATCCCAGCAGAGACAAGATCTGAGCCCAAATTTCCACGGACAGGCCAGTGGCAAAGTCCTCGGGTACTGCGCTCTTCAGCATGAGTTTGTGGTCAACAGATGCTCGCGTTGCTTTCCCTCCCTGACAGACTCACACTTGCGAGGACTGGCTGGTTGAACTGTGGGTCTGACCTTTGGAGAAAATCAAAGAACTGAAAGCTACAGAGTGTGTTGAAGTACATCGGGGTCATAATTTACTGTCTCTGTCATGCTCTGTCCCAAGAAGATGAACCGGCTCAGGTGAGTGCACCAGCAAACGCCTTGCATGCCTTGGCTTCCGTGGGGGGCGTGTCGGGTACGGCTCTAAAAGGTGCGTGACGTGCGACACTCATCGGCTTGCACCGGCTTGCACCGGGCAAATCATCAGCCTTTTGGTTTCAGTTCGTCGGTCTATAGTGGACTGCGTTCCGAGCATGGAAACAGAGGACGGCAACGAGGACGTCTGTGGTGCATGCACAGACATAGGCGACCTGATCTGCTGCGAGAGTTGCCCTGCAGCTTATCACGCCGACTGTGCTGGCTACGGTGAGCACAAGGTGCAGCGCTGATCTTGACATATCAGCACGCTTCAAAGCTGTGCGCTTCTGCAGTCAATCCTCAGGAGGTCCCAGCCGGAGACTGGTATTGCTGGTCCTGCTGCATCCAGTTGAAGCGTGGGTTTCCCTTCCCGAGCACACGGGTATGACAGCCCTTGCTGTGCCTGATCACTGCAGTTGTCTGCTTGGTCAAGCAGGTAAACTGTAGACAACATAACTGCTGCTATGCAGTTCCGTCAGGAGCCTGGCAGCATTGTATATGTTGCCATAGAAGGCCGCTTGGACACTTTTCTCCAGGCAACTTTGGAGCACCTGGGGCCGGACAATTGCACAGTGTTGTACAATGAAAAATGGGTCAGCTGCATGTTCATGACAACTTATGCCTTGTGAGCATACCTTGCTGACACACCAGCCTGCATTTGTGCTGGTCTAGCTGCTGTACCGCTTACTTTCTGCACTTACCACTGACTAGGTCATGAAGTTTGCAACATGACTCATTACCAGTTCTGACGCATACACAGGACCATCTCAGCATCTGGACTGTGGGTCTGGTCTGACTTGGGGCATCAGGGCTTGCTGCATCTTTCATTGCAGCACTGCAATTTTGAATGGGAACTGAGCTTTCAATGTTAGGATGACCATTCTGAAAAGTGTTGCATGCAAGCTGATGTTGGCATGCACATGCCCATGGCTGCACAGCTAGCAATTTGAAACAAGTGCTTGGATGCAGCTATCTCCCTTGATAACAATATCATTTGTAGGCTGCTCTTGTCGAGATCATCTCACTCTGCTCTTGTCAAAGCATCTCACACTGTAACAAGTCACATACTGGACCTCACCTTTGCCAGCAGTCACACCCACCCATGCCTAGCCCCTGTGACCCTTGTTGATCCTGGGCGTGCCTTGATCTGCAGGATCACGCCACCCGCAACAAGCGCGAGCAGCTTGGCAGACGCAACCACCGCTTGTGGCACGGCACAGCTGACCCCAAGGCTTGGGAGAAGGGTCTAGCCGGGGGTGAATGGCACCCTCTCAGTCGCAGATATGCTGTTGCGCAAGGTGTAAGGGCAGCTGCTGCCCCAGCTGCAACAGCACCTGCTGCTGCAGCTGCTCCACCCACCAAGCGTGTGAGAAGCAGAAGCGTGCCTCCTGTAGTGCAACCTGCCCGCACTTCTTCAGCACCCCTTGCGCCGGTCTCCTTCTTGCCCCCTGTCGCAGTCCCCATAAGGCCGACTGCAAACCCTAATAGGGCTCCCAGCGCGGCGCCAAGGAGCATTTTGGTGGGAACAACCATCATGGGACCTGTCATGTACCGCCCTCAAGCACCACTCATGGCCTCCTTCCCTCCAAATCCTAGTCAGCCCCAGGCTCAGCCTCCCTCCAGATTTTCAAACCCTGCACCAGCAGCAAGCAGTCACTCGCAGTCAAGGGCCAAAAAAAGGGCGCTAAAAAAATGGCGCCGCTCCAAGGTCCCTTCATCTGAAGAAGAAGAGTCGAGCCTTGCCTCAGGGGACACAGACTCAGACTCAGAAGCTCAGGACTCAGACTTTGGAGGCTCAGGCTCTGTAGCCCACGTCAAACGGCAAAAGGCGGGAAAAGCAAGCGCCGGCAGTGCTGCTGCAGCAGTCAACTCAGGGGCAGTAAGCAAAGAAGAGGAGGAGCAGTTCTTGAAGGCTCTGACCAAGTTCTGGCAAGGGCAGGGAAGTATGGGACGCAAGATGCTGGCCAAGTACCAGCCCTTTGAGTCTATCAGGCTGACTTCTGGCATGCCGCCATTCAGTGCATATCACTTCTGGGCTGCTGTGATGGCCCTGGGGGGTCACTCTGTGGTGAGCATCCTCCTTTTCTTCTCATCATCATTTTCTTCTTTGTCTCCGCAGCTGCCTCCTCCTCCTCCTCCTCGTTCTTCTTCTCCTGCTCCTTCTATCGCAGGTCTGATGTGTGCAAGTAAAAGATTGCATCAAATTTCTGCTGACTCAACTGCTTATGCAGGGATGGCATGCGCCATCCCAGGCACTGCATATTAGCTAGGTTCTTGGTGACTGATCAATATGCTAGGTGGTGCAGTGTCTCAACAGAAGTTGGCTCAGAAACTATCTTGGCATCAAGGATCATAGCTCTGCATGACAGCATTTTTGTATCAGTGCGCAGTACAGTACTGGTACAGCGACTGTCAACACAGGAGCTTACACAGGGAGCTCCTCATGGCTGTACTCACTCCTGTCCCCTGAGGACAGACACATGTTCATGATGAGGAATGAATCAACATGCCATAGGTTCCATTCATGCCAAGTACAACAAAGCAAAGCATAGCATAGCATAGCATAGCATAGCATAGCATAGCATAGCATAGCATAGCGTAGCGTAGCGTAGCGTAGCGTAGCGTAGCGTAGCGTAGCGTAGCGTAGCATAGCATAGTACAGTGCCAGCACTGACGGCTGCCATGTGTGTCAGGCTGTGGAACGTAAGGCATGGGCGGCCTTGGGGCGCCTGTTCAGCGCCCCCAAAAGCATGACCACCATGTCCCATACCTTCAAGACGGCCTACGAGAAGCTGCTACTTCCCTTTGAAGAGGTAAGACCCCTTCCTGGCAAGCCCTGTTGTTGCCCTTTGAGTTAGTGGCGGAAGGACCATGTTGACTGTGTGTGGGAAGCTGCTGCTTCCCTTATTAGAGGTAAGGGGCCTGATATGCTGCACCCTTCCTATGAAGCCTCAAAACACCTCCACAATGTAGAAATGCGTTTTTACTGTCCCCAGATGTTTCTGAGATTAGATTTCCAGCGTGTGGATGACATTTCTGAATTAAGAAAGACATTTCACCATTTGAAAAGAGCTGACTCTCATGAAAAGCTCGCAAAAGAGCGCTTGTGCAGTGAAAGCATGCTGCATCATGTTGGCAACAGGAGCCGGAGCAACAACACTGTGTGTACCATGATGCTCTTACCAAGCCTGTCCAGAAGGGGCTGACTTGCGTCGCATGCACCTGATGCCTCATGGCTAAGCCCATGCTTCATTATAATCACAATATAATATTATACTATCATTGTCATTGTCGCTATCATTATGATTGTCATTATCATCATCGTTATCATTATCATTGTTAGTAGTGGTATAATTATTATTATTGTTATTGTTATCATCATTATTATCATCGTTATCATTATTGTTATATTATACTAGTAAAATATAAATCATTATGTTAATGCTGGTACTGTCTGCAGGCAACAAAGAAAGGGGAGACAGGGGTGGTGGTGCCGCCCGTGACTGGCAAACTGCCGCCTATGGTGAAGGGCAGACACCCTGTACAGCCTGGCACCTCTCAGGGGTACATTTGCACCCCTTTCCACCCCTCCACCCCTTTCCAACCCATCTCCACTCCTCTCCAACCCCTCTCCACCCCTTTCCAACCCCTCTCCACCCCTTTCCAACCCCTCTACAATCCCTCTCCACCCCTCTCCACCCCGCTCCACCCCTCTCCACCCCTCTTCCCCCCATATCATAA
>JAABUP010005584.1_pt1 | contig 18883 bp, 16 predicted proteins | sample 5559201 | NCBI WGS metagenome assembly JAABUP01 (sample SAMN10711887, study PRJNA513373) | rock metagenome | isolation source: Antarctica rocks | place: Antarctica
AAATTAAAATAGTATTTTAATGTCACAGGTTTGCAATGAGACTGACACTCAATTGATAATTTCTAAATACAAAAAGAATACTATGAAGAGAAAAAAAGAGCTTCATACAGAAGTGAGAAGATAATGTGCTTTAGTCTTAGAGTCTTAGTAAGGAACTAGATCATAAGACCTTAGTATGAGTTCAACTCATGACATAAAGTTTAAGATCAGTGATTTTAAGTTTTAACTTAGCATTCTTTCATCTTTTAATAATTAACTCAGTATTAGACTCACTATCTTCTTATTAATGTCAGATTTAAGAGAAAAAGAGTGTTTTAAATGATCTATATCTTATAGATACATCTTAATCTGACAGTAATTTATATAACAGTTTAATGTTATCTCACTGTACACACACTGCAGCAACACTTCAGTATAACATTATAACTTACTTCTGTTATTGTATTACTTTTAGCTTCATTAATAGCTGTATTTCAGCCTTAATAAGTTAAGCTAAAGTTATATTCTTAAAAGATAACATTTTAACAGATAAATCTGTCAGTACATTGTTAACTGATTACACACTCAATAACTTCATAACAGAAGTATTTTAAGTACTTATATTCATTATTTACTGCTTTATAATCATGATAAAAAAACTCTGCTACTGAATAAACTGTCTTTTTAAGAGTAGAGTAATCAAAGCTGTAAGACTGAACTGATATAACAGAGTAAACAGTAGCAGTTACAATAATAATGATAATATATGATGATTAGTCAGCATTCTATAGACATGCAGCAGTATAGTGATCTTCATTAATAAATTAATTATTAAAGGTTGTAAATGTGCAATGCACACATCAGCAAATTGAGAAGTGATCTTAAAAACATGCATTTTTGCTTAGTTCTAAATGTGCATTTAGCTAGCCTAAGACTGTACTGAGCTCTCAGAGCTAAATACTGACTAATTTGAGCTGGTTTTAAGCTCTTAAAGCCAATAACTGATTAATTTAAGCTAGTTCTGAGTTTAATTAGCTTCATAGTTCTGGCTTATAGCAGACTATTGCTATAGCAACAGTGTTTATACACTAACTAACAAACTCAATTAATCTGACAACACTAACATCTGCATCTAGTAATTAGTTGTATTCAGTTTTAGTGTAGATTACATAGTAAATAAACACTGATGCGTCATAGAAATCACGTGTTTATTATCTACCTATTTATTTACCTATCTATTTACTCACACATACCTCACTGTCATCATTCACCATGTCAACATTCTTGATTTCTGTTGTCTTTAACATCAAATTAATAAGGAAAAAGCTTTTTCTATTGAATAAAGAACTTATTATCATGTCAATCAATGAATTCAACATTGATTGATTCTATGTGAACAATATTTGATGTTGTCAAAATGTCTGAACCTATTCAGACTGTGTTGTTTCAAATTATCTATGTTATCAATATCAAAAGAAGTAAATTCCTGTTCAGAAAGACTTTTTAGTGCCTCAGCAATGTTTTGTCAGAGCTGAGTAGCAGTGTAAAGTGAGTTTCACCACCACTCACTTTCTCAATGAAAGTGCAGTCACACTTCAATGAAATGATAATTGAACAAAGCATACTCACACCCTTGAGAAGGCTAATTGCTTGAAGAGAAACTTGAAACTTCATGAAATTGCGGCTTTGAAAGTAAGTAAAAACTATTCATCAACAACTATTACTCAGATCATACAAAAGAATAATGAAATGAAGAACTTTGACAAAGCATATATAATGTAAATGAACATTCAGAACACTGAACAGGCATGAAAACAACTCAATTCAGATGAATGCATAGCAGAAAGCAAGCTTTCATGACTCATACAGCTTGCTGAGGCTGTGAACTACCTCAATTTGTGTGATTTTGACACTCAGCAGCTCAAAATTCCTATTAAAGACAAATTAAACTTCAAAGGTGTCATATTTGAACTGTCAGATCAAATTAAAAAGCTTTGATGTTGCAGACATCTTACAATAATGAATTTCACTCATTGTACAAATGCATTGAGGTGGTATTTATATACAATGATGATACAAGACAAATTTGAAAGCTGAATTTCTGCAGTTCATCTTCTTTTTGCTCATAAAAACTCTGATATTTTGAAGAAAGCTCTACAACAGTTGAAAACCTGATGCATGAGAAGATGAAATCTTCACTACATGCTTACAGATGATTCAGCTGCAAAACAGGCCACTGTAAAGAAATCCTTTCTAAAGTTAAAAGCAGAAGAGCAGAAAGTAAATCATTTGCTCTGTAGAGTACACAGCAATCATATCTTACAGAGATACGCAAGTTTTTGAAAATCACAGTCTTGCAGCTCTACAAACTGCACTGTAAACTCAGTAAACAGTAATGAAGTGTGACAAGTTCATTGAGAAGGCTTTATGTGCAGCTTCAAGTCAAAAAGCACAGGATTATATTACTAAAGAATGACAGAAAACAAAGCAAAAATGAGCTGCATATGCAAGACAGCATAGCCTCTTATTACTTTAGGTGAGTGCAGTTACAATTGATTATATTTATAACTAATGACTCAGGCTGAATTAGATTACCACTACAAATAATGTTGAATTTTAACACTTCTTTCTTAAACAGTCAGTCAATAAGGCTACAATGAGTTGATTCAGCCTTACTGAAATATGCATGCATGTCAATTGCATTGCACAACAATGTGATTGAACTGCAGAAAAGGTGAAGCACAATTTCTGTACTCAAAATCTTTCTGACACAGTAATGTGGTCTGAAATGCAACAGCTACCTTGCCCAGTTCAACTTTTAGTGATTTTGAAGTTACAACAGGCTGAAAAGATGTGTGAGAAGGGTGTGAAGTCATTTAAATTGAATATTGACAAAGAAACAGGTGAATCCTTCTGTGACTGTGTGTTTTTTCAGTTCTACAACCTTCTGTGTCAACATTTCTGACAGCAGGAAATTCTTTATCAAAACCTTCTTATCTCTGACATGTGATATCATAAGTTAAACTCATACTAAGGTCTTATGATCTAGTTGCTTACTAAGATTCTAAGACTAAAGCACATTATCTTCTTGCTTTTGTATGAAGCTTTTCTTTTTCTTTTCATAGTATTCTTCTTGTATTTAGAAATTATCAATTGAGTGTCAATCTCATTGCAAACCTGTGACATTAAAATACTATTCTCATTTAAACCTGACCTACACTAAAGATCTTGCTGTACAATTGTTAAAATCAGTACAGAATGAGTGCAGAAACCTTTATGACAGATGAAGTGAAGTCTGTTGCTGATGAGATTTCTTCTTGAGCTCAAATACTTATAACAAAACTACACAGCATGAAGAGTCATACAAAAGAGAACATACAGAACATGAAGGCTTGTACAAATCTTCTTTACATTTTTGTGGTGAATCAAGACAATCTCACATCAACTACATCAGCTGTTACAACATTATCTTCTTCTCAAGAATCAGTCAATTATACAAACAGTCTCACTTTAAAGTAGCTCATTGCAGCAATGAGTGTGAATTGACACTCAAAGCAGTGTCTCTTTGACTCACTCAGATTTGAAGAAAAAAGAGTGAAATTCAGACCTTGACTACAACAAATTGTTGTTAAATTGAATGTGAACATGTTAAACAACAATGTCAGTGTGCAGTTTTAATACTTACACAGTCAGCTGAAAGAATTGACTTTAAGTCAAGTCACACCTTGAATTGCAATCTGTATTAAGTCAAATGAAGCCTCAAATCACACAATCATTGAAGAGTTGATCAATCAACTTCAGCATGTATACAACAACTCAGAATTAAGAGAGAGAGCAACTCATATCTTAAAAGCATTAAAACAGAAAGAAAAGTCATTCACAAGACATCTGATCACCTTTAAACAAACATTGCTGAAAGCAGAAGGCTTAAAATGAGATGATACTGTTAAAAAGACATTTTTCAGTAACAGTCTAAATGTAATGCTCATGTGAGCCCTGATTGCAACATCAATTTCTGTGTTGTACAATGAGTACATTATTTTACTGCAGCAGGTCAGTTACAATTTAAAGTTAATTCAAAAGACTGCTACTCAGAAGTGTTGTATGATCACTATCATCATTACACAGCAGTCTCACTCTGACTTCATGAACTGAGAAGTCATTAAGCACATCAGTGTGACAGCAACAAAGACTAAAGAAAAACACAGAGCACAATGAGTGTCAAAGAAGAAAGTGACAGAGTGTTGTACAAAACAGCTGTGCATGCAATGTGAAAAGAGTGAACATTTTGTTAAAGATTGCAAACTTCTACTGATTGTACAACCTCAAATCATCAATGCTGCTGCAGCTGAGACTGTGAAGAAAGTAACAGAGACAAATAAGAACTCAAAAAAAGAATAGCTTCTAGTAAAAGTCACAGCTGAGAGTGTACAAGATGTGATAAAAGCTGAAAGAAGTTTGAGAAACAGATGAACAGTGTTCTCTTCACTATATCAACATTAATTAATAAGAAATCATATGCACATATCTTATATAACACAGAGTGTCTGTTTTATGAAATGATCACTTCTTGCTTTGCTAAAAATCACAATCTACAGCACATGAAGATAAAACCTTGTATGATTACAAGATTTGATGAACCTACAAATTCATCAGTAAATGAAGTAGTTGTCATACAGATTGATATTAACAGACATCAGAAGTCAAGAACATTCTTTTATATTGTCTTTAAGATAGCATTCTACAACCTTATACTAGATTTATCATGAATGAAGCAGAACAAGATCATATTGAATGCAGACAAAGTCTTTTTTACAATTAAATTCACAGAAACTATTATACAGAACAGAGAAGCTTCTGCTGAGAGTGAGTTCAATTATGTTATGATGTTAGCTATGTTCTTTACAAATCTCATACAGAAAAAAGAAGAGAAACAAAAGAAGATTGAGGTGTTTTCAGTCAGCATGACTGATATTGAAAAAGTCTTAACCTCACAGAAGAAGACTGATCTGAGAACTATACTCTTTGATTATTATCACAAGTTTTTAAATGTGTTTAATCATACAATGACTGAGAAGTTGTCTTTCTTAAGAAAAGAAGACATAAATCATCAGATTGAATTAAAAGAGATGAATGAAAAAGAGTTAAAAGTACTCTGAGATTCTTTATACAACATGATGAAAGAGAAGCTACTAATGTTATGCAAGACATTAACAGAACTTTTGAATAAGCAGTTCATATGAGTCAGTAATTTATTTGCTGCAGTGTCTGTTTTATTCATACAGAAGTCAAAAAATAAACTTTAGTTCTGTGTGAACTATTGTGACTTGAACTGAATCACTCAAAAGAATTGTTATCTTCTTTCATTAATATATGAGACTCTGCAAAACATCAAACAAGCTCAATGATACATTAAGTTGAATGTCATAGCAGCATTTCACAAGATTCAGATTGTCACAAAGAACAAATGAAAGACAGCATTTCATACAAGGTATGAGTTGTATGAATGAATGATGACTTCTTTTGAGCTAGTCAATGTCTCAAGCACATTTTAAAGATATATCAACTGAGTCTTGCAGAACTTTCTAGATAAGTTTTGTTCAATTTATGTGAATAATATTCTCATCTTCACTAATGAGTCTTTGCATCAGCATCAAGATCACATACAAAGAATACTACTATGACTTCAAGAAGTTGGCTTACAGATTGACATTGATAAATATGAGTTTGAAGTTAAGTTAATTAAGTATTGAAAGTTCATTCTAAAAGTTAAAAAAAAGCATATGAATGAATCCTCAAAAAATGAAGACAATCATGAACTGACAAGCCTTTAAGTCAGTAAAGAGAGTACAGAGTTTCATAAACTTTGCAAACTTTTATTGAAAGTTCATCAAGAACTTTTTTAATTTGATTATGTCAATGATGACTCTCATACAAAAGAACACATTCTTTAAGTAAACTGAGAAAGCTGATCAAGGTTTTAAGAAGTTAAAGACTATGTTCATTTCAGTTTCAATTTTAGTCTTGTTTGATCATACATGTATGACTGTGATGAAAACAGATTTCTCAGACTGATGTATAGATAAAACTCTGTTACAGTTAATGAATAATGTGTGAAGATCTTGTGTTTATTATTCAAAGAAGAATGCATCTGCAGAGTGCAACTATGAAATTTATGATAAGAAGATGCTGATTATCATACAATATTTGAAGAAGTGAGACAGAGAATTGAGAAGTGTGTCAAGTTTTTAAATTCATACAAATCACAAGAATCTGAAATACTTCATGACAGTTAAAAAGCTTACAGAGCAACAAATGAGGTGGTTTTTTATACTGTTACAATACAACTTCTTCATACTATATTTGTCAGAAAATCAAAATGAAAGAGCAGATGCTCTGTCAAGATATGAGTAAGATATGTTAACAGGTTTCTCAGATGATAGAGTACAGCATTGTACAATGCAGATAATACATCTCAAAATGATAAGCAAGTCTATACAGACTGTCTCAATGACAGTAGTGAATATATCAGTATCTGTACTTGTACAAGATCAGAACCTGTTCAGTAAAGTCACAAATCTCAAGCATATGTAAGTGAATGCTGAGACAAGAGATGAGTCATACAAGAAGCTGTGTCAAGCAATTCAAAAACAACAAAGATCATTTCTCACTGTTTTAAAAGTGAGAGTATTCATAACAAAATGCTTTTTGAGTGATGAAGAAAAGCTACTCTTTTGTAAAAGACACTGAGTGTCATTTTCAAAATCTCTTTGTACAAAACTGATTCAGTATACACATGACTTAACAATGACTGAACACTCAAAAAGAAATGTAACTGATGCTCTTTTATCATGACAGTTCTTTTGACTCAAGATGCTATAGAATATTTGTACATTCTGTTGAAATTGCAACAAATGTCATATGAACAACAGCTGAAAAGATCGCTGACAAGGCTTCTTGAAGCCTTTATCTGTATTGAAGCAAATTTGACAGAAGATATTCATTGACTTTGTATTAGATCTACTGTCAAGTGAGGATTGTATGAATCTTCTGATAATTACAGATTGTTTTAGCAAGAAGATAATACTGAAACTGTGCAAGAATATGACTGCAGAATGAGTGACTCAGACATTTGTACAATGTTTCTACTGAGCTCATAAGCTTTTTATCACAATAGTCTCAAATTGAGACACTCAGTTTGTGAGCAGTCTATGAAAAAGAGTCTGTTAACTTTTGAAGATTGTATGAAGAATGTTCACAGCATATCACTTAAAAACTGACAGAGCAACTGAGTGAATGAATTAAAATGTTGAGCTGTACATTTGTATGTTCTTTAATTATAGTCAGAACAACTGAGCAAGCCTGCTTTTTGTGACTGAGTTAGTCATAAACAATCATGACTTTGTCTCAACAAAGATGAGTCTTTTCTTCTTTTCTCATGAGTATCACATGAAGTCTTTACAACTACTTGAGAAGTTGAAGCCTGTACAATCTGCAAAAGTTCAGTACAGAAAGCTGATCAAATCATACAAAAGATGAAAGAAGTCACAGAGTGAGCACAAATGACTATGACTGTCATTAAGCAAATACAGAAAGAAATAATGAATCAGAAAAGACAACAGTCTTATAACTTTAAGAAACAAGACAAAATCTGACTAAATCTTAAGAACATACATATAAACTGTCTGTGCAAGAAGTTTAATGCAAAGAATGTCAAGTACATCATTGTTAAGAAGATTAGCTCACATTTCTTCTGTCTGAACACACTGTTGAGTATTCATAACATGTTTTACTCAGTCATGCTTCAGTCAGCAGTCATAAATGCTCTTTTTTCTCAGTGTATGACAGATCTGCAACCTTCATCACAAATTGTAAGCAATGAAGAAGAGTTTGAAATAAAGAAGATTTTGAAAAAGAAATTTGTATAATGTAAAGAAGAATTCAAGAAGAAGTACTTGATAAAATAAGTCAATTATATCTGACTCACATGAGAATTGATGTCTGTTCTGAAAGACACAGTGATGTTAAATCAATGAAAGTTAATGCAATCTGAGATGACTAAATCTTAACTGTATACAAGAAGATCTTCAAAAACCTTGTCAACATTAAGCAGAAGTTTGAAAGATGAGATTATGTCACAGAAGACTGAAATGCTTCATGAGTTCAAGAAATTGTACAGAGTTTAAAATTTAGTGTTGAATTTATTTGATTTATTTCTATGCTAATTACTAATGATGCCTTCTTGATTTCATCAAAGCTACTTGTTTTAAGCATTACACAGAGATGAGGCATATAGCTTAAAGATTATACACAGCTCATATAACTAAACTTATACTAAAGACAACGCAAAAAAAGAAAAAGAAGTCATATGTACCTAAAGGTCAAGGTCAATAATAACCACCTTTGTTCACAATAAGATTAGTGCAATTCATCTTGATTTAACAATGCACTCATCCTCATCAGCACTGTTGTTGTTCTCATTGTTTAAGATGACAATGAGTACATCATTGTTGTGTACAGAGCAGTGAGCAGCATGATCACATCACTTGCAGTTGCTGTAACACTCATTGAAATGTTTTAATGTATGATGACATTTTAAAAAAAGTGTCATATCATGTTTCTGACAGTCAGTACAACTGTCAGAAATCAATATGTTCTGACTTTGAATCAGAATTGCATTGATGTATAACAGCTGATGAGTTCTCATCTGCTGTGATGTGATACAGTTTTGTACAAACAAAATGTTATCATTGAGCAGAGCAAGAATAACCATTGTTTGAGAGAAGTGAGCATACAAAGCAAGCTGCTGTTGATCAACCTTGAGAACAAAATTGACATTAGTGTTCACACAGACAAAAACAACAATGTAAGCATTGTATAAGACAAGAGCCCTACAAGTTATCAGCTTTGAGACACATACTTGTACAACATTTATATAATGATAGTTGTTGATGTTGTTGTTACTGCTGAGCTTGTCATACAAGAGTTAGTGCTGAAATGTGTCAATCAAAAAAGATTTCACATATAAGAAATGATGATGAAGAAGTTGAAAAAGAAAGAAAAAGAAATTTGAGAAAAAAGATGAGGAATTTTATAACTCACTTCACTGAGAGATAAGTTAAAGTGAATTGTCATCTGAATTATACAAGAAAGAAAATCACATGTCAGTAAGTGATAAGAACTTTATCTGCAAACCTTATCTGTACAAAGTGGGCAAACATGTGTCAACAGACAATGACAATTGTATAATAATCTTTTCAAACACTTAAAACACAACCTTGAAGAGAAAGAAAGAGATGATGTCATAAGTTGAATCTATACTAAGGTCTTATGATCTAGTTGCTTACTAAGACTTTAAGACTAAAGCATATTATCTTCTCACTTTTGTATGAAGCTCTTCTTTTTCTCTTCATAGTATTCTTCTTGTATTTAGAAATTATTAATCAAGCGTCAGTCTCATTGTGAACCTGTGACAAGCATAATCAAATAGCTTTCTTAATAGTCTGAGTTTCTGTTATGTATTCAGCTTTTATAAAAGACAAAGTGACAGTTTATTGATGTTTAAATGATTAATTAATAGAATCTTTAAATAGAAGAAATAAATAAATGTCAATAGACTTTCTAGAGTTCTGATCATCATTTCAGTCAGTGTTAGTATAACTTAATAAACCACTATTAGTGAATTCATAAGTAACACCTTAAGTAGCTGTTTAAACTAAGTAGTGAAAGATCTGTTTAACAGCATTATAATGAATAGCATTAGAATTTTAAGTGAACTGACTAACAGAGAAAACAGTAAAGACAATATCAGAATGCATTTATAACATAATGTACATTAATAAGTCAATTACTTGCTGATAACAACAAATAGTGATGATGTCAGTTTGTTTATTAAACTTCTTTGTAAGAATGATGTCAGAATTCATAGAGGTATTTACTGAATTTGCCTCATTCTGACAAAAAGTATGTAGAATCTTGTAAATGTAGACTGTTTAAGTAAGACAAATAGTGTGTTCAGTACAATTTCATTTGATTCACATACTCAGATAATAAGTGACAGACCTTAAGTCTGTCATGTTAAAGACTAAATTCAGCTTGTTTTTGACACACTGAATGACTGACTTGCTGCTATTAATAAGAAGTAGGTCATTAATGTAAACAGTGATAATAATGCTGTTCTTTAAAAAGATGCTGTAATTCAGTTTTAAACATTAAAATCTCAGTGAAATAAGACAGTTAAATAAAGTCTTATATCATAGACAAGGTGACTGCTTTAAATCATAAAGAACCTTGTTTAATAATGCAATCTTGTCAGATAGTCTGTAGTCATGTAGCAATTTAATATAGATAATCTGATTGATGAGACTGTAAAGAAAGGTCATAATAATGTTCATTTAATTCATCTTAAGATTGAAATGTGTTACTAGAGCAAACAGAGCTTTGTATGTCTGAGATTTAATCATTAAGACAAATGTCTGATTGTAGTCAACATTAAACTTTTGCTCATATTTCTTAACAACTCAGTGAGCTTTATAGTGAATAATCTGACTGTCAGCACTGCATTTAACCTTGTATATTCATTAATTCTGTAGAACATGCTGATTTTGTGAATTAGTCATCACATTTCATGTGTTATTATACTTAAGCAAGTGTATTTTCTTCTTTATAGCTTTTTTTCACTTATTGCACAAAGGCAAGTTTGTAGCCTGCTTATATGTAGTAGGTTTGATGATGTCATTTATAGAGACAGCAGCATATGTATATGAAATGTGTGCTTTTAAGTCATCATTAAAGAAAGTAGAAATAATAGATGATGACTGAAAGTTAAAATAATTGATATTGTTAAATGAAGTTAACAAGAAAGAATTTACAGAAAGATATTAAACAGATGATGTAAATTTCACTGTATTAAATGTAACAGATACATCATTAATATGAAGACTCTGAAAACACTGTAGCAATAAACACTGCTGAGCTGATGAAATAATAATCAGTGTAATGAGCAAAAAAGCAGATAAAGAAGATAACAGAGATGTTTAAGATATAAAAGTAGAGACTTTTTCTGAAACAGAAGAAATAACAGAAATAACAGAAATAATTGAGAACTTTTTCTTGCTGTCAACCTGTAAGTTAGTCATGTTCTTATATGCTTTTATACCTTTATTAATAAAGCAATTGTGAACCTGTAAAACTCTTTTAGATTCAGAGTCTCAGACATAATAAATGAAGTTGCTGACAGTGTTTAAATAACAGCACTTTAAACTTCTGTCTTTAAATTTAGCTTTTTGTTAATGATGTTTCTTAGAAATATGTGTTCACACAGTTATATTAAAGATACAAAGTCTGTTAAGATTCAGTTTTTTGTCAGTTCATGCTTCATACAGTGTCTTATTCTTAAGACATTAAGTAGATAAATGATTCTTAAGAAAGACAGTCATTTTAATGATTTTTGATCATAAAAAAGAGTTCATGTCACTATTCTTAAACATAGCTTTAGTCAGTTTACAAATAGTGCAGTTAACTCACTCAAAAACATCATTCTTCTCAGAGAAGTATGTTATTATGAGTTCTTAAATAATGCTCTCAGAACTAAATCAGTTTTTAAGGTTAAGATATTTATATTTATAATCAGTACAGAAATGACTGACAGAAAGATCTGAAAGATGAATTTTTATAATTATAATAAAGCTTTTAACATGCTTAGCTGTCTGTTTCTTTTTCTTTATGAAATACATTCAGATGAACCTGATATAGTTGTTGATAAAGATAATAAAGTACTTTAAACTGTCATACATGATAGATGTAATGAGGCTGACAATATCTGAATGAATAAAGGTGAGAATTTGAGTGACTGACTTAATTAAAGTGTCATAAGAACAATGTGTCTGCTTAACTTTCATGCATGCTTTATAGATGTTCTCATAATGAAGATAAGATAGATTAGTAAGATTCATACTGTCAGTTATTTTAGTTAAACATTCAATGTTAACATGATTAAGATGCTTTAAACAACAGTGTTATATTTTAAATAAAATCTCTATTTGCTGCAAATGTGTAGAACTAAGATGAATCATTAAGATGTAACTAAAATAGTTTGTTGACTTCTGAAACATATTTAATAATGTTATTGTTGTAATGTAGAGTGCAGTCAGTTATGTTAAAGATGACATTATCAGACTGTATACAGTGATCAGAGATGAGGTTAGCTGATAAAGAAAAAATATGTATAACATTGTGAAGAGCAATCTTCTGTATGTCACTGTCAAAGTATATTAAACACAGTGAAATCATATTCTTTTTAATGATTTAAGCAGGTTCATTGACCATTTTCAATAATCACACAATAGACTGATAGCTAAAAAAGAACTTTCATGTAAAACATAGATGATCTAAAGTCTTAGTATCAATTATTCAGACACTTAAAGAGTACTGACTGACAATTAACATGAAGCTGAGTGTAGATGCACTAAACTTCATATTTAAAAACAATTTGAAGATTGAATTAAAAGTTAAGTTTAAGTTTAATGTGAAATTATCACTGAAATTATCATTAAATTTATTAGACTTTTCATTTTTCTTCTTTTTAGTCACCTTAAATTCCTTCTTCTTATGCAGGTATTTGTTTGAGCATATAGGTTCTTTATAACTTATTCTTTTACAATGAAAACATTGTTTAAAGAATGTGAAGATGTTATTACTGCAAAAGATCATGATGATAGAGAATTTATTACTGTCAATTTAAGACTTATTGATGAGTTCAGTCACTAAAGCATTAAAGAAAAAAACATAAACTTAAATAGTCTATTGTTTAATTGTAGTAAATGTGTTAAATAAGAATTCTGAATTGTTTAAAAAGACTGTGAGTATAATTTAATCTGAAAAGATAAAGTTCATCCCTTTTAAACATAACAACAATGTCTTAATCTGTTTAACATAATTTTTCACTAACTTGCAGTTGTTGTAGTGATAAGAAAGAAGAATAGTAAATGTCAGATAGTGAGTATTAAATCTTTAAATTTCATATAACTTCTTTAACTTCAATCATATAAAATGAGCATTAAGATTTTTAATGAACTTTTTAAAGCTGTTCATGCAGCTGAGTGCAATAGTGACATATGCTTTATTGTTGTTCTTACTTCAAAATAGATAAGAAAAAGCAATTAATGACTTAAAGAGAGTCTTAAATGAAGATTTAAGACTGAAAAGAGAAGATAATTCAGTAAAAGTGCTGTTAACTATCTCTCAAACATCTTTGTTCATAAGAACAAAGATGTTTGAGAGATAGAAAGCATAATTGCTTATATTGATGAGTTTAGCTATGAAATGAATGTTATTGTTTAAGAAAGTTATGTCATTGATTAAATGTGATGCAATTGCAATTAATAGACAGAAGAAGACTATTAAATTAAGAACAGTAAGATAAAGACTGTCAGAATAAAGATAATTAAAATGTTTTAAGTGTATAGTGCTGAGCTCATAACCTGTTAAATGTAATAAAGTCAGAATGAATGTTCTTGTATTACTTAGATTGTTAAAATAATATTTAGTTAAGTTTTATGTGTGTTGAGTGTTACAACCATACCAATTTAAAACAGCAAAGCCGCATCAAAGATACATGTGCAAAGTGTACACAGAGGTATGAGCTCAACATGCTTGACAGTGAGCATGACAAGACAGTTCAATGAGCTTAACAACAAGGTCAGTGAGACAGCATCTATATAGTAGAATGAATTTCTTTAGAAAATTCATCATGTTCAACTTTTATTATCACTCAAGGGTATTAGTTAGACAACAGTATTGAAATCTTCTTATCTACTTAGTCAAACTCTTGCTCTATATAGAGCTTTGCACTATTAAAACATAATACTTTGAACATTTTAACAATAAGAAGATGATCATCAATACATGAAAGTAAGTCACCTTCAGCTCAATGAATATTACAAAATACACAAATGAACAAGTGAACACACTTAAGATAAGAACAACTGACAACTTCACTGAAGAACAAGACAAGCTTCAATTATTTCTAGCATAACTAAACTTGTACATCAGATTCAACACTGACAAGTTTCAGATCAGCATAAATAAGATGCTGTTTGCAGCAGCACTTTTAAGAGATGCAGTGTTTGACTGAATTGATCTTAGTCTGCAAAAGTTTATTGAAAAGACTTCAGCTGAGAAGATTAAAGATACAAAATTCATGTTTATGAACTATAACAAGTTTAAAGAAGAAATTTGAAGAGCCTTCAGTGTGATAGATGAAAAACATGCTGTTAAATAAAAGATACATACTCTATAACAGGATGAATCTGCAGTTAAATACACAGCAAAATTTCAATGAGTTGCAGTCTTAACAGAATGAGATGATGATGTGTTGACATCTCAGTTCTATTGAGAACTGAAAGAATTCATTAAAAATAAGATTTTCTGATTGAAGTGATCAGATGAGCTACAGAAAATGATCAATAAAGTGATCAACATTGATGATTGCATGTAAGAAAAACAGATGAAGTGAAAGGATTTTCAACAAGATGAATGAAGAAAGCAAACTTCACAATACTTAAGAAGAGATTATCATTTAAATTCTATGAATCTCAATGTCTTTGAGAAGTGGCACCAGAATTCTAAAATAGATAGATGATTGAAGAATAGCTCAAATTGACACACAGAGCTTAAAGAAAACTATTAAAGCACAGATCAAAAAAGTGAATCTTTGAAGTGCTATAATTGCAGAATATCAAAGCACTTTGCAAGAGAATGCAAGAAGTCACAACAAAACAAGTTAAGATGAGAGCTCACAGTAATCATCATTTACACAGCAATTAACTGAACTAAATGTTATGATGATATGTGCACAGTACATCAGAGTGAGAAGAATGATGTTGAATGATTTCTCAAATGTTTAAAGAAAGAATGAGAAGGTTATGACATCTCAGAAGTATTCAAGAAAACATTGTGTATGTTGAATGAAAAGATTGAAGACATTGACACTTATGAGACTCAAAGTAGTGATAACTATTAATGAGATGATTGTGAAGACAGCATCATACAGTATCTCAATAGTAAGATCAATAAAAGTGAAAGAGAAGTCTTGAAAGCAGAAAAACTTACTTGAACTAAAAGACTACTCAAAGAACAGGCACATCAGCTTGAACAAATTGTGAAGAAAGTTAAAAAAGTGATCTGTCATGAGTTGAACTCATACTAAGGTCTTTTGATCTAGTTGCTTACTAAGACCCTAAGACTAAAGCACATTATCTTTTTGCTTCTGTATGAAGCTCTTCTTTTTCTCTTCATAGTATTCTTCTTGTATTTAGAAATTATCAATCAAGTGTCAGTCTCATTGCAAACCCATGACATTAAAATACTATTCTCATTTAGACCTGATCTACTTTAAAGGCCTTGCTGTACAATTGTTAAAATCAGTGCAGAATGAGTGCAGAAACCTCTATGACAAATGAAGTAAAAACTGTTGCTGAGAAGATTTCTTCTTGAGCGCAAATACTTATGACAAAACTACACAGCATGAAGAGTTGTACAGAAGAGAACATGTGAAACATGAAGGCTTGTACAAATCTTCTTTACATCTTTGTGATGAATCAAGACAACCTCATGTCAGCTACATCAGTAGGTACAGCTATCTCAACATCAGCTGTTGCAACATCATCTTCTTCTCAAGAATCAGTTAATTGTACAAATGATTTCACTCTAAAGCAGCTCATTGCAGCAATGAGTGTGAATTGACACTCAAAACAATGTCTTTTTGATTCACTCAGATTTGAAGAAAAGAGAGTGAAATTCAGACCTTGACTACAACAAATTGTTGTTAAATTGAATGTGAACATGTCAGACAACAATGTCAGTGTGCAGTTCTAATACTTACACAGTTGACTTGAAGGGTTGGCTCTAAGTCAGGTCACACCTTGAATTATGGCTTGTATCAAGCCAAACAAAGTTTTAAACCATACAATCATTGAGAAGCTGATCAATCAGCTTCAACATGTGTACAATGACTCAGAATTGAAGAAAAGAGCGACTCATACCTTAAAAACTCTAAAACAGATGAGAAAACCATTTGCTAAACACCTGACCACCTTTGAACAAATGCTGTTGAAAGCAGAAGGCTTGAAATGAGATGATGCTGTCAAGAAAACATTTCTTAATAACAGTCTTGACACAACACTCATGTGAGCTCTAATTGTCATCTCAATCTTTGTGTTGTATGATGAGTACATTACCTTGCTACAGTGAGTCAGTCACAACTTAAACTCAATTCAGAAGGCTGTTACTCAAGAGTGTTGTATGACAACTATCATCATCACACAACAGTCTCACATGAACAACATGAACTGAGAACCCATCAAGCACACCATTGTTATGATTACAAAAACTGAAGAGAGATGCAGAGCACAATGAGTGTTAGAGAAGAAAGTGGCAGAACATCATACAAAACAACTATGCATGCACTGTGAAGACAATGACCACTTCATTAAGAACTGCAAACTTCTGTCTGCTGTATGACCTTGTGTCATCAATGTTGCTGCTGCTGAGACTGTGAAGAAGACAACAGAAGAAAAGAAGAACTCAAAAAAAGAGTAGCTTTTAGCAGAAGTCACAGCTGAGAGTATACAAGATGTGATAAAAGCTGAAAGAAATTTGAGAATCAGATAAACAGTGCTTCTTTCACTATGTCAACATTAGTTAATAAGAAGTCATATGCGCATACCTTGTACAACACAGAATGCCTGTTCTATGAAATGATCACTTTTTGCTTTGTTAAAACCCACAACCTACAGCGCATGAAGATAAGACCTCATATGATTACAGAGTTTAATGAACCTTCAGGTTCATCAGTAAATGAAGTAGTCATTGTACAAATTGATATTAACAGACATCAGAAGACAAGGACATTCTTTTATATTGTTCTTAAGTTAGCATTCTACAACCTTATACTAGGTCTATCATGAATGAAGCAGAACAAGATCATATTGAATGCAGGCAGAGCCTTTCTTATGATTGAATTCACAGAAACTATCATATGAAACAGAAAAGCTTCTGCTGAAAGTGAGTTCAATCATGTTATGATGTCAGCTACATTCTTTATGAACCTCATACAGAAGAAAGAAGAGAAACAGAAGAAGATTGAGGTGTTTTTGGCCAGCATGACTGATATCAAAAAAGCCTTAACCTCACAAAAGAAGACTGACCTGAGGACTATACTCTCTGATCATTATCATGAGTTTTTAAATGTGTTTGATTGTATGATGACTGAGAAGTTGTCGCCCTTAAGGGGAGAAGGCACAGATCATCAAATCAAACTAAAAGAAGTGAATGAAAAAGAGCCAAAAGTACTCTGAGGTCCTCTATACAACATGACAAGAGAGGAGTTACTAGTGTTGCGCAAGACATTAACAGAACTTTTGAATAAGCAGTTCATACAAGTCAGTAACTCATCTGCTGCAGTGTCTGTTTTATTTGTACAAAAGTCAAAAGGTGAACTTCAGTTCTGTGTGAACTATTGTGACTTGAACTGAATCACCCAGAAGAATCATTACTCTCTTTCATTGATATATGAGACTCTGCAGAACATCAGATGAGCTCAATGATACATCAAGTTGAATGTCATAGCGGCATTTCACAAGATTCAAATTGCCGCAGAAGACAAATGAAAGACGGCGTTTCATATGAGATACAGGTTGTATGAATAAATGGTGACTTCTTTTGAGCTAGCCAATGTCTTGAGCATCTTTCAAAGATATATTAACTGAGCCTTGCAGAACTTTCTGAATAAGTTCTGTTCAGTCTATGTGAACAATATTCTCATTTTCACTGATGAATTGCTGCATCAACACCGAAATCATGTATGAAAGATACTACTATGACTTTGAGAAGTCGGCCTACAAATTGACATTGACAAATGTGAGTTTGAAGTCAAGTCAATCAAGTATCTAGAGTTCATTCTGAAAGTGAAAAAGGGCGTACAAATGAATCCTCAAAAGATGAAGACAATCATGAACTGACAAGCCCCTAAATCAGTAAAGAGTGTACAGAGTTTCATAGGCTTTGCAAACTTCTATTGAAAGTTCATCAAGAACTTTTCTAATCTGATTATGTCAATGATGGCTCTCATACAAAAGAACACATCTTTTAAGTGAACAGAGAAAGCTGATCAGGGTTTTACAAAGCTAAAGGCCATGTTCATTTCAGTGTCAATTCTAGTTTCATTTGATCACACATGTATGACGATGATGAAAACAGATTTCTCAGATTGATGCATAGATGAAACTCTGTTGCAGTTAATGAACAATGTGTGAAGACTCTGTGCCTACTATTCAAAGAAGAACACATCTGCAGAGTGCAATTATGAGATTTATGATAAAGAGATGCTGATCATCATACAATGCTTGAAAGAGTAAAACACAGAATTGAGAAGTGTGTCAAGTTTTCAGATTTGTATGAAGCACAAAAATCTGAAATACTTTATAACAGTCAAAAAGCTTACAGAGTGACAAATGAGATGGTTTCTAATTCTGTTGCAATACAACTTCTTCATACTATACTTGCTGAGCAAGCAGAATGAGAGAGCAGATGCTTTATTGAGACAAAAGCAGAATGTGTCAATGAACCTCTTAAATGACAGAGTACAACATTGTATGATGCAGATAATATGTTCTGAGATGATAAGCAAGCCTATACAGACTGCCTCAATGACAGTAGCAGACATACTGGTCTCTGTGCTTGTACAAGATCAGAACTTGTTTGATGAGATCACAGACCTTGAACAGATGTGAGTGAATGCTGAAGCAGAAGATGAGTCATACAATGAGCTTTGTCAGACAATTCACAAGAAACAAAGATCATTTTCTACTGTTTTAGAAGTGAGAGTATTCATAACAGAATGCTT
>JAABUP010005585.1_pt1 | contig 18883 bp, 19 predicted proteins | sample 5559201 | NCBI WGS metagenome assembly JAABUP01 (sample SAMN10711887, study PRJNA513373) | rock metagenome | isolation source: Antarctica rocks | place: Antarctica
AAGCTACTCTTTTGTGAAAGACACTGAGTGTTGTCATCAGAACCTCTTTGTACAGAACTGATTCAGTATACACATGACTCAACAATGACTGAACACTCAGAAAGAGATGTAACTGATGCTCTCTTATCACAACAGTTCTTTTGACCTGAGATGCTACAGAATGTCTGTACATTCTGTCAAAATTGCAACAAATGTCATATGAACAACAGCTGAAAAGACCGCTGACAAGGCTTTTTGAAGCCTCTACCTGTATCAAAGCAGATTTGACAAAAGATATTCATCAACTTTGTAGTAGATCTACTGTCAAGTGAGGATTGTATGAACCTTCTGATAATTACAGATTGTTTTAGCAAGAGGGTAATACTTGAATTGTGCAAGAAAATAACTGCAGAATGAGTGACTCAGACATTTGTACAACATTTCTATCGGGCTCATGAGCTCTTTATTGCAATAGTCTCAGATTGAGGCACTCAGTTTGTGAGCAGTCTATGAAAAAGAGTCTGTCAACTTTTGAAGATTGTATGAAGAGTGTTCACAGCATACCACCTGAAAACTGACAGAGCAACTGAGCAAATGAACTAGAATGTTGAGCTGTACATTCATATGTTCTTAAATTATAGTCAAGACAATTGAGCAAGCCTGCTCCCCATGACTGAGCTAGTCATAAACAATCATGACTTTGTCTCAACAGAAGTGAGCCTTTTCTTCTTGTCTCATGAGTATCACATGAAGTCTCTACAACTACTTAAGAAGTTGAAGTCTGTATGATCTGCGAAAAGTTCAGTACAGAAAGCTGATCAGATTGTACAGAAGATGAAAGAAGCCACAGAGTGAGCACAGATGACTATGACTCTCACTCAGCAGATACAGAAAGAAATGATGAATTGAAAGAGACAGCAAGCAGTCTTATGACTTTAAAAAAGAAGACAAAATCTGGTTAAACCTTAAGAACATTCATACAGACCATCTGTGTAAGAAGTTTGATGCAAAGAATGACAAGTACATCATTGTTAAGAAGATCAACTCACATTCTTTCTGTTTAAACACACTGTTGAGTATTCATAATGTGTTTCACTCAGTCATGCTTTGATCAGCAGCCATGAATGCTCTTTCTTCTTAGTGTACAATAGATTCACAATTCTCATCACAAATTGTAAGTGATGAAGAAGAGTTTGAGATAAAGAAGATTCTGAAGAAGAGATTTGTATGACATAAAGAAGAATTTAAGAAGAAGTACTTGATGAAATGAGTCAGTTATACCTGACTCACATGAGAATTGACATTCACTCTGAAAGACACAGTGGTGTTAAATCAATGAGAGTTAATGCAACCTGAGTTGACTAAATCTTAATCATACACAAGAAGGTTGAGATGCTTCATGAGTTCAGAGAATTGTACAGAGTTCAAAATTTAGTGTTGAATTTATTTGATTTATTTCTATACTAATTACTAATGATGCCTTCTTGATTTCGCCAAAGCTACTTGTTCTGAGCATCGCAAAGAGATGAGGCACACTGCTCAGATGTTGCACACAGCTCATACAACTAGGCTCTATAAGTGTCACACACAGTCTGTACAATTAAGCAAGCACAGTGCAAAGAAGAAAGAAGAGTTGTATGTACCTAAGGGGCGACATAGATGATGACCGCCCTCATCAGCAGCACTGATGTAATTTGTCTTGACTGAGCAGCAGGCTCACTCTCATTGACATTGTTGTTGTTCTCATCATCTGAGATGACAATGAGAACATCATTGTTGCATACAAAACAGTGAGCAGTGTGATCACATCACTTGCAGTTACTGCAACATTCACTGAAATGTTCTAATGTATGATGACATTCTAAAAAGAGTGTCATACCATGTGTCTGACAGTTAATACAACCGGCAGAAATCAACACACTCTGACTCTGAATCAGGATTGCATTGATGTACAATGAACCATGAATTCTCACTTGATTTGATGTGATACATTGCTGTACAAACAGAATGTTCACATTAAGCAGCACAATGATGGCTCTTGTTTGAGAAAAATGAGTGTACTGAGTGAGCTGCTGCTGATCAACAAAAAGAACTGAATCAACATCAACACTCACAAGAGTGAGAACAACAACATACACATTGTAAAGAATGAGGGCTCTGTGAGCTGTCAGCTCTGAGATACATATCTGTATGACACTTACATTGTTGTTGTTGTTGATGTTGTTGCTGCTGAGCTTGTTGTACAAGAGTCAGTGCTGACATATTCAATCAAGAAAGGTTTCACATACAAAAGTTGTGAGTGAAGAAGTTGAAGAAGAAAGAAAAAAAGAAGTTGTACATGAGGTGAGGGGTTTATAACTCACTTCACTGATGAGTAAGCTTGAGTGAATTGTTAAAGAAAATCATGCAAGCAATGAAAAAAATTTCATCTGCAAACCTTACCCATACAAAGCAGGCAAACATGTGTCAACAGATGTTGACAACCATACAACAACCTTTTCAGAGACTTAAAGCATGACCTTGAAGAGAAAGAAAGAGGTGATGTCATGAGTTGAACTCATACTAAGGTCTTATGGTCTAGTTGATTACTAAGACCCTAAGACTAAAGCACATTATCTTTTTGCTTCTGTATGAAGCTCTTCTTTTTCTCTTCATAGTATTCTTCTTGTATTTAGAAATTATCAATCAAGTGTCAGTCTCATTGCAAACCCGTGACAGATCTTACTGTGAAAAGCAGTGCAAACACACAAAAATACAATATATTTAAAAGAGTCTGAATGAACCTATGAGATAATACTATAACTACTCTTGAAAGAATAAAGAACAGTCACAGAAGAATATATAATGCTGAGAGAAAAATACATACTCTCAGAGTTTTATAAATGAATCAGAAGTCTTTAAGACAAATTAAAGTAATATGATCTGATGTATTTTCTGAAATGAAAGATTGAGCAGTTGAGCAATGAGTACTTCATTCTATGACAAAAGAAACAGAAATCAGAATAATTCATGAAGATGTTAAAAAATGAGAAGCTTTCTCAATGAGACTAAGAGAAAAGAAGCTACTAAAGTCTCATATAAAAGATCAAGACATGAAACTTTGAATCAACATTAAGATCAGTGAAAAGAACCTTAAAGCAATAATAGACTCTGAAGTTACTGAAAACTTCATATATAAAGAAGTGGTTTAACAACTAAAGCTCTTAACAGAAGTGATAAACACTTATGAACTGTTAATGACAGATGAACAAGCTGCAAAGTAAGGGATGATTGATAAGATAGTCAACATCAATGTTAAAGTATTAAAGAAATAACAAAGAATAATGCTGAATGTACTTAAAGAAATGAAGTACTATGTTAAACTAAAGATGTTATGATTAAGAAATCAAAATCCTATCATCAATTGAACAATCAGAAAACTCTGTGTGAACAAAATAAAAGATCAGATAGCAGAACTACTGAAACACAAGCCTTGAGATCATAAGATGACATTGCTATCAAAAAAGCAACTCATATGAAAATCACTGTATTTTATGAGTGAAAATCAGCTCAAATACATGAAGAAGTTTATTAATGAGAATTTAAAGAGAGAATTCATTAGGTTATTAAGCTCTTCAGTAGAATATTCAGTGATATTCATATTTAAGAAAGACGGGACAAAACAATTGTGCATTGACTATTAACAGCTCAATGACATCATCTACTGAGATAATTACCCGCTATTACTGATAGAGAAGTTACAAGATCAACTAAAAAAAGTGAAATGGTTCACAGTCTTGAATCTAAAAAAAGCCTACTATAGAATAAGAATCAAGAAAGAAGAAGAATGAAAGATGAAAGATGACATTCTGAATGAGATACAGACACTATAAATATACTGTTATGTCATTTAAATTGAAGAATGCATCAGTGATGTTTCAGAGAATGATCAATGATACAATTCATGAATACTTAGATGACTTCACAATGACATGTCTGAATGACATTCTCATATACTCAGAGACACTGAAAGAGCACAAAAGACACATAAAAGTAATAATAAAAGCTTTACAGAAGTGAGTGTTGTCTATCAATGAAAAGAAGAGTGTTTTCAAGTCTCAGAAGGTTAAATACCTCAGGTTTGTGATTAATTCAGATCAGATTGAAAAGAATTCTGACAAAATGACAGCAATTTAAGATTGATCACAGTCAGAAACACTTAAACAGGTACAGACATATCTTGAACTAATGAACTATTATTGAAAGTTCATCACAAACCACTTCAAAATAGGAAAATCACTTACTCAATTAATCAGAAAGAACAAATTCTTTAACTGAAAACTGAAGCAAAAAAGTGCATTTCAAACACTAAAGCATGAGCTTGCAGAAGAAACACAGTTACAAATACTGCAACTGAGACTCAAGAAGGTACTTGAGATGAATGCATTAAACTATACAGTAAAAGCTTGTCTATATCAAAAGAAAGACAGACAGCTTAAATTGATAGCATTTTAGTCATGCAAGCTTAACAGACTCAAACAACAATATAAGATTCATGATAAGAAACTCTTAACAATAGTGAAAGCACTTAAAGAGTGAAGATCTTATCTTGAGAGAATTAAATATTCAATTCAAATATATACTGATTATAAGAATCTGATAAATTTTACAATGATCAAGTAACTCAATCAATGACAGATATAATGAACTGAGCAGTTGGTGGATTACAAATTTCAGATTCAGTATAAGAAAGATAAAGAAAATCTTGATGCAAATGTGCTTAATCAAAGATCAAAGAGTCAAAGAGTCAAGAAACATCACTGAGAAATACTGAAGAAGACATCAGAAGAAGCATTAGTTAAAGAATTAAATGCAACAATATAAACTCAGTCAGTACACATGACTGACAAAGAAGTCATACAAGACTGTCATAACAGTAAATGCAGTGAACACTTTAAAGTACAGAGAACTGAGAAACTCATATAAAGAAGACAATATATCTTTAAGCTATGACAATGACTAGTTAAGTACATTGCACAATGTAAGATATGTAACAAAAATAAAGTTAGTCAGAAGAAAAGACACAATAAGCTTTTAAGGCTATCAGCATCAGAGAAGCTGTGAACATCAATAATAATGAACTTCATAGTGAAGTTGTCATCTTTGAAAGACTCTGTTACAGAAGTAGTGTATAATGTTATTCTCATGATTGTAAAACAACTTACAAAGTATGTCTTGTTTATACTGTTTTCAGAGAAAACAACAACACAAGAACTAGCACACACAATTCTTAAGAAAGTAGTCAGTTGATTTAAACTATCAGAAGAGATAATATTCAATAGATATAAACTTCTTACAAGCAAGTTCTAACAAACACTTACTGCAGAACTCAGAATAGCAACAAAGTTATTAACAGTCTATCATCTGCAGACAGACAGACAAACAGAGTGAATGAATCAGGCAGAAGAAATGTATCTACAGCATTATGTTAATGAACAGCAAAACAACTGAGTTCAGCTGCTGTTAACAGCACAGTTTGTTTACAACAGTGTTTCAAATAAAATCACAAAGAAAACACTATTCTTTGTGAATCATAGATATCACTCAGAGATTGTGAGAAAAGTTAAAAAGAGACTGCAACAGTTATAAGAGACATTGATTCAGATTGAATAACTATGCAATTTAAAAGAATGTTTACAGCAGAGAATCAATGAGCAGCAAGGATGAATTGCTATCACATTACAGTATAAAGAAGAAAATAAGATCTATCTTTGTACAGATCACATTAAAATTAAATAAGCAAGTAAGAAGCTAGATCACAAGAAGATTGAATCATTTAAAATCAAGAAAAATGTAAAGAATACAAGCTATGAGCTGAAACTATTAAAAGTGATGAGAATTTATTCAGTATTTCATGTCACACTGTTGAAACCATGTCACTTAAACATACTGTTACAAGAGAAATCAACATCAGTACAATCTGACAAAGAGTACAAAGTCAAATTGATACTAATAAAATAAACTGTCAGTGATAAATCAATGTACTTAGTTAAGTGAGTAGAATACAGTACTGAGAAAAACACATGAGAGCCACATCAGAATCTCAATTACTGTGTGAAAACACTTTGAGAGTTTGAGAGAAAAAGACAACAGATTGTCAAAAGTTGTTAAATAAATCAGTCATGAAGCAGAATAAGTCAGAAGAATTGTTTTCATTCTTTGTTTCATTGTTATCACTACTGAGTTCAGCAGTCAAACAATCAGTTTTTTAAAAAGCTCAGCAATCAGTTTAATTGAGAGTCTTCTGCATACAGAACACCTTGATCATGAAAGCAGTCAGTTCAGTATGCTTCACAATTATCTCATTATTTGTCTTGCTGATTTAACAGTGAAGAGAAAGTTAAGTACAGTTTAAAGAGTCTTAAAACACATCAATACATAAATAATCATGATAAGTGCATTTATCACATTTAAAATAATTCTTTATTATAAAACACTTTAAGTCATAAGAGACACAGTGCTTGCAGAAAAACAAGGTTAAAGAGTTTAAAAGTTGAATTTCTTTTGTGATGTGTAAGCAGTTCAGGTTTTTCAAAAGCATGATGATGATCATGAATTTGCTTATATAATCTTCACTTAAATAGGCATTAAAGAACTAGAGCTGCAGAGAGAAAAGAATAATGTTATAATTACATTAGTTTAAGACAGCAGAACTGCATCAAAGATATGTGTATAAAGTGTACACAGAGATATGAGCTTGACATGCTTAACAGTGAGCATGATGAGACAGCTTGATGAGCTCAATGATAAGGTCAGTGAGGCAGCATCTATATAGTAAAATGAATTTCTTTAAGGAATTCATCATGTTTAATTTCTATTATCACTCAAGAATACTAGTTAAACAACAGTATTGAAATCTTCTTATTTACTTAGTCAAACCCTTGCTCTATATAGAGCTCTGCACTATTAAAATGTAATATTGAGGTCATGTAATCTCAGAATGAAACCTAACATGATTTAATGCAGAACTGCACAATTTTCAACACTTTCTTATATAATTATTACTTTATTTTTAAGTTATTTTAATTTTTTCAGAATTTTAAGACCTTTTTATAATGTTGTTATGTTAAAGTTGCACAAAATATTGTACTAACAAAACTTATGATTAAAATGTTATATTATTGTATATTATACCTTTGGTCACAAATCTTAGCGCATGTCAGAACATATGGTAGATGCATCTGTACACTATGTATGCGCAGCAGAATTCTAGTGTTCCTGCACGTGACCCCAGGACTTTTCGGCCGCGCGGTGCCCCCCGGCCAGTTATAGTACGCTTCAGCCAATTAGACAAAACACATAAAACATGTGTCCCCTATTGTTGTTTTACCTTATTGTCATCAACTGTATGAGTTTAGACAGCTGTCTAGAGGCTATTGAGCCTCATAAACCTAACGAGTGGTCTACTGAGCCTTCTATTGTTGAGTTCTATTGACTGTTTCGACAAATTTGTTCTATTGTACTCGTAGCGAACAGTAACCGCAATTTTGCAACCAGACTCGTACATCCTTTAGTCAGGAAGCGCGTCCTCCAATGTCAAAGAATCGAAAACTCACCGATTTCTTCAAACCATTTGCTCCGTCGCGAGGAAAACGTCCTTTGCCCATCGACTACGATCAAGATTCGATCACCGTCGACCAAAGTTGGTCGGATATCTGGAGTACATCACCTCTAGCCACTCAAACAGAAGTCAACGCGGCAGAACAAACCCCTGCGGCAGCTGCTCAAAATTCAATCCAAGGACACCATGGCTCAACAACGGCTAGCCTTGTGGTAGAGAAGGGCGATCTATCTGAAACTCAACCTAGCAGCGCAGGGAGCACATCAAATGTCGGTTCAGGCTTCTCCACATCTCAATCAACGTCATTCAAGAGCAGAAAACGAGTGGTTAGAAATGCCGAAGTGGTGATCAGGAGTTCAGATGATGAAGACTCGGCTTCTGATTCTTCATTGGACGACGTGGACGATTTGCTCACAGCTCGAAAGCCTACGTTGGAGTCCACTCCTCTGACAGCAGCTGAAGATGTGGTATCTCCTATGGATTGGGGTCCACTCTCCGCAAGTGCGCAGACAGAGACGAGGCAGTCAAGAAATCATGGTCATCCACCATTTTCTTCACCGTTGCCAGTCATGCCTAAGTATAAATTCTCACTAGACTCTCTGGTGAGGCAGACTGAAAGGGATACTGCTTCCGAAGCCGACGTCGCAAACGCACGTTCTCTATTTAGGTCATCACAGTGTGCTATGCAAGAGGGTTTAGATCAGAGAGAACCTTCGGTAGCAAGTACAGTCACTGGTCCACATCAACTCAATGAGAGTCTGTTGGCATCAGTCGTAAGTATTTCAGGCGAAGGTACAGCTCTTCACAAGGTACTTCATGTTATGAAGAGAACAGAGGCTTTACATCGAGACAAATCTTGGGCGTTTTTCAGCGGCGGACATCCTCGTTCAGTTTGCGAGCTGCAACCTTTCCCAGTTTACGGTCTTCCTTCACGAGGCTGGCAGGATTTATTGAGAGGTCAGTCATCCTGATAATACACGCAGCGGACGCCGAACTAAGCTTCAGCCCTGCAGAAACCCCATCACGGCAGCAGATATTTCTATCTGGTCATTTGGAGGAAATGATGAAAAAGGTGACTCTACCAGATGAGATTTTCCTCTGGATACTACATTCCGGTTGGTGCTTTCCACGAAAGGACGCAGATTTCTCTTACACAGTAAACAGCATGCGTCGAACCAAGGGAAGATTTGAGACATGCCTATGTCAGATCACTCAAGGTACATTATTTCTTATAAAACTCGGCTCTTTCTATGCTGACAAGTACATGAAGTACGCGGAAGATCATACTCATCGCCTAGTGCAGCTTTCTGTGATGGATGAGCTTTTCCGTCAGCTTGGTGCAAAGGCAGAGGCTGTAGACGTTCGTCAGACTGCTGTCCCTGAGCCCATGCAAGCGAAGGGTGAGCAGTTTATGCACTCTGCCAGTGCTACTATACTGACAAAAGTGGAGAGGCAAACGTGGAAGACTGGACAGGCTTAATCTTGGTCTTACACATGCTCGAAACCCTTTCTCGAAGGTTAGCTAAGGTATCCTCTTAGAGTTTATAAAAGCTGACTTGTCTGGCGACCCAGCCTGTCAATTGAAGCTAGGGAGCATGCGATATGCCTTGTAGCTCGCTTGACATTAGACTCTTCCGCCAGCAGACAATGTGATGTATCAAGAGGTGTTGAAGACGCGCTCACGTCTCTTATATGCAGCATACCGGAAAGTGGGCTAGAGGCGTCGGTCAGTACAGCGCGTTGGCCCTGTCTACCGTGTTATTGACGACCTAGTAGCTCCTCCGAACAAGTGAGGTAATCTTCGAATTTACCATGGACACGCAACTTCGTCTCCTACTCGTCAGTAACCTGCCAGCCCATTCACCCGCCCTGGGTTTCTTCCGACGTCGCCTGGCCTTGGCATTCTTCTTTGAGGATTCCTCCTACCTCAGCAAGGCCCCAGATGATCTTCTAAGTCTTGACGCTGTTACAACACACCTCCTGAGCCCAGCTTTCGAAATAAAGGACGACATGGATTTCGCCCAGCTCGCCGCTCAAATTTCTGTCCTTGACATTGGCATCGACCACGGCATCTCATCGACCTCTACCTGTAATGATCAGAGAGAAGCTACCTTTAACGGGGATGTTGACGCCTTGGCAAAGAGGATCAAGACAATGTTCACTAGCATCGTCGATTCTGGTGCCTCGCATATGACAAGGACAGAGGCAAAAGAGGTTCTTGAAGTCGTGCATTATCGGCTTGTGTACGCGGTCAGAACGAAGCAAAAGCCAAAGTCCAGTCTTTTCGGGTCTGCTGTCGCCGGCGGACAGAGCGACGGTCAACAAAGTGGAAGTTTCATGACAAAATTTCTCTCCCATGGCAGATCTAGTGACGAACACAATCCACGTGAGGGCAAGGTCTGTGAAGGCAAGGGGTGAAGGCGCCAGTGTAGGTATAGTACAGCAAGCCATTTGGTATCGATCCGCTGAATGAAACTAGGACCAAAAGGCAACTTTTGGCATGTCTGAATCTCGATGGAGTATTATATACTATGTACTCAGCCCGCTACAATGTAATAAAATGGATGGTTTTCTGAAACAACAACATTGGGTGTTGTTATGAAGCCCTACTAGTACGGCTCTTTGACTATATTCCCCCTACGCCATGAAAGCCGCAAGGAATGCAAGGGACACGCGGGTCTTGTGTAGGTCTGATGGTGACCCTAGTCGTAGAACCTGCGGTTCTCGTTCTTACCAAACATTGTCGTCCTGACCATTGGAAGTGCGTCGCTCTCGAGAAGCTTCAAGCGCTCGTCGAAAGTGTTGTTGATATCAATCTTGCCATTCCCTCCAACAATGGATACTCCGCCAGATCTACCAGAGTCAGCCCATGCTATGCCATTCCGCAGGCTTAATCGGCAGGACTTACGATCCTTCGGGCTGAGGATTCTTCTGGTCGAGATCCACCGCAACACCCTTCTTGGCGTTCTCCTCATACTCCTTCTTGGCATCCTCGATTGACCTCTTAACCACATCGTAATCTACCTTCCGCGCTCGCACCTGGGCTTTGTCCTCGTTCAAAGCATATAATCCCTCAAGAATCAAGTTCTTGCAAATCTCCTGGTATGTGCCCTTGTCCTCTGCGTAGCCCTGCAACTTCTTACTGGCCTTATCGAACAAGTCATCCAGTAGCTCCTGTCTGGCACTGAGCACCTTCAGTCGTGTCTTGTTTGCAAGGGTCGATCGAGTGATCTGCTGTGACATCGAAGCTTGCTTGAACTTCTTCTCATACTGCGAGTCAATGGAGGAGGTTTCTTGCCGGACGAACTTTGACTTTTCGATAGCGAACTCCTCATCGGCTTTGATCTGGATCTCTTTCGCCTTCTCAAGCGCTTCTTGTCGGATGAAGGCGGTCATCTTCTTCAACTCGCCAGCCACCTGTTCCAATGGCATGATGATCAGCGACTATGCTCCGGTTCTGTCGGATCACTCGTTTCGAAGTCAATCGATCAAAGATCTCACCTGGTCGTCCGACATTGCGTGATTCTGTGACATCGTGTCTCTGTATTTACGACTTATTGTTGCGAAAGAAGAAACTGGGAAGTGTGTGGAGGGCGGTACTGAGAGGTAGTTGATGCTATTGAAAAGTGAAGTAGATGTACAATTGAGGAAGAGAGAAGCCACAAGTGTCAGCAAGCGTTCATGTGTATCCTTGAATCAAATCTATCATACGAAGGGTCATGCGGAACATCCACAGAATACATGTACACAATTGATTTGATCTACATAGCTATCTTCAGCATAACTACCTTACCTGAAGGATATCAGCATTCGGAATGGGTTAGCTCAGGTCGTGCCTTACAGTACACGTACAATCCGTAACTTTCCAGACTGCTCCTTGCCGAACCAATCTTGGCGGACCTCCAGAGATGCGATGCGATGCAAAGTCAGCAAAAACACCCCGGACCAGTCCTTGTAATCCGTAGCGTACTTCAAAGTTTACACATTGAGGTCTGTCAATGAACGTGCTGAACGTGCGACTCCTCAGCTTTACATCTCTCTGAAAGAGTCCATTAGTCAGGACATCTCGAATTCGAATCGTACACTCGTCGTGATGCAGTTCCCTATCAGATAGTTCTTTTCGCACGAAGTTACACAAACAAACCGCGGTCGCGAGGACCATCTTCAATGCGCAGCGTACTCCGACATGGGACTACTCGGGGACCTGTCTCCCCTTGGAAGCGTAGCTGTAAGCTTGATCGAGCTTTCCACAGCTTATGCGCGCAGATTGCAACATCAAGAAAGGCACTGATGCGCGCTCTGAAACAGGTCGGGGTCACAGTAGGGCTCTTGTCAACAAGTGTCCAGAGCCTGGGCTTGACTTTGCAGCGCAAGTCTCATATCCTGGAAGACGAGAAGAGTCCACATGATGTTCGCCGGCCTCCACATAGACGACGAAGATGGCAGGTGTGGGATGGTAGCATCTGTTGTGCACGAGGAGGACGTGGCTAACAGCGTAACAGCTCGGTATGCTTATATTCATCGTTTCAAATCTGCTTGGAAGCACGATACAGATTACCACCCTTCCTCTACCAGTCCTGTCAACACTGCAAGCTGTATGTCTTCTTCCGGCCCTCCTGTTTGAGAGCTTTACTCGAACTGCTGACACTGCACAGTCTGGACTAGTTTTCAATTCCATTTGCGCCACCCTGATACTTGGGGAACCCTTCACGCTGTGGTCGTTCGGAGGAACAATGCTCGTTTGTGCAGGAGCGGTGCTCATTGCCGTTTTTGGGGCCATTGGGGAGCCTGCCCATAACCTTGACCAACTACTTGCACTTCTCCAAAGGCGACAATTTATTTTATGGATGGTTGGACAGGCGGTTTTGGTGGTTGCCGTCATCGTTGGAGCTAGAGGCTTCAAGCTGCTGAACCCAAGGACGAGTAACAACCCAGGGATGCGGTTATCTCGAGGCATGGCCTACGGGTGCATCAGTGGGATACTTTCAGCGCATTCGCTTTTGGTCGCTAAATCAGCAGTCGAGCTCCTCGTACGGACAATCGTTGACCGAGTCAATCAGTTCAATCGATGGCAGTCCTGGATGGTTCTTCTCGGACTTGTTGCTCTTGCACTTTCTCAGCTTTATTACCTTCATCGGGGTCTCGAGCTCTGCTCTACAAGCATTCTATATCCGTTTGTTTTCTGTGTTTACAATATCATTGCGATTCTGGATGGGTTGATCTATTTCAAGCAGACGTCTAAACTGTCACCTCTACATGCGCTCCTCGTAGGTATCATACTGATCTTGAACTTGCAAAGGATCTCTAACATCGTGTAGATTGCGATTGGGACCGGTATCCTCCTTTCTGGTGTCCTTGCACTGTCATGGCGCCTTCACAGCGATCCCACAACTAAACCTCCAGTGGCGCAGACGGCTCTTGGACCCGGTATGGGTTTGGTCGACGATGACAACAACAGGGCTGACGACAATGCTCAAGACGGCCACCTTGTCGACGAAGAATCCGCACTGGCCAGCCACGAGCGGCATAGTCTTCTTCGTCAAGGCAATGGCGATCCGCGCATACTTACTGAAAGACACAGCGATATTCTCCGCTCAATGTGCTCAAGGACGCGGGGTATGGTTGAAGCAGACGAGATCTGGGGTGAGTTGGAAGATGGCGCTACCGTCTTTGTTCCGCCGTTATCAAACGGAAGATCAAGCGCCACCGGCATGCCAGGGAAGGTGCACTTGAATGAAGATGACGGAGCTCATGAAACTACAGCGTTGTTGAGAGCCAAGACCGGGAGGAGCTATATGGAACGAAGGAGGATGTCTGCGCCCCTGCCTCAGCTGGCGGTGTGGAGAAGTCCCAAAAGATCCAAAACCAGTGACTCAAGGGTCCAGAAGGCTCCCGTAGGGTGGCGGAAATGGCAGTGGTGGAAACGACCGCCCAAGGACGAGGGACCATGTCCTGCTGGCGGAACGGGCGAGTCAAGGCCAGAACCTGACCCGTAATCGGATTTTTCCGTACAAAGCGGCATGCGCAGGCGCACTGGGTTGGGAGGTTCATGGCAGGGAAGGTGTTGGGGGATGCGAGCTTTTATTGCTAGGCCAGCGTAGATAAGGGTACAAATGTTACGAGTAAGAGCTGCGATCTACTGAACAGTCGTTCTGTAAGTCACATTGGGGTCACCGAACCCATATCAGAGTCATGGATAGTGCGGTTAGGACTGATTTTGAGATAATTCAAAATGCATATGATACAAACAGCAAGCAAAGGCGCTAGCCATGCTGAAAACTCATCATGCATTCAAGAAGCATCTCTGCAGATTCGCAGGTAACGCGCGCCAGCAAATCACCGTTGAGCCGAGCAGTGGCAACCAAGCTAGATCTGCCTGGATTATCTCTCCATGTGTGAAGTAACAACGATACCTTACCCATCTTCCCGGTACCTTTCATCCCCACAGAGATAGAGGTGAGTGGACTCGAAATTATCCGCTCATAGCGCTAGCTATTCAGGAGAGCAAGCAAGGAACAACACAGTAGACCCAGTAAACCCCAACGCACCTAACACCTAATTGTCCGGCTGCGCCGTGCATCCAACCAAAGCATAGCAACCTGTTCCGGGGAGTTTTTTTCTTTTTTATTTCGGGTTATACGGGAGAACCAGCCGGCGTCTCAGTGTACGCCGGCCCCAGAAGGTCCGACGTGATTACCAGCACCCTCGTAGCCTATGCGGAAGGCTGATGTTGCTGAGGCATCCTAGCCTGCGGTGGCATCGGGTATTGGCCTCCCACGCCCTGCTGCTGCTGCATATATTGCTGGTAGGCAATCTGCTGTTGCTGGTCGGCGGTCATGTAGGCCGAGGATGGGTGCACTCCGCCGCGCATGCCTGCTTGTTGCGTTGGAACTTGGGAGTGGTTGACGTCTTCGGGAGAGTCTATTGCGGATTCACCATCGACACCGTTCTCGTTGCCGGTTGCAGGCTCTGGCGCATTCAAACAAGCCTGATCGGAGGTTTAGCAGATGCGATTCCGTTGGAGGACTCCAATGGCCTACCTGGATGAGATTCTTGCCTTCGGCTTTGGTCACGAGCGGTTGAAGCTTTGGTGTCGTGAAGGTATAAACAAGGCCGGTCTCGGAGACGACCAAGAGGAGTACTTGTGTGCCGGTGAGGACGGATAATTCGTAGGCCTACATATGGTATTACGGTTCAGCAAGCGCGCATTCTCAAGCACGAAGTCATGCGCATGTGCCCACGAGACGTGTTCACGAAGTTATACCCCGAGAAGGAATCAGATGCCGCTCACCTTTTTCATGATACCCGCCTTGCGCTTCGAGAAAGTGATGTGACGGCGGGATTTGTCCTGGATGAATTTTATCTCGATCTTTCTCCTCTCGCGACCTGGCTTGTCATCATCGTCATCATCGTCATCAGCAGCGGCGCTGACACGAGAACGCTTCACGCCGCGGTTCTCTCCAGCCGATGCACCATTGCCGGTCGCAAGCGTGTCATCCTGAGCCGAAGGTGATTGTTGGGGATCGTGTTCGGTGATATCGGCCATTGCGAGAAATTGATCGATGTAATCGACAGTCCGGAAGAGGTATCTTGTTATTTTCGAGATTAGAATGGACCTGACTGTTTTGGGTATCGCGAAACGACCTGTTCGAGGATAGGTGGTATTTCGGTATTCGGTCAGCGCAAACGAAGCGAAACGGCCTGGCCCTCGGTAGATAGTAAGTGAATGAAAGGTATTGTACAGAACGACGTAGTGAGCAAGATCAGGCCTGGCAATGTTTGCGATATCAGTATGAGGAATTGTTCACATCAAATGGGCTTCACGTGAGTACGCATAACGATGATTGAACATTGGTACGTACAGTAGTTTCGCTGCGATGGGGATGGTACATGTATTGTACTGTACTTTGCCCGGAAGGTGTAAGACGAAGACGGAAGTGAGTTAGAACAAGAAGAGTTTGGGAATAGCGCCTTTTGTGTTGATGGGAAATTCACTAAAGACCGGTGCGGTGCGTGATGAACAGTGCGCATGCTTGAGTAGCCAATGAAAAACACTCAGTAGCACAACTAATTCATGTGACTGTACTAGCATCATTAAGTATTCATACAAGTTATTGAATTTTTCAGGTCATTTTCAGGTCTTCAACATATATTACTTAAAAGTTTGTTATTTTATTTTAACTTACATAAAACTAAAAAATATATCTTATATATAGTTATATTTATAACATAATAAATTAAACTCTAATAATAAAGTCTTATATAACTTATTAATAATACTAGTTTTTTAAGTTCTTATTATTAGATTTATTAAAACATTAAAGCACAACTTATTCAGTTTTAACTTTTAGTTTAGTTTTAACTATAACATTTTTACTTATTAAAATCATAAGTTTAACTTAAGTAAGTTTTTATTATATACATTTGTTAAACATAATAGAGTTAGAATGAACATTCTTGTATTGCTTAAATTGTTAAAATAATATCTAGTTAAGTTTTATGTGTGCTGAGGTCAAATGACCTCAGAACAGAATTTAAAATGATTTAACACAGAACTGCACAATTTTTAACACTTTCTTTTAAATTTAAAAAATCTGAGTTCATAGCAAATTCACTCTATACACTCTAATATTATTCTTTTAACTAACTACTTAATAAGTTGACTCAATTGAATGAAAAAACAGTAAAATTTAATAATGAGTAGAGATTTAATAAGACTGTCAGTAACTTAATCAGTTATAGAAATATATTTAAGATTAATGAGATGTTATTTAACAATCTTACAGATAAAGTGATACTGAATATTAATATACTTTATACAAACATGAAACTTAAGATTTCTAAACAGCTTAATTGCTTTCTTATTGTCAGCCTTAATAATGACAGAATTCATGATACAGAAACCAGTTTCACAAAGAAAACAGCATAATTAAATAGCTTTCTTAATAGTCTGAGTTTTTATTATGTTTTCAGCTTTATAAAAGACAGAGTGACAGTTTGTTAATGTTTAAATAACTAATTAATAGAATCTTTGAATAGAAGAAAGAGATAAATATCAGTAAACTTTCTAGAGTTTTGATCATCATCTTAGTCAGTGTCAGTATGACTTAGTAAGTCACTATTAATGAATTTATAAGTAATGTCTTAAGTAACTATTTTAACTAAATAGCAGAAGATCTGTTTAACAGTGTTATAATAAGTAGCATTAAAATTTTAGGTGAACTGACTAATGAAGCAAACAGTGAAGACAATATCAGAATGCATTTATAGCATAATGTACATTAGTAAGTCAATTGCTTGCTGATAATGACAAATAATGACAATGTCAGCCTGTTTATTAAACTTCTTCATAAGAATAATGTTAGAATTTATAGAGATATTCACTGAATTTGTTTCATTTTAACAAAAAGTATGTAGAATCTTGTAAATGTAAACTGTTTTAATAAGATAAATAGTGCATTCAGTATAATTTCATTCAATCTGCATACTCAGATAATAAGTGACAAACCTTAAGTTCATCATGTTAAAGACTGAATTTAGCTTGTTTTTAACACACTGAATGACTGACTTGCTGCTATCAATAAGAAGTAGGTTGTCAACATAAACAGTGATAATTATACTGTTCTTTAAAAAGATGCTATGATTCAGTTCTGAATGTTGAAATCTCAGTGAAATAAGACAGTCAAATAAAGTCTTATATCATAGATAAGATAACTGCTTTGAATTATAAAGAACCTTGTTTAGTAATGTAATTTTGTTAGATAGTCTGTAATTATACAGCAATTTGATATAAATAATCTGATCAATAAAACTATAAAGAAAGATTATAATAATGTTCATTTAATTCATCTTAAGATTGAAATGTGTCATTAAGACAAACAGAGCTTTTTATGTTTGAGATTTAATTACTGAGACAAATGTTTAATTGTAATTGACATTAAACTGCTGCTCATATTTCTTAATAACTCAGTGAGCCTTATAGTAAGTAATTTGACTGTCAGCACTATGTTTAATCTTATATACTTATTTACTCTGTAGAACATGCTGATTCTGTAAATTAGTCATCACATTTTATGTGTTATTATGCTTAAGTAAGTGTATTTTCTTCTTCATAGCTTTCTTTTACTTATTGCATAAAGATGAGTCTGTAATCTGCTTGTATGTAGTAGATTTAACAACATCACTCATAAAGACAACAGCATAGGCCTCAATTAATCTGACAACACTAACATCTGCATCTAGTAATTAGTTGTATTCAGTTTTAGTGTAAATTACATAGTAAATAAATACTGACACGTCATAGAAATCACGTGTTCATGAATTTCAGTGAGAAATTGTAAATTTCATACAGACTATGGTGTTTATATATTCCCTATGCTAATTTACCTCACTGTTGTCAACTTTGAGACCCTCTAGTGTCTTGCATTTCTTTATTAGATTCTTCACACCCTTGCTACTCATTGTAGACATAAATTCAGTCAAACCCTGTATTCATAGCTGTATAACCCTGTTTTTAACATTCAATTTGACACTCTGTACCTCAATATTCTTCTTCAGACTGTAGTATTGAGTTCTTAGTGACTTCAGAACCTTTTAAACCTTCAGACAATGTTGTTTTGATGCTTGTATCTCTTTATTCAGCTTTCAAATTCGTTCTGTATCATCATTGTATATAAATATCACCTCAATGCATTTGTACAATGAGTGAAATTCATTATTGTAAGATGTCTGTGACATCAAAGCTTTCTAATTTGATTCAACAGTTCAAATATGACATCTTCAAAGTTCAATTTGTCTTTAATAGAGATTTTGAGCCACTGAGTGTCAAAACCACACAAATTGAGGTAGTTCACGGCCTCAGCAAGCTGTATGAGTCATGAAAGCTTGCTTTCTGCTATGTGTTCATCTGAATTGAGTTGTTTTCATGCCTGTTCAGCGTTCTGAATGTTCATTTGCATTATATATGCTTTGTCAGAGTTCTTCATTTCATTATTCTTTTGCATGATCTGAGTAATAGTTGTCAGTGAATAGTTACTTACTTTCAGAGCCGCAATTTCACAGAGTTTTGAGTTTCTCTTCAAGCAATCAACCTTTTTAAAAATGTGGGTATGCTTTGTTCAATTGCCGTTTTGTTGAAGTGTGACTGCACTTTTGTTAAGAAAGTGAGTGATGTTAAAACTCACTTTACACTGCTGCTCAGCTTTGACAAAACATTGCTGAGGCACTAAAAAGTCTTTCTGAACAGGAATTCACTTCTTTCAATATTGATGACATAGATAATTCAAAACAACACAGTCTGAATAG
>JAABUP010005586.1_pt1 | contig 18882 bp, 18 predicted proteins | sample 5559201 | NCBI WGS metagenome assembly JAABUP01 (sample SAMN10711887, study PRJNA513373) | rock metagenome | isolation source: Antarctica rocks | place: Antarctica
TAAACTAACCCCCCCCCCCCCCCACACACCCCCCCCCCCCCCCCCCCCCCGGGCGGGGCGGCCGCCCCCCCCCCCCCCGGCAGCCAGTGGAAACTCGTGAGCCTTTTCCAACTTGTGATTCTCATGATGATATAAATGTTCAGACTGAAGGCAGCACACACCAATTTGGTGCAATATCTTCCACAAGTACAGAAAATACTGGGTGCCCAGCTCACACACTCATGAGCGTCGCAGGCAACTCTACTGTGCAGCATCAAAGGTTGTGATTTTAACAGGATGCAAGACAGCCGCAACTGCGCTGTGAAATCGTGAAATAGCAGAAGAGACACAGCAGTAAAACATAGGCAGACTGCTACTGGCAACAATCAGTACTGATGCCATGCATGCTGTCCACAGGTCTTAGAGTAGCTTTTGATGACTGGGAAGATTCACTCGTTCACCATCACTTGTGCTTTGCAGGCTTCTGTGATAGGCATCATGGAAATGCCCAGGAAGCATTGCTGCGTCCATACACAGTTTTTATACTGCTTTATAGCCATTTATGGACTGTAGTGAGGTCGAATTTGGCGTGAGCCATGGGCTTTCGTGACCAGCTGTGACATCTGCTTGAACAGCAACATGTTAATCAATAACTTATTGAACAACAACATGGGCTAATCTGTCACTTGAGGACATGCTGCTTCTGGCTTCACTGTTTGGATCACATGTGCAGATGCCCCAAGACCGACCCCTACCAGGGCTGGGGTGCTGGGTGAGTTTGGGGGGGTGAGCTGCAATACCCCTGGCCATGAATGGGACCCGCCCCATTCCTTCACCTATCGAACCATTGTAAGTACATTAGACTAATGCTGTATTATCATGCATGTATCATAAATAGTTGCATGTCACATAATTTTATGACTATTGTTGCAACACCTGAGCTGATGACTCTTCTCCTGTTCTTCTTGATACTCCTTATTGTCGTGTTTCCTCTTCTTCCCCTCCTCACCTTCTCTGTCACTACCCCGTTTCTGCTTCTTGCTTGTCAACCTCTTCTGTCTCTCTTTATGGCCATCTATGCTGGTCAGTCACTCAGTATAAATATTCCATTAGCAGAAGCATACAGTATGATTCAGTAAGTATAAACTTGTACATGCCTGTTGTACCTGCCAGCTGTGAGTCTCAGTCAATAATTACAGTCAACTAGATGCATGTATCTACCACTTCAAGGACAAGTCTATGTAATGCTGTGCTGCTTCCTTTCAGTAGGTGATGTAGGCACGCCTATGCCGACTGCCTACCACATACAGTCTGTGCTGCATATGAGACACTGCAAACCTGCGCTGCAGCTGGTCAGCACCACCAGTGTCTTTCTTGCAGATTGAGACATTGCCAACCATGTGCTCCAGCTACCACATCTTGGGTATCAGCCAAATCCTCACTGGGCATGTGTCAGGATCAGGCTGCCACTGCTGACTAGCTGCAGCACATGGTTGGCAATGTCTCATATCTGTGAGGATCAAGGTGCTGCCACTGCTGACTAGCTGCTGTATATGGGTTATCAATGCAGCACATCTGTGAGGCATTTGCCACTGCTAGCCAGCTGCAGCACATATTCATCAAATTTGCCCATCTGTGAAAATCATGCTGGTAGTGGTGACTAGCTATTGACAATGCTGACTGGCTGCAGCTCATGGTCTTCAATGTTGCATATCTGCAAAGGCCATGCTGACACTTAGCCCCTAACCACCTAGCTGCAGCATATGCTAATCAATCGCACATTTCTGAGGATGAAACTGGGGGCAGCTTTCCTCTGATAATGGACCATCGTGGCTGCACCCATGTCATTTTATCTGAGAGGTTGTGTGTGTGTGTGTGTGTGTGTGTGTGTGTGTGTGCAGGCTGATGTGGGTGAGCTCACAGGCTTCTATGCCAGCCTCATGCAACAGGTAAACAGGGTTTTGCAACCCGTGCACACATGACAAAAAAGAATCGTATAATGTAGCACGAAGCGCAACACAATGTTACACTGTCATAGTGTTGTGATAGCCTGCTTGTCTGCAAGTAGCCAATTGCTGTTGCTTGCCAATCGCTACCGTGGCAGACGCGCATGAAGAGTGACATGTATGCATGCAAACCTCCACTTACCTCAAGAGCCACTTTTGAGGATTTGGGTTGGTGAACATTTGCTGCTTTTTGGCCCGTGGTTCTAAATCAAGGTGAGGTATGCCCTCACATCTGCTCCGGAGAGGATTCAGCAACTCTTATCAATGAAGCAAGCGCTGTGGGAAAGCGTGCACCACTGCTTGTCAACTCTTGCAGGTGCAGGCCCTTATGACCAATGCAGAGCGATACAGCCTGAGCGCAGCAGTCTTCACTGCACTCACTGACGTGGAGCTTGAGATCGATGGGCTGATGTCATATGACCGGGCAGTCATCAAGATGGGAGCTCGGGCGCTGCATCAGATCCACACACAGCTCATACAGGCATCACATGCGCTGAATCAAGGCCCTGCTGGTGAGCAATTTCCCAGTTATTGTCTGTTGACTCCCCCTGGTGAGTCTTAAACACAGGAAATGTAAGTTGATTGATTGATTGATTGAATTGATGGAGTGAGTAAGCTGCAATGTTAGTCACCTGCAGCATCAAATTTGTCTACTACCACTAGCACCACTACTACCGCTAACACCACTACTACCACTAGCACCACTACTACTATTAGCATGTGCAATGACCATCAGTCTGCTACATGGTGCTGCCTCAGAGCATTGGTCCAATCGCAAACTGTCTTTTGAGCAATCAGCCACATGCATGCTGCTTCAATCTGACTTTACTGCTCACATGTACACCGGCACCATGCACTGCATACTGTGTCACCCCTGCTCTCATTAGCCTTTTCATGCTGCTGTTGTTCATAGTGCTGAAGAATGTTATGTCGTAAGTACATGTTTATAGACACTTACACGGTACATGCGATCACAGGCAGAAAAGTTCTACTGAAGGCCTGTCAGGGCCGGGGGGATAGCGAACATGCCTTCCTAAGCACAGAAGCAAACCCAGAATCAAGTCTAGTTGACCTGTTCCTCAATGACAACACCAATCACATGGTGTGGACACAAGAGCATGTGAGCAGTAATCGCTACCGGCTCCGAAACCATGCTGGCAAGTATCTGAGCGTGCCTGAGAAAGGAAACCTAGTCGATTTATTTGGCAGAGATGATGACTCAGGGCGGCAGCACTGGGAGTTTCAGGCGCAAGGAGACAACTGTTTCATGCTGACCATGTTTCATGGGCAGGGGAGAGAAGGGAATGTGAACATTCTTAGTCATGGCTTTGGGGATGGTGATAGAAACCGATCTGTGGAGCTGCATCATGAGCGGCGGGTGTGGGAAGTCATTCCTGTGGGCTGAGATGTGCATGTGGCAACGCAGCTAGACTAATGACTAAAGCATCATGGTCTGGACTAGTATGATACTAGAAGCATGCAGCAACAGATCAGCTCAACATCCACTCAGCATCCACACAACATAAGCTGCGTAAGTGGTGACCCCAAGGTGTCAAAGCGTTTCATTGAGCCTGATTGAAGTTATCACAACTGACGATACGCTAGACTGCATTGCTGTATCACGACCGGATCAACATCATTGTGAAGCCTGGTGCTTCATCAGCAGTGAATGAAGTGGTCAGCCTTCACTGCTGACCTCAGAACATGACCTGCTTGTGATTCTGTAGATCCGGACACATTGATGTTTTGCTGAATTTGTGACGGTCAGTAAATGTGCAGCAGCTTTGTACAGCTGCAGCCGGTTGGCAAGTTGCAGCTCATAGCAGGCGTGATTGCTGATTCACACTGTCGCATATATGCAGCTGCTGTAACGATGACAGCTTCAACACGTAGTCTTTACAGAAGCAGTGCACTGGATACTTGACATTGTCTCATGACATACAAGCACAGACAGAGCCCTGTGTATACTTACAGGCAAGCACACATATGCAGCAGACATACTGGCATGCCATGCCAACTGTCAAACTTGTGGTACAGCCATTAACGGTCACGTCCCTCGATTTGATGATCAGATTCTGATGTACAACCTCTGTTAAGTGTACTGCTCACTCCAACATGTTGATACAAGCCAAAAGTACTTTAATTTGAGTACATGACTTTCAGTACACCAACCGGTCAGGAGTGGGGAGAAAGTTGACAGTGTGCGTTGCTTGCACGTCAAGGTCCGAAGAGGGACGTAAGACATTTGCTCACTGTGCTACAAGGCTACATGTAAATTCTATGCAATGCTGCTCGCAAAGAACGTTCTGTCGTGCCACAGGACCCAGCACAGGCAAAGTGGCAGAACGGGAGTTTTTTGTTGCATTAGCAAAAAAATCAAAATGATGGCTGGCCCGAATGGCTGTGCTAACATAACTTTCACTCTACATCTTTGTGGCCGTGGCCTGCGGAACTTGTGAATCTGCAGGAAATAACTTGATAGAAAATGGTTCTGATACGGCAGGGATCTGCACAGCCATGATGTTTGCATATTTCACAGTCACCTGGCGCTCAGACGGACCCGACATGGGCACGATTGCGTGCAGACAAACAGGGATCAACGCTTAGGCCCTAAGCATTCCTGGACGTGCAAGGAGCTCACGCAGACCATGATTGATCCTCTGACTTGAACAATTGTAAACTCTTCTCGAAGAAAGTGTCGATGCGCATCAAAGCGCCTGCGCACGATACGGCACCGAGCAGTGCCACTGCGACTGTGCGTTGGAATGAAGCAATATCATGGTCAGAGGCTGTGAGGTTTTCCTAAAATGATGAGTTGCTGAAGCGCGCTGCATGCAGACGATCAATTTGAACGGGGCGTAGTTGCGCAAAGCACAGGCATGTTGGCTTCATGATTGTTCAACGTTGACCATGACTCATTCATGCATAGCAGCTGTACAGGCATACATAGGCCCCATCCGCACGGCGATTTGACCTTGGATCAGATCGGCCACATTTTGATTCCGAAGCGTCTGACCTCCGTTAGAAAGTGAAGTTGGTCGGGACCTACTTCACTTTCTAACGGAGGTCAAATCTGCTCCGTCAGAAGTGGAAGGCCATCGAGAGCTGTGGTAGTAAACTGAAGCGTCGCTCCTCGCAAGTATATGTTTGCGCTCCGCTGTGCCGCTCAGCTGTGGTCTGCAGATTTCGAAAGACCTCCGTCAAACCCGCATCCGTAATGAACACATTTGACCCAAGGTCAGACTCGGTTTGACCTTACGGTCAAATCGCCGTGCGGATGGGGCCATACAACGGCATATATACCACCTGTAATCAAATGCTGCACTAGACAATTCAGGCAGACTTCACAGGCACGATAGGCCACTGGAACAGGCCTGACACAACATGAGTTACAGGCCTAGGAGGAGACATGAGCTGCAAGTCAAACCAATCAAAGGACTAACAGCAGGGCATCACATACATTGGCGCGCTTTCATTCTGCCAAAACGCTGTGCTGACAGCAATGCATATGTCCACCTATGTCCCTCTATATACATATATCAGTCCGTCTACTACATGTCTTGAGTTGCTTCCTTGTGTGCACTGTGCGCCCATTCACGGATTGCTTTTTAGCCCAAAACTCATCTGACAGCCAGCTGCACTTTGTGTGTGTCGAACTTGTGACTTCAGCCGGACTGACAGCAGTCTTCTTGATGTCAAAATCAGCAGAGTGACATTGTGCAGAAAGCCCCTAGGGTATGCTCTGGCCCAGTGGGGACCAAACATTGTGAAATACCCAAGGATCTGCCCCATAATTTCTGAAGAGACAGCAAATACACTAGTGTGCTTATCAACGTCTACCAACAAGCCAGCTGCAACTCTAGCACACGACCCTAAAGTTGATCACACAATATGAACAATGCTGACTGCTATACCACATGTCAGGTGCGTCTAGCAAGTATGTTTGTTTGCTTGCTGTACCATGTGCGCTGAGCCACAGAGCGCTTCTTGGCTCCAGGCTCATCTGACAACCAGCTGTACTTGCTGGTTGCTGAACTTGTCACTCCAGCAGGACTGACACCATTCTTTTCAGCGTCAAAGTCGGCAGCAACATCAGGACAAACAGTTTCCAAAGAGTTGCACTCACACAGCTTCTGCCCAACACAGCAAGGGCATCCTGATGCCTTCTTGCCAGAGGTTCGGCTGTATGGGCGAGCCTGCCAGCTGTGTACCTTGCCTTTTGGACACTCGTGGCAATGCCACCAAATGACCTTGCTGCTGCGCAACGTTGTGTTGCCAGGAAAGTTACCATTTTCTCTGTTTCTGTCATGATCCCACTGCTCCAGCAAGGCATGCTTTGCAATTGCAAAAGTAGGGCGCTTCTGCCTAGTGCCGTCTGCTACGCTGCCGCGATTTGCCTTCGCACACTGGGGGCACCCAGACTTGCGACGTGTCTTAGTCATGACTGAAGTCTGCCATTCGTGCAAGCAAACGCTGCATTTCCAATGGGCCCTCATGCGGCTGCAGACAGTCACTTGGTGTGGAGATATCGGATGGTTCTTCTTGGCATCCCAGTACAGTGCAACCTCTGGCGCTTTTCGAGCAAGTGTGTTATGCTGGCACACGGCTCGGCCTGAGCAGAAGGGACAGCCTGTCCCTTGGCTCCGTTTGTGCACAAAGGCTTCCCAAAGGTGTGTAAAACCCTCTGGGCACTGATCACATGACCACCAGACCTTGCGTTTGCTGTAAGGCTTGATCAGAATATGGCCAAGGTGTCTGTTCAACTTTTCATGCCACTGTCCCTGCAGCTCTTCATGGAGCAAGCTGATGTCGGGTCCAGCCTCATCAGGATGTTGACTTTGCTGCTGTGGTAAGTTGTCAGTGCTACCATTGTCGCTATAGTCATACCCTGCAGATCGCATGCATGCATCTGATTGGCATGCAAGAGCAGATGCTCAAGCATTTTGAGGCACGAAGAGCTTAAGCTGCCTTGCGGACACAAGAAGCACTGGACGAACAGACGGTCGCATGGGTTCTTCTGTGTCTACACTGAGCTCCTTGCTGGAGCTCGTGTGGGTTGCTGGTCAGCCGCCTAACGCTGTGCCGCACTTGCAAGGTCCGCCTGAAAGCAGGCTGCTGCCAGGTCTGAGACCTGCTGTTGATTGAAGCAGTCGTGAATTGTCGTTTCGTCTCTATGTCTGCTGCTATCGTGACACACCTGATGTGGCTGGCGTTGACAGATAGCGTCGCTTCCATACCATGATCTTAGCATGGTCTGGACAAAGCAGTGACAATTCGCTGCTTGATTTCGTCGAAAAGCGCGAGCAGAAGCATGCGAGCGGGGAAGTTGCAGCGCTTTCGGAGCCTTTCACGCAGCCGCAGGCACATGTGCAGCTAATGATATAGCATGATAGTCCTACAGTGTAACGCCAGCTAACGCCTGCAGCGTTGGATGGTACTTTGACAAAGTCAACATCAGCAACAGGCATACAAAAAGAGCTGGATGTCTTGCAGGACATCTGCAAGCTCAGGCTTACTAGGCAAGCTTAGCTTGATGCCGACAGCAAACCAGAACAATAATTGATATCAGCAGCTAGGGTAATCATAAGGCTGCGCGTCCCTCCATATCTTCCCCTCTTATACTCACAGGTGTGTGCTTACAGAAACACTTGCACCTGACTCTATTCTTGACACTCTTACTTTGATCTCTCAGGTCTTTAGAGCATTGCTGATGGCCTGCATACACATGATTGCCTGTGCTTGCTCAAGACTCTGGTTGTTGTGCGTCACACTCAGCCTTCTGCCAATCCTGCATACCATCACACCAGATTGTCTCTAGCCCATCATCATCAACATGATCATTGCACGTGTTCCAGGAGGGGTACAGGGCATGCCTAGGCCGTACAGACGAGATAAAGTATCACCAAGCAATTATGTCTGTGACAACTCTGCGACATGCTGGCTCTCTGGCTAGCAAAGCGTAGTGATGGTCTGAAAACTTCAGCAGGCTGACACTCTGTAGACAAGTCAATGCTTGAAAGAGGTCACGTTTGCAAGAGCAGGCAGTCCCACCTGTTCCATATGATGTTGATGACTGACTGCACCCACCTTTGAGAGCAGGCTTCATCCGCAATGTCCTGCAAAAGGGCTTTGATAAGCTTGCGTCATGTGTGGCTGCAGAATTCCTGGTTGTCACCACACAGGCTTCAACTGAATCTTCAGCTGGAGAGCTCTGAGCCGACAAAGGATGAGCCCTAATGTTGATTCAGGGCCGGGAAGCAGGTGACATTACCTGTATATATACCTGCATATATAGGGCCTGAAACGGAAGCAGGTGTCAGGGTTTTGAAAATGGTGTCAGATGTTAGGCTTAGTCCTGTATCCAGCAACAAGTAGACATACTCCAATGCCTGTTTTGTCCCACAGGGTTCCAGCTGTCTGTCTGTATGGTGGTGGTGACACCCTATGACATCACCAGGAACGCTTCACGCGCAGGGACCCATCAGTTGTTGTTCGCACTGTGACTGATGTGACGGCGTTACTGTGCATTGTTTTGGTGATACGCACGCACATGAATGCAAGCTCACCTCAGCACCCAGTTCAGCCCAGACAAGCACAGCTGTGCCTGGATGGCAAGCATCAAAGATGAACAAGGAAAATGTGTGACAAGCCTAGCTAGCATCACTGATGTCAATGCTTACCAGCAAAACACTATCAAATTTGGTATAATTGCCAGAGGCCAATTTGCCAAAGCTTCTCAAGTGCTGTGCAGAAGGGCCATCCCCAGTCTTGGCACTGGGGATCCCTAGTGAATTGGTGCAAAGGATTTGGGGACTCCGTGGTCTCTGACCTGAATAGACTGGTCCTGCGGCAGTCAAGAACAGCACTGATTATGTTTGGCATACTGGCCTTGTTCAAGCTGGACACAAGATAGCCAAGAAGGCAAGGCTTGGGCGCATGCCATTGCAAGCAAGGACTGATGACATCATGCTCCAGTTTGCCATGTCAGCAGGCAATGTCACTGCTTGATGATGTTTGAGCGTGTTGCAAGGCTGAAGGTAGGGCTGTGATCAGCTTAGCATTCAATCTGTTGCCACAGACCAAAGCTGAAGTGTTCACATGAAAGTGCCTGTGCCGACACTGAGTACACTTGCTCCTTCAGATTGATGCTGCCATTCAAGACACTTGAGCACATATTACCTGTTGCTTGACCAGGATGTCACCTCCAACCATGTTCATGCGGTGCCGCTTGAGGAAGTTGTACCTCTGTCATGCTGGGTGAAGACCTCTGGCAGCAAGCCTAAGACAGAATGCCTCAAATCATCTCAGCGAGATCTGAGGTATGGCCAAACATCAGCTGCCAGTGTGAACATGATGAAGACACTGACAGCCAGCAGGCCTACACATCAAGAAATGCACAAGTTGTGGCTTCACTTGGCATGGGAACAGAAAAGAACACAAAAGAAAAGACTACACCTTTCGGCGTCAATTTAATGAGAAGCCAAGTATTACACCGGGCTGCCCAGGAGCATGGGCACACAAACAAGGTTGAGTTTTGGGCTAAAGTGCACACCCTTGTGCATGCAGTGGACATAATCCAAACAATCGTTACTTGCTGTAATGCTGTACAGCAGCTAATGAGCAACCTTTTACTCTACATGCTCATAGGAACTTGGACCATGTGATGCCAATGTCCAGCTGTTGTCAAGTTTCTTTCATACATGTCATGGCCTGACAACCGCAACACCCACAAACATAAGAGGCATGTCAGCCCAAAGAGGTTGCAGCAAGCTGGGTGTGCCTTACTAAGTAGGTGTGACTAGCGAGAAAAGAAGAAGGTGGTGTGTCTTGGCTTCAGCTCCCACCTTGCGGCGTTTTCTCTCAGCAATGCAGGTCAAGCCCTCAGGTCCAGGGGTGGTGCACTGCAGCTGCAACCTGCCCTTCATTGACATTTTGACACTGCCTGCCAGGCAGTTAAAGGTTCACAGGTATATGCACGAATGTTTTCACACTTTGAAAACTGCTTGCTGCCGTCTGCTATTGCACACACTGAGCAGGTGACCAGCATAACATGGTCACCCCTTGCTGCAGGACTTTTGCCATCGCGCTGGATCAGCAGTCAGGCTTTTTTGCCCTTTGGCGCCACTGCCAAGCTCTTGCCCTGCTACAAGGTATGGCGTAACTGAGTCCAATACTGCTGAATGCAAATCAATTTTTACCAGTGCTTTTTCTGCAAGATTGTCATACTGACTATGACTGAACGTCATATATGTTGTAGTCCTTAACCGTCCGGTCTTGCAGGTTTACAACCTGGCAAGCCTAGCAGCCTGCCTACTGTTGTTGTTTGGCAGGCTTTAGCCCAGTGTAAAGCGGCAAGTTTCGGTCAGACTGCAATGCTTTGTGAATGGTGTAGAAAGTCACTTTAGTGAAGCAAAGGCTACAAATAGATCGTCCAACCCTCTCACAGATCCTGAAGGGATCCACAGCAACAAAGATGCTTTTGGCAAGGTGAGTTAAGAGACTGCATGTCACTTGTTGTGATAGCATTGCTGCCATTCTCTGCAAAGGATCTTAGTCTTGAATGCCTACTCTGATCATGATGACAAGTGCTGAAGTTGGCTCAGTTGCTTTTTGCTGTGTTTGCAACTGTGTGCTTTGCAGATAAACCTCTGTACATGTGTTTGCAATTGTGTGCTTTGCGGGCAAACTCTGTGAACGTCAGCATGCATTTGGTTGGCTTGCGCTTGTGCTTGCACTATCAACAATCTCAACCTGCTATACAGTTGCACAAAGTCATCAAGGCCAATTTGTTGAGCTCAAAACATGATCAAGCCTTCCTCTGTCTATTCATTGTCCACATTGAGTGCTTGTCCACATTAAGTGCTTGCTGGATTGCCAAATCTGCATGTGAATGGGATGCTGAGGCCATGACACATAATCTGAAATCATGCTGTGTCTGTCCGGCATTTCCAGCAAAAGAGATGCTACCTGATAGCGTCTTTTGTAATGACCTTGATGACACGTTGATACATACTGGAGCATCAGATGAAATCATCCTGACTGACTTGCTTCTGATGACAAGCGATGCACCTCCACGTCTGGCTTCCTCGAGGATATCCGCGCGCTCATCGATGTGCTCATGCTTGTGTATTAGGGGAGCTTGATTTTGGACCTGCCCTGCCTTTTACCACGGGGACTGTGGGGTCTGACAGCGAGTTTCAGGATTGTACAGGGCTTATGGTGCCGACGCAGCATGTCTGTCTGGAGGTCACTGACATTTAGTTTGACACAAATGATCGACACTAGGCAGGGTTGCTGAGGCCAGGAGTCATCAGACTTGTTGGCTGGCCAAAGCTAGTAATCCTCTTCTTCTTCTTCTATGTTAGCACCTTGTGTTATTTGCACTCACTACGCATGGTCCAGTCATGAGATTTGCATGTTTTGCCCGTTTCAGCGAATTTTGCCATGTAGTACTAATAGTCACACATAGCAACAATTGGGAGACACTGTTTAGTCAGCAGCTTGAGACCTTGCAACATATTTTAAGCTCACAGGGTGTAGACTAGCGAGAGTCACGGTGTTGCCTAACAGCGCGCTACATGTGATTAAGAAACGCCATGCACAGGGAGGAACTCGACAACATTCGTGAAAGGTGCCAAGCTATAGCCAGCACACACATGCCGTAAAACAAACGCCCAATTGCTTGTGTACACTTCTGCACGCATATGTACAAGCCACCTTACCACCAGCCATGTGACAAAATCGTGCATCAACATGTCTCAGCTGACACACATGAAAGAAAGGGAAAAAAAGAGAAAAGTCAACGCTTTTCAGCGATCATAGCGGGAGCCTCCTAAGGCGGCAGCCCAAAGCACTACACAAATCAAATATCACAGCATGAGTCAGACTATCAAGGTGCCACAAGACCTGATCCAGCTGCATCTGCAGAGCAAAACTTGTGGCAGGTCGCATTGATTTAGGCATTGCTTGTTAGCAGCAACAACTCCTCTCAACTGTGCCAAGTTTGCTGCTGCCAGATGTCCATATCCAACGGCCCTGATCAATCTAGACAAGGCATGATTCTGCAACAACACATCCATTTCCCAGCATCTTCAGCAGCGCATGTGGGTTGCCAACTCTGCCACTCCCCACCAGTCTTATGCAATTGGATTGACAGTCTCAGGAAAGAACATGTTGCACAATGGCAGCACCAAAGCCAGCACTGCTGCTACTAGTCTCTGTTACAGCCTACGCAGCGTAGTTCGCCAGTTGATCTGAGTCATTCAGTCCCCCGACAATCTGTACAGGGGTCTCCCTGATGTGAAATTTGCCGAGTTTAGCAGGGTAGCATGTCAGAGCAACATGCCATCAGTACTTACACTGTGACAAAATGCATCAACCCCACCATTGCTGGTTGTTACGAATGACATCTGGTAATGACTGCCACAACAGTTTTGACTTGTCTTCACTTTCTGATCTGAACACCAAATCTGGTGCGTTTGGCAGCTCATAAGATGTACACTGAGCTATGAACGCATCTCTGTAATGACAGTGGGCGGGAATCTTCAGCAGCTCAACACAGTTGCAGTCTGCACCAAGATATTGTGGACCAGATACAACTGCATTTGCAAAGCAGAAGACCAGGCTGGTGCTGACTGGCCAAGGCACATAGACTGAGCTGCAATCACTGGTACACTTGCTGTTGCATCTGCTGGTGCATTTCATGCTGCCTGCTCTCAAGGTCGAATTGAAAAGGCCCTGGTCTGTCCACACCAGGCAGCCCTGCACAAAAAAACATTTGCTCAAACAGACAGCTATATGACTTACTGGGCTTCATCAGTAATGCTGACAAAGATCACCAGGGACCATTGTATCCAAGAAATGATTTGCAAGTGCTTAGGTCTGGTCCAGATCAGTTGATGACTGTGAACCAATGTGCACATGCTCTGTGTACTTGTGATTGAAGGGAAGCCTTACCACAGATGTAGTCAATACGCCATATTCCAAGTAGCCTCCAGTATAGCATGAACTCACTACCTTCTCTATTAATTATTTTTCAATGCACAATGCGCCCTTTCAAGCACCACCTGAACAACATGAGGCATGCAACAAGCAGCATTGCACAAGCAAGGCATGATATCCTTGCGGCACTTGACAGGCAGCCTGTGTCTCCCTTCACGCTTAAGACCAGCAGCAGACCAGCAGCAGAATTTTCTTGATCTTACCTTGGTATGCCTTCTTTTGTTTATCCACAGCTCACAAGCTTCAGCTCTGGCTGTTTGGACTAGGTCACAAAGCTTAGGTTGCATCATTCCGCCGGGATGGTAGTTATGCTCTGGTCTATCTACAACCACAGCAGCAGAACTTGTGTCTGGCTGCCGCAAATCCAGATCTCCTCGAGCGTCAAAGCATAACCTGCCCATGCACAACAGCTGTCAGGTGCAATGGATGCAGGCCCATGTCAGATGCTTTGCGTCGCACAAAGAATGCAACAGGATGTTCCCATCTGAAGACAGGTTTTCACACTTGTCAATTGCTTTCTTGAGTATGACAATATGCATTGCCAGCCAGAGCAAATTGCGTTGTGATACCTTAAGGTTGATGCATGCTTGCGTGAGAAGATACACCATGACTCAAGTTGCAGCTCAAAGTCTCAGCCAGCCCTTCCAGCAAAACTGAAACAATGCGATGCAAAGTTGTTGCAGCATGTCTGCATGGTCACAAGCAACAAATGCAAGGCAAAGTGGAGCATGCAGCTGATGGTGAGTCAATGCGCTTGCCTCACAAGATGTGCCCCTCGGTCCCACTGCAAGGCTGTTAGTCTACACTCTAGAAAGTAGGAGGCTCTGTTGTATTTATAGGCGCTATGCTTACTGGAATTGGTGAGATCTATTGTTGGGCAAGCAGAGCGCTTGTTGTCATCCCTGAGCAGGTCCTACACCAAGCACGGAGCTGCTGGAGGTCTGTAGATCAGCTTACATTGCAGCGGCTGCATACACCTACTTTGTAGCTTGCGTAGAAAGGCAGAAGTCGCAGCGTGTGTGCAGGCCATTTCTGTGCTGCAAGTTTGCGCCAGTGGTCGTCTCGACAGCCTGTGTGCAAATGGGATGAGCGTGTCACAAGGCGCTTATGCATACGGTGATCCAAGCTGTAAGCCAGTAAGCAACCGTCTCAGACCTGCCGTCGACCATTCTTTGCACACCTGCAATGCACCTTGTGTCACCAAAAGCACAAGTTCAATGAGCATTGCCTGTCGGAACAGCTTCGAGGCTTGCGCGTGCAAGCTACAGTTGAATGACACAGATCCGCACACTTTCCGACCTGAAGGGCTGTACATAGGGAACGAACGTCCAAATAGTCCAAGACGTGCTGCAAAGGATCGCCGTGCAAGATGAAAGGGCAGCTATCGTCAGACATGCTCAATTGCGCTTCGCCGGAACAAACAGCTATCTCATATAGCGTGAGTCAGCTATGTCAGACCTTACAGCGCGACTGGGTTGAGTACAGTCGTCCAAAAGCACCTTTTCGAAGTGTATCGCTTTCAAAGCTGTTTTCACTCACGCTGCAAAGCGCGACCTCAAGAGGATATTTCAAGGCAAAGCGTAGGCCCTGTTCACACGTATGGGGGATGTCGACGGTGGTAACCGCTTTTTACCCAGGCTTCAGACGGATGCTGACTGCATGACTGTACTACCATTATACACGTCATGCGTGACAATACTTTTGGCCCAGGACACACACACACACACACACACACACACACACACACACACACACACACACACACACACAGCAGAGCATGGTGTGTCTGTGTGGCCAATCCTATTTGGACTATGCATCTCGGGCTGAGAACTTTGTCATCAGGAAATTCTCTGGCCTGCAAGCAAGCACATGAGGCTTCACACATAGTGTGTGCAGTCATGGCATTGTAACTCATAACATTCATGGATGACAGAAACAATCAGGTGCATACCATATGGTGATGCGAGATGGAGCAGACATCACAACACATTGCCAATGCAAGTACTTTCATTAGCTTGAAACAGGCATAATGCTGGGTTTGAGATACAGGATGTGCATTTTCAGCATTGCTTGATACCATGATCGATCACCGTGGCTAGTCTGTCAACCCAGTCATTCACTCATCAGACACAAGTGTTCCTCTAGGGTCAGGTCTGGACAGTCTTGAGTAGCTCCCTACAGAGCTTGTTTTGACATTCAGCATACCAGCCCTGTCATGTGAATAAGCAATGGCGACAGGCAGATCAGCACACCTTTGGTTATCTGCAGTGATCCATTTCTCATCAGCATTGCATTCCCACTCATACTCTCTAGCCAACACTGCCAAGAATGCCTGCACAGCCATGGTGTTAAATAATTACACATAGGGGAAAAGAACACCTTGATACAACATTATAATGGATGCATATTGTGTGCTTGTCTTGTTACCCTCTGTGTTGAGATGATTGTAATTTGTGGGTAGCTCTGCGAGGGTAAGTGCATAATCGTAAGAGACGACGTTTGAGAGCATACCAGTCTGCATGACGCTGCATGTATCTTTTGCTTATACCTTCATGCCTATCACGCATTCATGTTGTGTATGTGCAAAGCTGGGTGTGCATGCAACCCCAGAAAGAGGAATGGGCTGATTGCACAGGTTATGAATGACTGCCTGAAGGAATGGGTAAGCAGCTCAAGCAATGCATGAGCAAACGAGCAGCTGAATGAGCAATTGTCTATATGGCATCTGGCATACCCTCAGTTCTGCAGTGGCAAGAGGCATGCCTAGGCACTTGCGGGGCCCTGCACCCCAAGGCGCATAACCAGGTGGCTCCTTTCTGCACCACACTGTTCTCAAATCACTCGTCTGTTGCAATGTGCTCTACTCAGGAAGTTGTGGTTTGCCTAGTCTCCCACAGACTACATCAGTTGTCTCTAGGCATGATACTACATGGTTACTTTCCTTGGAAGTGCAGAAAAAATTGCCTTAAAAGGCAAGGCCGAGGGAAGACTGTAGATGAGAGCAAAAAACAGGAAGTGTAGCTGTCTGGATGATGAGACAACAGTCAGATTATGTCCCTTTCTGACTTGCGAGTTTGATGTACGTCACAAACTTGAAGCTCATGCAGCAGTGCGCTGAACAGCAGCTCAAAGCATAATTTCAAACCTAGCTCAGCATCCGAGCTCAAAATGAATGTCTAAGCATTGAGGTGCAAAACATCAGGCCCACGCCTCCCCTCATAGTGTACATCATCATCTCTGACAATGTATAGCATTACGGTGATACAATGAGTGTGTGTCTGACTGTAGACACTGAGCATACACACATCATGCAAATCAATTAGATGGAGATGTCAACAAAAAGGTTTTCTGAGCGGTAGTCAGGCTCTAACTCAACAACCAAAGGGTGAGAAAAGTGCAACATCCAGCTGTTGTCTGTGAGTCTCCCAATTTATCATGGGCACCACCATTAATATGTGAGACAAATATGTAGATATGTAGCCGTACCCTTGAGCAGAATACAATTGACATCAAAGCAGACATGTACCAATATCAAGACAAAGGCACAGCAGATTTGCCTTATTGGATACATGTTAACCATGTACCACAACAACCTGCTTTAGCGTCACAATCACTGAACCAAAACACAGTGTGGTTATAACAGCATTCATGACAGCTGCACAAAACACAGATCCAACAATCATGACGATACTGTAACATGGGCTTACCGATGGAGCTTGTTGTCTGTGCTCAGAAAGCGCTCTGGCTTGAACTCACTAGCATTGGCCTCAAACGACTTTATGTTCCTCTGAGATCCTGCCAGATGCAGCTGTATTGTCCACCCCTGAAGACATTGACACTGTGAGGGTCTGTAACCTTGGCAGAGGATACACAATGGTTGGAAGCGAGCAGCTTTACTGCTGACCGATCTGGTTTGCTGAAAGACATCTGTAGCTGTTGTACTGCCCACCATTGATTTGATCCAGTCATGTGCACGAGAGTTTAGAGAACGCAGATGAGGATTGAGCATATGAGGAGGTAACAGAAGGGCAGTGTACTGTTTGTCCCACCCCCCCTCCCCCCTCCCCCCTCGCCCAATCTGTGAACAGTTGCATAGCAGTTGCACAATGTGATGAAACACGTACTTTGGGAGTGACAAGGTTGCCGTCCACCAAGATGTCTTCCAGGGCCCGTCTAAACAGGACGGTGGCAGGGTCATACAGGCGTATAGTTTCCTTGATGACGGCATCCACATAGGGCATCTGATCTGCCACATCAGCTGCAGCAGCACACCAGCATTGCAAGTCATGAGGACACATGTGACGATCTGCCTGTGTCAAAAGGGTCTTCTAGAAAGATACAATGGCAAGCTTGTTTTGAACGATACGTATTGTCACAACACAACCATCACTGGCTGGGTGTTTTCCATGGGTGATTTCTATGCATGTGGTGACCATACGGTGTTGTTTTGCACTGTAAAAGAGCTCACTGTGTCTTGTCCAACTCCTTTGTACAGATTCAAAGGTTCAACCGATTTTTGAAAGATGTCAGTATGCTGTTCTTTGTTGTGTTATGTTGAGGGAGGGAGTGGGTGAGTGAGTGAGTGAGTGAGTGAGTGAGTGAGTGAGTGAGTGAGTGAGTGAGTGAGTGAGTGAGTGAGTGAGTGAGTGAGTGAGTGAGTGAGTGAGTGAAGGGGTGGGTGGGTGGGTGGGATCAAGCCAGCTAGCATGTGTGAAGCAGGAACACTCACAACTGTGGAATCTGAACACAAGAAGGAGGAGCAAACCTGTTAGCTCCGGACCATGCTGATCAACCAAGTTGTCTTGCTCTTGCCTCATGCGATGCAGCACTTCAGGAGAGCCTTTCAAGAGCTGCAGCATGCGCGTCATGACGCCAGCCGTAGTTTCATGACCAGCAAACATCTGAGTAACTATCTGGTCCTGAAGAGCTTCATCTGTCAACTGCAGGTGCCAGAAGCCAGACAATACGTTATGGTGATGCTGAAATTGTTTGTTGCATGCTCAAAGCTCACTAGATGTAGCAATGCAGCTGTGGATGACCAGTTTGATCTTGTCACACACTACATTCATCTGTGCTTTCAAGCCAGGATGTCTGATGAGTCACAAATGGCTCCACACCCCAGATTATAAAGTACCAAATGACAATAGTGGGGGGGAGGGGGGGGGGGGGCATGGGGGAAAACTGGAAGCGCCTGCTCTATTGATGCCGCATTGCTTATGTGGCTGTGCCAACAGGCTCAGGACTCAGTGAGACATTGCGCTGCAGTGCAAATGCATTATACAGACACAAGCAACGATCTTCACACATATAGACCGGAAAGGAGTATGGGGGGAAGCCTACAGGGTTTCCATCATCATCCCGTGCTTCAAGCATGACCTGCAGAGCTGTTTTTTGCCTCCTCTTCCCTGTTCCATCCTCACTCGCTAATCTCTGATTGCCAGTGAGTTGCTTTCTGCCATCTGCAATCACCTCTGAAGACCACACACAAACAAATCAACAATATACCAGCCAGAGCATACCAAGAGAAACAACCTTAATATAAAGAGCACAACAAGAAGCAAACTGAGCCTCAGGTGTGAGTCAACAGTGCTGTTTCCTCAGCTGCTAGAGCCACCTGCTTTGCTGTAGCCATGAGTCAAACAAATGCAGCCATGCGTGCAGCAGAGAAACAGCGGTCCAGCAAGGGCTGTCAAATGAGACCCTTGATGTGAAGGTTGAGCAGCATCAGAGAGCAGCCATGGTGGAAAAGGGCAGCATCAGCAGGAAGCCTTGAGTTGGGCAGCACCACAGGGTAGCAGTAATAGGAAAGCACAGCATCAAAAGGCAGCACTGATGGGCAGTTTGGGCAGCATTCAAGGGAAGCCAAAGCTTGTGCAAGCAGAGGCCATGCAATCAT